>ERZ1673698.653-NODE-653-length-48459-cov-23.711470_pt1 | contig 48459 bp, 45 predicted proteins | sample MGYA00580228_ERZ1673698 | MGnify/ENA primary metagenome ERZ1673698 (study PRJEB41218, sample SAMN15661768) | gut metagenome | host: Homo sapiens | place: Canada: London | collected 2015-08-20/2019-03-30 | study: EMG produced TPA metagenomics assembly of... | reverse complement strand
GGGTCGCGTGGGCGAACCGAAGATCGTGGTGGTCGACTACCACAAGGGCAACTTGTCGAGCGTCGTGCGCGGGCTTGCGCGCGCCGGTGCCGCCGCCTGCACATCGGACGATCCGGAACAGATCCGCAACGCCGACGGCCTGGTCATCCCGGGTGTGGGCGCGTTCTATGACGCGATCGCCTTTATGCGCCAGAGCGGCGAGGAGGTGGCCGTGCTCGATGCCGTTGCCGCCGGAACTCCGCTGCTCGGCATCTGCCTGGGTCTTCAGCTATTTTTTGAGCGTGGCAACGAGGGCGTGCCTGCGGACGAGGGCGTGGACGCGGACGACGATGCCTCCGAGCAGGCCGGCGGTCCCTGGGTCGATGGCCTGGGCATCATGCGTGGCTCGTGCACGCACCTGGAGTCGAGCCGTCTGAAGGTCCCGCACGTGGGCTGGGATCAGGTGCACATGACGCCTGCCGGCGCGGCCGATCCGCTGCTCGCCGGTTTTGCCGAGGGCGCCAATATGTACTTCACCCACAGCTACGCGGTGGCCGGCGACGTCGATGCCACCGATGTGTTGGCGCGCACGCACTATACACGGAGTTTCCCGTGCATCGTGCGCCACGGCAATGTGTGGGGCTGCCAGTTCCATCCCGAGAAATCCTCCGCGCTGGGTCAGCGCATCCTTAAGAACTTCGTCAACATCGTCGAGGAGGTTGGCCGATGATCCTGTTTCCCGCAATCGATCTGATCGGCGGCAAGGTTGTGCGCCTGGAGCGCGGCGACCGCAACCGCTGCAAGGTATATTCCGATGACCCCGTGGCCGTCGCCCGCTCGTTTGCCGAGCAGGGCGCAAGCTGGGTGCATGTCGTCGACCTGTCCGCTGCCTTTGGCGAGGACGAGGACACATGCGCTGCCAACTCGGCGGCGATTAAGGCCATCTGCGGCGTCGACGGTCTGTCCGTGGACGTGGGCGGCGGCGTTCGCTCACTCGCACGCATCGATGAGCTGGCAGGCTATGGTGCTCGCCGCATTGCGCTGGGCACCGTGCTCGTGACCGAGCCGGGTTTTGCTGAGGTGGCAGCCCAGGGCCTTGGCGAGCTGTTGGTCGCCGACATTGCCGCGCGCGACGGCCAGGTTAAGGTGAACGGCTGGCGCGACGGCGCGGGCGTGGCGCTCGACGATGCCGTGGCGCAGCTTACCGAGCTGGGCTTTAAGCATCTGGTGTATACCGACATCGCGCGCGATGGCATGCAGACGGGCATCGATGTGGCGGCGTATCGCCATGTTGCCAAGGTCGCGGGCTTTCCCGTCGTGGCTTCGGGCGGTATCTCGACGCTCGACGACATCCGCGCGCTGGCCGCGGTGGGCGAGGTCGCGATTGAAGGCGCCATTACCGGCCGTGCGCTCTACGAAGGCAACTTTACGCTGGCCCAGGCGCTGGCCGCCGCCCGAGGGGAGGAGTAGCCCATGCTTACCAAACGCGTAATTCCCTGCCTAGACGTCAAGGACGGCCGCGTGGTCAAGGGCGTCAACTTTGTGAGCCTGCGCGATGCGGGCGACCCGGTGGAGCTGGCCCGCGCCTACGACCGCGAGGGTGCGGACGAGGTCGTCTTCCTGGACATTACCGCCACGAGCGACAACCGCGCGACGACCATCGAGATGGCGGCGCATGCGGCCGAGGAGCTCGCTATTCCCTATACCGTGGGCGGCGGCTTTCGCGACCTGGCGGGCATGCGCACCATGGTTGCAGCCGGTGCTGACAAGGTGTCGCTCAACTCTGCCGCCGTGTGCGACCCGTCGCTGATTAGCCAGGCTGCCGCGGCTTTTGGCAGTCAGGCCGTGGTCGTGGCGATCGATGCCAAGCGCGTCGGTTTGCCCGGAGAGCCGGGTGCCGACAAGTGGGAAGTCTTTACCGCAGGAGGCCGCAACGCCACGGGCATCGACGCGGTGGCGTGGGCCGAGGAAGCGGCTCGTCGCGGCGCCGGCGAGATCTTGCTGACCAGTATGGACCGCGACGGCACCAAGGCCGGATTTGACCTGGCGCTCACCCGCGCCGTGGCGCGCGCGGTGCCGATTCCGGTGATCGCGAGCGGCGGTGTGGGCACGCTCGAGCATTTTGCCGAGGGCGTGATCGAGGGCGAGGCCGATGCCGTGCTAGCAGCGAGCGTCTTTCACTTTGGAACCTTCAGCATTCGCCAGGTGAAGGAGTATATGGCGTCGCAGGGCATCCCTGTCAGGCTGGACTTCTAGTGCTGCGGCTTGCCCAGGCACCCGACCTTCCGGCTCCAACCCTCCTCGCGTACTTAAGTACGCGTCGTCGGGCTTGTCGCTCGGAATCTCGGGCACCTGGACAACCCTCGCCGACCTGCGAAGTTTGAATTTGGGGAGAGAAATGGAAGAGATAACCGATCCTTCAAAGCTTACATACGACGCCAAGGGGCTGATTCCTTGTGTTGTTCAGCAGTATGACACCGGCGAGGTGCTTATGGTTGCCTGGATGAATGAGGAATCGGTGGGGCTGACGCTCAAGACCGGCACCACGTGGTTTTGGAGCCGCAGTCGCCAGGAGCTCTGGAACAAGGGCGCGACGAGCGGCAATATGCAAGCGGTCAAGGAGCTCTGGGCCGACTGCGATAGCGATACGCTGCTGGTCAAGGTCGACTCGCCGGGCCCGGCCTGCCATACCGGCAACCGTACCTGCTTCTTCAAGAAACTCGCGTAGGGCGGGCGCTCGATTAGACGCTCGGCCACCAGAAAGGATTGAACCATGGGTGTGCGCACCGCAAACGTTCAGGATGGAAATATCGGTGAGACGCTGACGGGGCTCGCCGAGGTGATTCACGGTCGTCGTGATGCATCGCCGCAGGAGAGCTATACCGCGCGTCTGCTGACCGACGTCGAGGACGAGCTGCTCAAGAAGCTTGCCGAGGAGTCGAGCGAAGTGATCATGGCCTGCAAGGATAACGATCACGATCACATCCGCTACGAGGCCGGCGACCTGGTCTACCACCTGCTCGTGACGCTCGAGCGCTACGGTATCACCCTCGACGAGCTAGCCGGCGAACTCAACGCCCGCCGCCACTAGTCATTGGGGACGTTCTTAAACGACTAGTTAGGCGAGGGGCGTGGGTTGCCATTCGCCGGTGGGGTGGGGGATATCGAAGGTTCGATAACCGCAGTCGTAGGCGTGGGCCTGGGCCTCGCGGATGTTCCAGCAGATGTCGCAGGCGCGGTGCGCGTCCGAGCCAAAGGTGATGGGTACCTCGGCGTGGGCAAAGCAACGCAACAGCCCCGTCGAGGGGTAATAGTCGTCGAGGCCCTTGCGCGGCGCGGCGGTCGAAACTTCAACGCGGCGGCCTGTATCGTGTGCGCACTCTGCCATCTGCTCCCAAAACGGTGCCGTATCAAAATCGGGCGCAAAGCCTTCCTTCGAAAAGCGCATGAACAGGTCGGGGTGAGCCATCACATCAAAGTTAAGCGGGCTTTCGCAAGCGCGGCACCAGTCGTCGACGTAGCGCTCCCACACGCCGCGTACCCCCAGGTTTTCCCAAACGTGCAGGTCGGTGTCATCGTCGATCCAACCGCAAAGGGAATCGGGTGTATCGGGGCGAGCGACGTTTTCCGTTCCCGCCGTACCCGCGGCACCGGCCATGATATCGCCTGGGTTGCCAATCCAATGCACGCTGCCCAGGCGTACCACGGCGCTCTGGGACCAGCGCTCAACCAAAGGCTCGCAGCCCTCGTACCAATCGCATTCAAAGCCATAGATAAGCTCGAGCTCCGGCGCAATCTGCGCGGCGAGTTTGCGGGCGTCCTCAAAGGCCAGACGATGTGCCGGCAGGTCGCCCTCGACAACCTGTACCTCGCAATTGGAATCCATGCTGGCGGGCAGGGTGAGATGGTCGGTCGAGACCATGACGCGGCAGCCGGCCGCAGCAGCGGCGCGAACGTTGTCCTCAAACGAGGCATGCCCGTCCGAAAACGAGGTGTGGGTATGGCAATCGACCAGCGGGCACATGGGCATAGCGGCTCCTTTGCGTCAAGCGAATCCGCTTCATTGTAATGGCGCAGCTCTCAACACGCCGGGCACGCCGGGGATCGAAATCGATTGGAAAGGTTGCGCGGCGCGTGGTGCGGCCTCGCTTGCTCTCAAAACGTGTACGTCAGCCTCCAAAATCGACAAATAATGACATGTTTGGAGGCTGACGTACACGTTTGGATGGGGGCGAGGGCGGCGACGGACGAAAGTCACGCTTGTGCCACGTCCGATGTGCTAGCGTTTGGATGAACAAAACGAGCCCGTGCGGAAAGGAGCCGGACCGTATGCCATGCGATAGCAAATCTCCGCTGTCCCGCGAGACCGATGCGCCCGAGACCATCGTCAAGCTGGAGTGCGACATCGACGACGCGTCGCCTGAGGTGCTCGCCTACGCCGCCGACCGCCTGCGCGAGGCCGGTGCGCGCGAGGTGCATTGGCTGCCCCTCTATTGCAAGAAAGGCCGCCCCGGCTGGCAGCTGCAGGTAATCTGTACCCACGAGGATATCGAGCGCCTGCAGACGATTATCTTTTTGGAAACCACGACCAATGGCATCCGCCGTCAAGTTATGGAGCGCGTTTGCCTGCCACGCCGCTTTGAGCGCGTAACAACGCCTTGGGGCGAGGTATCCGTTAAGGTGGCGACTCTGCCCGACGGCAGCGAGCGTGCAGCGCCCGAGTACGAGGACTGCGCCCGTCTCGCCCGCGAGCATAACGTACCGCTCCAGCGCGTGATGCATACGGCACAAGCCGCGGCGCTGCGATTTGAGTAACGCGGCCGGTGGCACGCCACGCCCAGCCCCATCAGCCCCACCCCGAAAGGATCCCTCATGAAATACCTCATCGCCTCCGACATCCACGGCTCGGCATACTGGACCGAGCGCCTGGTCACCGCCATCGAATCCGAGCAGCCCGACCGCATCGTGCTGCTGGGCGACCTGCTCTACCACGGTCCGCGCAACGACTTGCCGCGCGATTACGCCCCCAAGCGCGTAATCCCGCTGCTCAACGCCCTGGCCGACCGCATCATCGCGGTGCGCGGCAACTGTGACGCCGAGGTCGACCAGATGGTGCTCGACTTTCCCGTTATGGCCGACTACGCCACGCTGTTTGACGAGGCCGACCGCGAGCTGTTCCTGACGCACGGCCACGTCTTTGGCGCCGGCATGCACAACAGCGTCGACCACGCGCCCGCGCTGCCCGAGGGCTCCGCGCTCGTCTACGGCCACACGCACATCAAGGTTAACGAGGCAAGCGAGGCACACCCGGGCCTGTGGCTCTTCAATCCCGGCAGCGTGAGCATTCCCAAGGACGGTACGCACAGTTACGGCATCTACGAGGGCGGCGCGTTCCGTCATGTGATCCTGGAGGAGGACTAACCATGGCTCAGCAAAATGCCGAGGGCTCGCGCGATCTGTCCACGCTGGTCGACGCGTCGGCCGAGCTGCAGCATCTGGTGCAGACCATCTGGCGTCTGCGTCAGCCCGATGGCTGCCCGTGGGACCGCGAACAGACGCACCAGAGCATCGGCAAGAACATGATCGAGGAGGCCTACGAGGCGCTCGATTGCATTGAGGCGGACGACGCGGCGCACCTGCGCGAGGAGCTCGGCGACGTGCTCATGCAGGTAGTGCTGCATGCGCAGATTGCGGCGGACGCCGGTGAGTTTACGCTGGCCGATGTGGCACGCGATATCGACGCCAAACTCATCCGACGCCATCCGCACGTGTTTGGCGATGCGGATGCCGATAACTCCGACGAGGTACTCAAGATCTGGGACGAGGTCAAGCTTGCCGAGAAGGCCGCCAAGGACAAAGCCGTGGCGGCAGGCGAGGCTGCGCCCGAGGGCCTGCTCGACGGTGTGCCCACGCATCTGCCGGCGCTGATGCAGGCCCAGAAGGTGTCGCGCAAGGCAGCGGCCGTGGGCTTTGAGTGGGAGACGGTCCAGGACGTGTGGGACGAGGTCGCCGAGGAGCGTGCCGAGTTTGAGGCCGAGGCTCCCGGCTCGCCCGAGTGCGAGATGGAGTTTGGCGACCTGCTCTTTGCCCTGGTCAACGTTGCGCGCAAGGAGGGAATCGACGCCGAGAGTGCCCTTCGTGCCAGCACGGCAAAGTTCCGCCGCCGTTGGGCCGCGATGGAGCAGATGGCGGCCAACGCTCATGTAGATCTGGCTGAGCTTTCGACCCACGGCCTCAACGACCTCTGGGATGCCGCAAAGGCGGAGGAGTAAGACTGCGGGAACGACGGGCTGACATGCCTCATCGTTCCTGCTAAATTTTTCGAAAAACAATTGTATCCCTTGGCTAACTTAGGGCATAATGCAAAAAGTGCGACATGGCTAACTTACGGAGGCGCACCGATGGTGCACGGTCGGCCAGTCGCTTGCATCAACTACGTTTCCAAGTGAGAGGGAGACAACATGAGCGATATTTTGGATGTCTACGGTCGCGAGGTGCTCGACAGCCGCGGCAATCCCACTGTCGAGGTCGAGGTCGTGCTCGAGGATGGCAGCTTCGGTCGCGCGATGGTGCCTTCGGGCGCTTCGACCGGCGCTTTCGAAGCTTGCGAGCTGCGCGACGGCGACAAGGGTCGCTACCTGGGCAAGGGCGTCTCGCAGGCCGTCGAGCACGTCAACAACGAGTGTGCCAACGCCGTCGTGGGCCTCGACGCCTTCGACCAGCGCGCTGTCGATGCCGCGTTGATCGCTGCGGACGGTACGCCCAACAAGACCAATCTCGGCGCCAACGCGATTCTGGGCGTGTCGCTGGCCGTTGCCCGCGCTGCGGCAGAGTCGGCGGGCCTGTCGCTGTACCAGTACCTGGGCGGCGTCAACGCTCACCTGCTGCCCACGCCCATGATGAACATCCTCAACGGCGGCGTGCATGCCGACAACAACGTTGACTTCCAGGAGTTCATGATCATGCCGGTGGGCGCCCCGAGCTTTGCCGAGGGTCTGCGCTGGTGCGCCGAGGTCTACCACACCCTCAAGGGCGTGCTGCACGAGGCCGGCCTGGGCGGCGGCGTGGGCGACGAGGGCGGCTTCGCGCCCAGCCTCAAGACCAATGCCGAGCCGTTCGAGTACATTACCAAGGCCGTCGAGAAGGCCGGCTTTAAGCCCGGCGTCGACTTCATGTACGCCATGGATCCGGCGTCCACCGAGTTCTACAACGCCGAGACCGGTATGTATGAGCTCAAGGGCGAGGGCGTGGAGTACACGAGCGCTCAGATGGTCGATTACTGGGAGAAGCTTGTCGACACCTATCCCATCATCTCCATCGAGGACGGCATGGCGGAGGAGGACTGGGACGGCTGGGTCGAGCTCACCCGCCGCATTGGCAACAAGGTGCAGCTCGTAGGCGACGACCTGTTCGTCACCAACACCGAGCGCCTCAAGAAGGGCATCGAGCTGGGCGCCGCCAACGCGATCCTGGTCAAGGTCAACCAGATCGGCACGCTCACCGAGTCGCTCGAGGCCATCGAAACCGCCAAGGAGGCCGGCTACGCTTGCATCGTGAGCCACCGTTCCGGCGAGACCGAGGATTCCACGATCGCCGACCTGGTCGTGGCCGTCAATGCTGGCCAGATCAAGTCGGGCGCCCCGTGCCGTAGCGACCGTATTGCCAAGTACAACCAGCTCATCCGCATCGAGGACGAGCTCGAGGGCAGCGCGCGCTACGCCGGCAAGTCTGCGTTCTACAACATTCGCTAAACAAGTGGTGCGCGCGGGGGGCGGGGTTGACTCAACTCCGCTCCACTTCTGATGGCCGCCATTGGGCGCTGGGCCATATGGCTCAGCGCCTTTTTTATGTCGAGCAAAGGCTGGCGAAGGCAGTGCGGGCGCTCGTGCTATAACTAAAGGACTTAGCGCAAACAAACCTCAACCGCACAAGGCGCACATGGATCAGATTTACGACAACAGGTACTATTCCGCCGGTTCGCGTGAGCCGTCGCCTCGCCGTGCGCGCACGGTGCAGCTCGGTGGGTCCGCCTACGCCGGCGCCGACCGCTCCATGCAACGCCCGGCAAGTACCTCGCGCCCCAATGCTCAAGTGAATACTTCGGCAGATGGACCGGTGCGCCCGGCACGTTCGTCGCATGCTCAGCGCTCGTCGGCTCAAACGCACGATAGGTCGAGCAGGCCCTCGAACCGTCTTTCGGGCTCGGACTTTATGCACTACGCCAACGACAACGCGGTGGTCAAGGCGATCTACGACTTTACCCACGGTCCTCAGCGAGGGCTATTCATCGGCATCGTCGTTGCCCTGGTGCTCGTGAGCCTGTATTTCCCCGTGCGCGACCTGTACGTGGCAAAGCGTTCGAGCGATATCTTGGCCAAGCAGGTCGAGATTCGCCAGCAATACAATGATGAGCTGCAAAAAAGCGTCGACAAGCTGCTCTCGGAGGAGGGTATCAAGGACGCGGCATCCGAGGACCTGGGCCTGGTGATGCCCGGCGAGAAGAGGATTGAAGTGCAGGGCCTGGACGGCGATTCGGACTCGTCGTCGGCTGAAAAGAAGTCGTCGAACGCCAAGAAGGCCAGCGAGGTGGCCAAGGAGATCGAAGAAGTCGGCAAGGACGCGCCATGGTACATCCGGACGCTTGACATGCTGTTTGGATTTAACGGCGTCGAGGGCCAGACGGTCGTGTCCAACGGCAAATAGCGCCCGGAGGGGAGCCCGCAATGACAAATTGCAAACGATATAAGGTGGCCGCGATCGACCTGGGAACGGTGTCGTCGCGACTAGCGCTAGCGCAGGTCGAGGGCGGGGCGATCGTGGAATCGTCCAAGCATACCGAGATTACCGATCTGGGCGAGGGCGTGGACGCGACGGGCCGCTTTTGCGAGGCGGCGGTCGAGCGCGTGCTCGCCGCATGCCGCATGTTTGTGGACGAGGCGCGTGCCTTTGGGGCCGCGTGCGTCTGCGCCACGTGCACGAGTGCCGCGCGCGATGCGTCCAACGCCGCGCTGCTGCTGGACGGTCTGCGCGATCTGGGGCTCGAACCGCAGGTGATTCCGGGCGAGGTCGAGGCGCGCCTGACGTTTTTTGGCGTGGCACACGACTTTGCTGGCGAGCGCATTATTGTCGCGGATTCGGGCGGCGGGTCCACGGAACTCGCGACGGGTGTCTATGCGCCGGAGCGCGGGGTCTTTGCGCTGGAGGGAACGCGCTCGCTGGACATTGGCTGCCGCCGCGTGACCGAGCGGTTTTTCTCTGCGCTGCCGCCGTCGACGAACGAGCTTGCGGCTGCCGCCGCGTGGGCAGGCGAGCAGTTTGCGGGCTACTTTAAGAGCTTGCCTGTCGATTTTGAGCGTGCCGAGCGCCTGGTCGCGGTGGGTGGCACGGTGACTACGCTGGTGGCTCTGGTCCACGAGCTGGAACCGTACGATTCGAGTTTTGTTCACCTACGCGAGCTTTCGATGGAGCAGATCTCGGCCGCCATCGATCGTATGTCTACGCTGGATGTGGAGGGTATCGCTGCGCTGCCGGGCGTGCAGCCCAAGCGCGCGGGCGTGATTCTGGCCGGCGCCGTGGTGATCCGCGAGCTCATGCGTGCCGGCGGCTACGATGCGCTCACCGTAAGCGAGAACAGCCTCCTCGCCGGCATGGCCGCCACTATCAACGAAACCCTCGACGGCGCGACTCCCACCATCGGCTGGACCCCGAGCCTGAGTGCTCTTTAACCGTCTTCCTCTGAGTTGCGGTGAAATAGTTCCTAAATAAGCTGGTAAACGGTATAAACAGGATCTATTCCACCGCAACTTAGAGCCCCGCCGGCGTGTAAAAGAAACGAGCCCGCATCCCTGGGGGACGCGGGCTCGTAAAAACCAAATGGTAGGGGCGGTGGGACGTCCGCGCATTTGCTGCGCAAATCCGCACCGGCTTCGGACGCCTGCTGGCGCCCTCGCCGGCTCGCTGCGGACGCTGCGCGTCCGCTTGACGCTCGCCCCCCCCTCGCGGGTTCGAGTCCCACCGGCATCTAAAAGAAGTGAGCCCGCATCCCTTGGGGACACGGGCTCGAAAGCTCCATATGGTAGGGGCGGTGGGACTCGAACCCACAATCCTTGCGGCGAGAGATTTTAAGTCTCCTGCGTATGCCAATTCCGCCACGCCCCCGTGAGACTAGAAGTCTAGCACAAGCCGTCCGTTACGCGTTGACGGCCATCGAGTGTTGCCCCGACTTCTCCAGGAACTCCTGGAACTTGGCTTCGTCGCCCTTGTTCTTGTACTGCAGAGCCAACAGATACTCCAAGCGGCAGCTCTTGACCTTGTCGTCACCGGCCTCCTTGAGCATGCGCTCCAGCTCGGGAATGTCGTTGTGGCGCTTGAGAATCATCGTGTCGTACATCAGTTGGCATTCGTGTGCGACTGCCTCGGCCTGGCCGCCCTCAAAGCCTTTGATCTCGTGCAGCAGCTCCTTGGACTTTTTGCGGTCCTCCTGGCCAACGTAGTAGTTAAAGGCCTTAATTACCAGGTCGACACGCTGCATCTTGGGGAGGTTGAGTCCCAGCAGCAGGTCGAACATCTCGTCGGCGCGCTTGTGGTCCTCGCGCAGCAGATAGGAGTTCAGGCGCAGGTAGTCGCGGTTATAGCGCGGGTACAGCATGCTGGTGAGTTTGGCGTCGAGCAAACGATCGAACTCGTCCCACTGCTTGGCAGCCATAAGCTGCTGCAAGCGCTTGAACGTGGTGCGTTTTTTGACGCTAAAGAACACCGACACGGCGATGCAGATGATAACGACGGCGGTCCAGAGGGTGCGGGAATCGGGCATATTGGGGTCCTTAGTCGCTCATAAAGCGAGCGGTATGACAACACGTACTAGATGTATTATACGCAGCGCGCAAGCAAACTAGCATAAAAGCTCATCGAGGCTGAGTGCCATCGCTCGCTGCGGTACACTTACCTAAAGTAAACCATGAAGGGAGACATTACCTATGAAGAAGATCGTTTTGGCTTGCGGTGCTGGCGCTGCTACTTCCACGCTCGTTGCCCAGAAGGTCGCCACCTTGCTCGACGCCAACGGTTACGCCGACAAGTACGAGATCGTGCAGTGCGCCATCTCCGAGGCCAAGGACTACTGCGACGAGGGCGCCGACCTGCTGATCGCCACCACCGTTGCCCCCGAAGGCCTCACCTGCCCGTACGTGAGCGGCGTGCCCTTCATGACCGGCATGAACCGCGTCGCTGCCGAGAAGGCCGTTCTCGACGTCATGGCTCAGTAGGCACTGCCTGTATGAGTGAGCAGAACGCCAACCCGGTCGAGCTCTTTGGCATGCGCGTTGCCCATGTGGGCATTAACGCCGCCGACCCGGCAGACGCCCTGGAGATCGCGGAGCTGTTCTCGACGATGATGGGCCTGCCCGTCATCGAGACCCCCGTTTCGTACTTTAATGATTCGCTGGTCGAGATCATGAAGCAGAACGGTCGTGGCACCAAGGGCCACATCGGCTTTGCCGTTAACGACATCGATGCAGCTGAGAAGTGGTTTGCCGAGCGCGGGCTCGAGGTCAACGAGGAGTCGCGCGCGCTGCTGCCCGACGGTGGTACCAAGCTCGTGTACTTTAAGCGCGAGTTCGCCGGTTTCGCCGTGCACCTGTGCCGCGAATAGCGCACAAGCTGCCATAGCTAGCAAAAAGGGATAGGGCCGCGTGGCCCTATCCCTTTATTTATGCCGAGGGGCTTCCTAGCGCGGCAGGCGAATCGTAAAGCGGCTGCCGACGCCCTCGACTGAGGTCACGCCAATGACACCGCCATGGCTATCGACGATCCACTTGGCAATGGCGAGCCCCAGGCCCGAACCCTGCGCGCCGGCATCGCGCGCGTTGTCGGCACGGTAGAACCGCTCGAACGCGTGAGCTGCGGATTCCTGGTTCATGCCGATGCCCTCGTCCTCAACGCTTATGTCGATCGTGCCCGCGCCCGCATCCGACGCTACGCCAAACGAGATGGGCGTGCCCGCGTCCGAATACTTGGCGGCGTTTTGCACGATCACGCGAAGAGCCTGCTTCACGAGCGCCACGTCAACGGGCGCGTCGCAGCGTGGGTCGCTGACAAGCGCAGCGTCAAAGGCCAGCCGATACGTGTGCTCGGTATCGATCATCTGCGATTCCTCGCATACCTCGCCGACCAGTGCGGCCAGGTTGGTATTCGCGCGCCGCAGGACCGTGCGCCCGGCATCGCCGCGCGCCAAAAACAGCAGCTGCTCCACGAGCTCTTGCATGTGCTCGCTTTCGGCCTTGAGGGACGCGATGGATTCTGCCAGCACGTCCGGGTCGTCTTTGCCCCAGCGGTCGAGCATGTTTACGTAGCCCTGAATCACCGCGATGGGCGTGCGCAGCTCGTGGCTCGCATCGTTGACAAAGCGCATCTGCTGCAGCTTGGCCTCTTGCATCTGGCGCAGTAGGCGGTTGAGTGCGACCTCGATGCTCGCCAGGTCGGCGTCGCCGGTGGTGACGCTCGGCGAGTCGACGCTTGCGCGCGCGATGGCCTGCTCCAGTGTTTCCATTTTGCCGCCGGAGAGCTGCATGCGACCGAGTTCGTCCACGCGCAGGGCCAGATCGTTGAGCGGCGCCATGGTGCGGCGCACGCGGCGGGCGCCGCCGAGCATGTTGAGCACGCTGATGACCTGCCAACCCACAACGACAAGGTAGAGAGGCCATAGCGTGACGAGGTCCTGCGCGAGGGGGAAGGTCTTGGTGGTGCGCGCAAGCTCGACGGTATAGGTGAGCGTTGTCGGGTCCCAGCCGCGCGCGGGCGTCAGCGACATGCCGTGAACGGTGGCACCGGGGATCCATCCTGCGGTAAACGTGTCGTCGGGCAGTGTCTGGTTGTATCCATAGACGAGGATCGCCGCCGCAATCACTACCAGCAACAGATCGAGCCAGATGTAGCTCATCAGACGGCGCCACATATAGCTCCAGTTGATGGCGCGGGCGATGGAGGTGACGCGCTTGGCCTCGGCGTTACGCACGGCAGACATAGCCCACCCCGCGCACGGTCTGGATGATGCGGGCGCTGCCGGCGTCCTCGATCTTGGCACGCAGGTGCGCGATGTGTACGTCGACGTTGTTGGTGTCGCCCACGTATTCGTAGCCCAGCGCTTCGTGCGCGATGCGCTCGCGCGTGAGCACGGTGCCGGCGTGCGCCATAAGCAGGGCGAGAACGTCGAACTCGCGGGCCGTGAGCGCGATGGGCGAGCCGCCGACCGTGACTTCGTGGCGGTCGGGGTCGAGCACGACTGAGCCCACAGTGAGCGTGGCGGGGGAGAGCGAGGCGGAAACCTGGGTTGAGTCGCTGACCGGGGGTATCGCAGCGGCGCTCCCGCCCGCGTCGCTCGCCGCGCCCGTCCCGATGCCGCCAACGCCCGAAGCCGTCCGCACGGCCTCCGAGCGCTTCAGCGCAACGCGGATCCGTGCGAACAGCTCCTCAATGGCAAACGGCTTGGTTAGGTAATCGTCAGCGCCGGCGTCGAGCCCGGCCACCTTATCCATCACGGCATCGCGCGCGGTGACCATGATCACCGGCACATCCTTGTGCTTGCGCACGCGCCGCAGCACCTCCATGCCGTTGAGCTGCGGCAGCAGCACGTCGAGCAGAATCAGATCGTAGTCGCGCTCCAGCGCCAGGTCTACGGCGGTGCGGCCGTCGGCGGCGTGCTCCACCTGGTAGCCCTCGTGCTCCAGCTCGAGCGTCACAAAGCGGGCGATTTTCTCCTCGTCCTCTACGATCAGGATTCGTGCCATACGTGCCCCCGTCTGCGATTACTTGTCGTCGTTGAGATTTTGCTTGATGTCGTCCGCGGCGTCGGCGGCGTGATTCATAAGGTTGTTGATGCTGCCGGGCACGTCGCCGTCGCTGTCGATGCGGTAGCGCATGCCAAAGAACAGGCCAATCAGCATCAGCCAAATCGTAGCGCCCCAGGCAAACAGGGCGATGATGGGGATCAGGATGGGGATGTTGAGGATGATCGCATCGCGGCGCGTGGCGATAAACTTGGTGTCCAGGCTCAGGCGGAAGAGCTTTTTGAGGTACTCCCATACGCTGTCCATCTTCTTGGAGAAGTCGGTCTTTTCGCTCGACTTCTCGTAGGCGGCCTGCGCGGCGACCATCTCGGCTGAGGGCTCATCGACCGGCTCAGACTCGGTGGCGGCATGCGCTGATGTGGTCTGGGTCTTGCCCTGCGACTCGAGCCAAATGATGGCGTCCAAAACGTTGCCGTCGGCGGCGTCGAGCGTGGCCTTGGCATCGGTGTAGCTCACGTTGCACTTGGTGCGGATGGTTTCAACTTTTTCGAGGTCGTCCATGACCTGTCCTTTCGTTCGATGGGCGCGACGCCAGGCGATCTGCCTGGGCGCGAGCGTTGCGTTCGGCGGCCTGCGTTGCGCGGCGCCGCCCCGCCCTTGGTCGAACTCTATAGTGCAGGTTATAGATTAAGCGATTCTTGAGCCAAGATTAATGTTGGATGAGTTTTTGGGTAGCGGTGGGAAAAGTATTAGACCTCGATAGCGGGGGATGTGGTGCCGGTGCAAAACGGCGTCAAAGGTTGGTCGAGCAGGCGGTTTCTCCATTGATGTCCGCACGACATGTGACACTTACCCTGCCGCCCTGCTCTGCCGCGGAGGCATGTACCCAAACAACGACCCTCTAAGGAGTTCGATATTGATGAGTGACAACGCAAAGCATCTCGCAAAGAAGTGCGTTAAGGACGCGGGGCCGTGCCTCGCGCTGTGCGTAGCCGGCGCAGCGGTCGCGCTGCTGGCTGTTCTGGGGCCATTCGACGTGCTCCGAAGTGTTAGCTCTCTGCACGTTTGCATGGCCCTTGCCGGCGCCATGATGACCGGCGGCGTGTTCGATCTGATTTTTTGGGTGCTCGACCCGTTTGGATGGAAGAACGAGGGGTAGGTCCTAAAGGATGGAAGGGCTGGAACGGTTGGCTTAGTGATCGTGCAGAATGTGGGCTAGCGACTTGCAGGGAAGTGGTAATCCGATGACGGTCTATGTGACGGGCGACATTCACGGTGGGGTCGACATGCAAAAGCTGCGCGACTGGGAGCTTGGGGATAGTCTGACGAGCGACGACTATCTGATTGTCGCGGGCGACTTTGGCTTTCCGTGGGATTTCTCTGCCGAGGAATGCGCCGATATCGCTTGGCTGGAGTCGCGCCCCTATACGTTGCTGTTCGTCGACGGCAACCACGAACGTTTCGATCACTGGGCGGAGCGTCCCATGGAACTGTGGCACGGCGGCCTGACGCAGCGCCTGTCGGACACCTCGCCCATCCGACGCCTGACGCGCGGCGAGGTTTTTGAGCTCGACGGCTCAACGATCTTTACCATGGGCGGCGCCACGAGCGTGGATAAGGAATACCGCATTCCGTATTCCAGCTGGTGGCCGCAGGAGCTGCCGGACGAGCGCAACTTTGAGGAGGCGCGGGCAAAGCTCGAGAGCATGGGCTGGAAGGTCGACTACGTGATCACCCACACCTGCGCTACGCGCATGCTCTCGCCCACGCTCTATCCGGCGCCCGGCTGGAATTGCCCCGCCGTTGATCGGCTTACGGCATTTTTCGATGAGCTGGAAGACCGCTTGGACTACAAGCGCTGGTACTACGGGCATTTTCATCGGGATACCAACCCGGCCGAGCGTCACACCGTGCTCTACGACTGCATCGTTCGCTTGGGCGACGAACTCCAGCCCTGGGATGTTGCGTAGAGGCGGGGTGGCTGGCTACTCGACCGTTACAGTGATGTTCTCCCGATGCGCGCGGATGACGTCCCAGCTAAAGTGCTCGACCAGCTGCTCGGCGGTACGCGGCGTGGTGTCCGGCGCGATGCCTGTTTGCCCGGCGAGCCAGCCCAGCAGCGCCTCGGGCGTGCCAAAGCGAGCGCGGAGTTCGCCCAGGTCCAGATCGCGATCGCGCTTGGAAAGGCGGCGGCCGTCCGGCGACATGAGCAGCGGAATGTGCGCGTAGCGCGGTGTGGGCAGTCCCAGCAGATGTTGCAGATAGATCTGGCGCGGCGTGGAACCAAGCAGGTCGCATCCGCGTACGATCTCGGTGACGCCCATGGCAGCGTCGTCGACCACCACGGCCAGCTGATAGGCAAAAACGCCGTCGCTGCGGCGCACCAAAAAGTCACCGCACTCGGTGGCGAGTGCTTCGCATTGGGCTCCGTACGTGCGGTCCACGAATTCGATCACGTCGCTGGCGAGGTCGTCGACGGTGGGCACGCGCAGGCGCGTGGCCGGAGCACGCAGGGCACTGCGGCGGGTGATTTCTTCAGCAGAAAGACCTCTGCAGGCGCCGCGGTAGATGGGCGTGCCGTCGCTGGCGTGCGGTGCGCTCGCGGCGTGGAGTTCGGCACGCGTGCAAAAACAGGGATAGGTGAGGCCGGCGTCTTGCAGCTGGCGCAGGGCGTCCTCGTACAGATCCAGGCGATCGTGCTGGTAGTAGGGGCCTTCGTCCCACTCGAGCCCTAGCCAGGTCAGATCGTCAATCAGTTGAGCGGCAAGTTCCGGGCGCTTGCAGCGATCATCCAGGTCCTCGATGCGCAGCACGATGCTGCCGCCCTGGCTGCGGGCCGAAAGCCACGAGCACAGGCAGCTGAACACGTTGCCCAGGTGCATGCGGCCCGAGGGCGACGGGGCGAAACGGCCCACGACGGGCGCGGGGGCGGAGGCGGGTGGCGTCGCTGGCGCGTCCGCGGCGGGCGTTGCTATGTTGCGTGTTTTGATATCCATGCGGACGAGTATAGCGCGGGGCGCGGTGGGGGAGACGCTGCCGTGGCCTGCAAGTTGCCGAGGCCGCGCGTTGCGCGTGCCGGACCACCGGCTCGACAGCTCGATCGCCGCCCGCCAGCCCAACCCCTCAAACGACAGAAACCCCGGCAGCTCTTCGCAACTGCCGGGGTTTCCGCGGAAAAGGGGGACATGATCCTCAAGCGAACGGCAAAGGGGCAAACCGTTTTCGCTCAACTGCTTTATGCCCCTCGCTCGCCAGCTTAATCGGCTTACGCCGCGGCAACACAAAGCCGCTACACCTGTGACGGAGCTATGAAGTGGTATCTATTGCCGGAGCGGGCTATGCCAAGGAGTGTTCCAGATTGCCGGCAGATAAGGAATGTCCCCAGGTGCCGGCCGCGGGCGTGACTTTCATCCCGTTTGGCGCTCCGGTCGCCTAGATGTTCGTCATGCGTACCCGCAAACGTGGGACAATGGCGCTGTTGGTTTTACAGACAAAGGATGTGCCTATGAACACCCTCGCCGCCAAAGTCAGCCGGCAGCGCCGCCTGTTTGCGCGATTTGCTTCCGTCTGCGCACTCGTCGCGCTTGCATTGCTGCTACTGCCCGCCGCCGCACACGCCGACGGTTATTCCATGACCCAAACCTACATCAGCGCCACGGTCGAGGCCGATGGATCGCTGACCGTTGTCGAGGGACGCCAGTTTGATTTCGACGACGACATCAACGGCGTGTTTTGGGAGATCAATACGGGCACCAACCAGCAGGGCGGCACGGCGGACGTTGACGTGCTGAGTGTCGAGGAAGAGGACACCGCGTTTAACAAAGTCGATAGCGCGAACAAGGGCGATTCTGGCGTCTACACGGTCGAGCAGGCCGGTGACGGCGTAAGGATTAAGGTGTTCAGCCCCCACGAGAGCGGCGACAGCGCGATCTATTACGTGAGCTACACCATGACCGGTGCGGTTATGAACTGGGCCGATACCGCCGAGCTCTACTGGAAGTTCGTGGGCGACGGCTGGTCTGCGGATTCCGACGATGTCGAGATGGAAGTGCGCTTCGCAAATGCCGCTGCCGGGACGGCGGCCGTCAAAGGCGATAACTTCCGCGCATGGGGCCACGGTCCGCTGGCGGGCGACGTGTCGCTCGATGAGGACGAGCCCATGGTCACCTATACCATTCCCTGCGTGCATCAGGGCGAATTCGCCGAGGCACGCATCGCCTTCCCCAGCGACTGGGTGCCGCAGCTTGCCGTCTCGGGCGAAGAGCGCATGTCAACGATCCTGAGCGAAGAGAAGGAATGGGCCGACGAAGCTAACGCCCGCCGCGCTCACGCTCGCATGATTGCCAATGCACTTGCCGTGCTAAGTGTTGTTGCGGCGGTGGCCTTTACCGGCACAATCGTTATGCTCAAGCTGCGCAAGCGCAAGCCCAAGCCGCTTTTCCAGGACGAATATTTCCGCGATGTGCCCTCGGCCGACCATCCCGCCGTGCTTTCGGCCCTCATGAGCTGGAACGAGGTGCCCGATCAGGCATATATCGCCACGCTCATGAAGCTCACTGACGACCGTGTGATCAAGCTGGAGCAGGCGACCGTGACCAAGGCCAAGAAGGGTCTGTTGGGGCGTGAAAAAGAAGAGCAGACGTATCGCGTGACGGTGAGCGATGCGGGCTGGAAGTCGGCCAAGGGCATTGACCACATGGTGCTCAAGGTCTTCTTTGCCGGTGCTAAGCCTGACGAGAACGGCGATCGCTCGCGCACGTTTGACGAGCTGCAGCACTACGTCAAGCAGCACGCTACACCCGTGGGTGATAAGCTCGAGGACTATCAGAACACCGTTAAGGGCAAGCTGGCCGATAGCGAGTACGTTGCCTCGGACGGCATTGTTGCAATGGTGTTTTGCCTGGTTCTTGGTATCCTGGTTGCCTTTGTTCCCGTGGGATCCATCTTCTTTACCGATGGCGCACAGGCGAACATTATCGCCGCGGTTATCTCGGTGCCGATTGTGCTGGTGGGTATCGGCGTGGGCCTTACGTTCCGCCGCTTTACGCCGGAGGGCGCCGAGGTGGCGGCTCGCTGCAAGGCACTTAAGCATTGGCTCGAGGACTTCACGCGTCTAAAGGAAGCCGTCCCCGGCGATTTGGTGCTGTGGAACAAGCTGCTGGTGATGGGCGTTGCCCTGGGCGTTTCGAAAGAAGTGCTGCGACAGCTGGCCGAGGCCGTGCCGCCCGAGGTACGCGAGGCCGACGGCTTCTACGACAATTATCCCTGCTACTGGTGGTACTACCATCATTACGGTATCGAGTCTCCGCTCGATTCGTTCGATGACGTGTATCACGAGAGCATCCGTGAGCTGGCGTCGAGCTCCGACAGCTCGAGCGGCGGCGGAGGCGGTGGCTTCTCGGGCGGCGGAGGCGGCGGCGTCGGCGGAGGCGGCGGCGGAACGTTCTAGCGCGCTCTGATTTTTGGGATGGATCTTCTCCGGCGACTGCCGACGGATCCATCCCATTTTTATGCGCTACCTACGAAGGCTGTCCCCAGCGACTAGTCACTGGGGACGTTCCTAAATGACTAGGTATGGCTGCCAGGTTTAGGCTGTTAGATCGAGTTCGTAGAGGAAGCTTTCGCGCGGCATGTCGTGGCGGCGCTCTTCGCGGTTGGCGCGGTGCGTGGCCGTGCGCTTAAAGCCGTGCAGCTCGTAGAACTTCCACGAGCAGTTGGAGTCGGTGTACAGGTGCGCCCTCGTCGCTCCAAGCGAGGACAGGTGCGAGACGGCGGCATCGAGCAGAACCGTGCCAACGCCCAGGCCATGGACATCGCGATCCACGGCAAGCAGCGTGACCTCGTTGTCGTGCGGCAACGGGCTGCTCTCGAGCAGGCGGTTGTTGGTTCGGATGGTTGCGCGCACAAACGAGAGATACTCGGCGCACGCATCGGGCTCTAGCTCACGCATCTGCGATAGCAGCGCGCGTTCGGTATCCATCCAATGCTCGTTGATAGTGGCGCCGGAGCTCTGTCCCGCACGCGCGAGCGAAATGCCACGCGCCTGACCGTCGATTACGGCAACCTGTGAAAACGTCGACGACGAAAGGCAATAGGCGAGGTCGCACGCGGCCTCAAGGCGGTTGTACTCATCGTTATCCGAATTGTTATGCCAAAGCTGCTGCAGAATCAGCGCGATGGCGTCGAAGTCTTCGGTATCAAACGGTCGGTAGAGAACCCGCGAGACCATGGTGCCTCTTTCTTTTGCGGATGCATATCGAGCACAGTTCTACCACGCCATTGGCATCTAATTATGGTGCCCCTGTGTTCCATGAACTCACCGTGCCCGGTGCCATGCCCATCCCCTCCGCTCGCAAACTTTTTCTGCACATGCGCCCGTTGCGGGGTGCATCGATGCGCTCGATGCGCTACATTAAATCAGTATTTTCAATGCCGCTGCGCGAGCGCTGCAGATCGACGTATCACCGACTCACAGAGCACGGCGGCGTACCAGACAGGAGGACTGCATGGGATCTGATGTGAAGATCGCACGCGCGTTGATCTCGGTTACCGATAAGACGGGCGTCGTCGATTTCGCACGGACGCTGGTTGACGACTTTGGCGTCGAGATCATCTCTACGGGCGGCACGGCTCGTGCCATCGAGGACGCGGGCGTTCCCGTAACCCCCATCGAGGAGTTCACGGGCTATCCCGAGATGATGGACGGCCGCGTTAAGACCCTGCACCCCAAGGTTCATGGCGCGCTGCTGGCCCGCCGCGATTCCGAGCAACACATGCAGGAGGCGGCTCAGCACGGCATTAAGCTGATCGATCTGGTCGTCGTCAACCTGTACGAGTTCGAGAAGACCGTCGCCAACCCTGAGGTCACCTTCGCGGACGCCATCGAGCACATCGACATCGGTGGCCCCTCCATGCTGCGCTCTGCCGCCAAGAACGCCACGAGCGTTACCGTCATTTCCGACCCGGCCGACTATGATGCCGTCCTGGCCGAGATGCACGAGACCGGTGGCTGCACCACGCTTTCCACCCGTCGTCGCCTGCAGGTGAAGGTCTACCAGACCACCGCCGCCTACGACACGGCCATCTCCCGCTGGCTCGCCGCCCAGGCAAGCGACGTGGCGGACACCTCTGCCAAGCTCGAGATTTCGCTGGAGAAGGTCGACGACCTGCGCTATGGCGAGAACCCGCAGCAGAAAGCCACAGTCTATCGCTTTGCCGAGGGCTGCGAGAACACCGCGAGCTCGCAGTTCCCGCTCGTTGGCTCCAAGCAGATCCAGGGCAAGCCGCTCAGCTACAACAACTATCTGGATGCCGACGCCGCTTGGAACCTGGTCCGCGAGTTCGACGAGCCGGCCTGCGTAATCCTCAAGCACCAGAACCCCTGCGGTTCCGCCGTTGCCGAGGACATCACGGCTGCCTACGACCGCGCTTTTGCCTGCGATCCCAAGAGCGCCTTCGGCGGCATCATCGCCTGCAACCGCGAGGTTCCCTTTGATCTGGTTGAGCACTTTGCCGATCAGAACAAGCAGTTCGTCGAGGTCATCATCGCCCCGAGCTACACCGCCGAGGCGCTCGAGCGCATGGCCAAGCGCCCCAACCTGCGCGTGTTGGCGACCGGCGGCGTGGACCACGGCGCTCAGGTGGAGCTGCGCTCCGTCGACGGCGGCATGTTGGTGCAGGAGGTCGACCACGTGACCGAGGATCCCGCGACCTTTACGTTCCCCACCGACCGCAAGCCCACCGACGCCGAGATGGCCGAGCTCGAGTTTGCCTGGAAGGTCTGCAAGGGCGTTAAGTCCAACGCCATCCTGGTCTCCAAGGGTAAGGCCGGCATTGGCATGGGCCCGGGTCAGCCTAACCGCGTTGACTCTGCGCTACTTGCCTGCGAGCGCGCCGAGGACTTCTGCGAGCGCGAGGGCGTGGAGAAGGGCGGCTTTGCCTGTGCAAGCGACGCGTTCTTCCCGTTCCGCGACAACGTCGACGTGCTTGCTGCACACGGCGTGACCTGCATCATCCAGCCCGGCGGCTCCAAGCGCGACGACGAAAGCATCCAGGCCTGCAACGAGCACAATATTGCTATGGTCTTTACCGGCGCCCGCCACTTCCGCCACTAAGTTCCGCCTTGGGACAAAATAATCTCCGCAAAAGACGGCTGCTCCGTTTGGAGGGCCGTCTTTTTGGTATAAGAGGACGGAATGACTAACACGAAAGGTATGACCATGCCCCAGATTGATGATGCCGAGCTGTTTGGCAATGCCGAGGATCAGCGTGCGTACGAGGACTTTTGCGCCAATCAGGAGGCGGTCGAGAAGTTTACGCTCGACAAGCCCGCGCTTGTCTGCCGTTGGCGCATGTCCAATAAAAAGGTGCCCATGCTCAACCGCCACATTCGCGCACTGTCCGAGCGCTTGGTGCAGGGCGAGCCGCTTACCCATAACATGCTCAGCTGGGCCAAGCAGCACGTTGAGTGGTCGCTTGCCGAGGGCGATTACACCGCACGCGACGGCGTGCTCATGCTGGTGATCGACGTCAACGGCAACGCCGCCATGACGGTGGGGGAGTACGAGCCGCTAACCGATACGTCGGCCAAGGCGCTACGTGCCCGCTCCGCCGAGGCCCGCTCCGAGGCCGACGAAACCGGCGTGGCGCCCGAGCTGCTCGCCGCCGTCGATAACGGCGAGCTGGCCTTTGTGGCGCCGGCGGACGAGTGCCTGTGCGGCACGGCGACGCTCATCGAGCAGCTGGCCCAGACCAAGGGCATCCCGGTCACGCGCGTAGACATTCCCGCGCAGCTCAAGGGTGCGCTGTTTCTGGTGAGCGACGAGCACGGTGTGGTTGCCGCCGCCGACTCCGACGCCGCCGACTCCGACGCCGCCACGGTCGCCTTCTTCGCCGAAGGCTACGAAAAGCTCCGTGCCCGCCGCTAAATGATGTTTCTGGGACGGGGATTAAAAACTCATTTAATTCTCGTGCTCGTCGCGAGCGAGAGGCAAGCCTCTGCCACTCGCGAACAGTTCTGTCACTTTGGTGCCGCGTGAGGCGCGTATCTGCTGATCCGCGGTCATAATGGGGCAAGACAACCAAGAGGGGGGGCGGAATCCATGGCGCTGATCTATGTCGTTGAGGACGACGAGCCCATTCGTCGTGAGCTTATCGACATCCTTGCCCGCGCCGGTTTTGAGGTTGAGGCATGCGAATCGTTTGAGCATGTCTCGCGCGATATTCTCGCCGCCGCGCCCGACCTGGTGCTGCTCGACCTCACGCTTCCCGTCAAGGACGGGCAGCATATCTGCCACGAGGTTCGCCGCGAATCCGAGGTTCCCATCATCGTCCTCACGTCGCGCACGACCGAGATCGACGAGGTCATGGCCATGACGCTCGGCGCGGACGACTTTGTTCCCAAGCCCTATAGCGCCCGTGTGCTCGTGGCGCGCATCAATGCCTTGCTGCGTCGCACCGCGGCGGCGGGCGAGCGCAGCACGCTTGTCCACAAGGGCCTGGAGCTCGATCTCGCTCGCTCCATGGTCACCAACATGCAGACCGGTACCAGTACCGAGCTCACCAAAAACGAGTTGCGTATTCTCTCGCTGCTTCTGAGCCGTGCGGGCAAGATCGTCTCGCGCTCGGCCATCATGCAGGACCTGTGGGACTCCGACGCCTTCGTGGACGACAATACGCTCACCGTCAACATCAACCGCCTGCGCACCACGCTCGAAAAAATCGGCATCAAGGGGTATTTGACGACGCACCGCGGCCAGGGCTATTCGGTCTAGGGGCCGGCTATGTCGTTCGCCAAATTCTTCAAAGATGCGCTGCTTCCCGTCGCCGTGTGGACGTGCGGCGTGCTGCTGAGCTGCTTTGTGCTGACGGTCGCCGGCGCACCCGTTTCCATCGTGGTCGTGGCGGTCGGTGTGTCCTTTATCTTTGGCATGCTGGGCATCGTGATCGAGTACGCGCGCCGTCGTCGTTTTCTGCGCCAGCTGGAGCGTGCGGCAGAGGAGCTCGAGAGTCCCGCATGGGTGCAGGAGATGGTGCAATGCCCGACCTATGCCGAGGGCGAGCTCGAGTACGAGGTCTTGCGCCGGGTGGGCAAAGCCGCTTGCGACGAGGTTGCCGAAGGCAGGCGTCAGACTGATGACTATCGCGACTATATCGAGAGCTGGGTCCACGAGGCCAAGCTGCCCCTGGCAGCAGCCCATCTGATTTTGGAAAACCTGGACGGCAGCGAAGACGATCTGTCGCGTGTGGATGACCTGGGCCGCGAGCTTGCCCGCGTGGAGCGCTATATCGACCAGGCGCTGTACTATGCGCGCTCGGAAGTCGTGGAGCGCGACTACCTGATTCGCCGCTGGGATCTTAAGACCCTGGTGACGGGTGCGATCAAGGCCAACGCGCGTGAGCTTATCGCGGCGCACGTGGCCCCGGTGTGCGAGAACCTCGACTTCGAGGTTTTTACCGACGAGAAGTGGCTCGAGTTTATTCTGGGCCAGCTCATTCAGAACAGCATTAAATATGCGCGTGAGGACGGCGCGAGGATCGTGTTTTCGGGAGCGTTGTTGGACGAGGGCCTGGCAAGCGAGCGCATCGAGCTTGCCGTCGCGGATAACGGCTGCGGCGTGAGCGCGGCCGACCTGCCGCGCGTGTTCGAGAAGGGCTTTACCGGCGACAACGGCCGCACCACCAAGCGCGCAACGGGCATCGGTCTCTATCTGGTGGCGCGCCTGTGCTCCAAGATGGGCATCGACGTCACCGCGGCATCCGACTCCGGCAAAGGCTTCGTCGTAACATTCGCCTTCTCAACCAACAAGTTCCAATACTTCGAGTAACGCACACGGCAAACGCCCGCCCAAACAAAAACGTGCCGCCTCAAACAAAACGTGCCGCCCCAAATGGGGCGGCACGCCATCTTTTATCGGCCAACTCGCTGAAGTACGGTGACGAAGGCGCAAGGCCGGGAGGGGTTATCTAAGCCGACATCCCGCAGCCGCGAAGCGGCGAGGACGTCGGCGTGATAACCCCGCAGGCCTTGCGCCGGCGGGAAGGAACCTACTTCACGACCAAGATGTCGCAGTCGGTGTTGCGCAGCAGGAACGTCGAAATCGAACCCAGCAGCGCATACTTGATCGAGGACAGGCCGCGGGCGCCGCAGAGCACCAGGTCGGGCTTAACCACGTCGAGCATCTCGTCCTTGAGCGTCTCGCGAATACGGCCGGCGCGAATCATGACCTCGACCTCGGGAATATCGGGATTGGCCTTGGCCTCTTCGAGCTGCTTGGCGATGGAGTTCTTAAATGCCTCCTCTAGGCCGTTGACCAGATCGACCGGATAGGAACCGGCGCTCTCGAGCGCCGTGGAATCGATAACGTGGCCGATGATTAGCTTGGCGCCGTTGTTCGCGGCGACCTTGATGGCGCGTGCGAGCACAAAATCCTGCTGCTCAGTACCGTCGAGTGAAACAAATACCTTGGTGTAGCCCTCGTTCATGGTTTCCTCCTTGGTCTATCGCACGGGCGCGGGGCTCGTGCATCGGGCGGGCGCGGGCGCGTTGGCCGCCGGACACTTTATCTTGTTGCAGTTATACCCAAGGATTTGGGTTTGACCGCTCGCAATTCTGTGAACGGGCGAGTTTTTTGGTAAGGGTAGGCGTAGACGCGCCCGAACGGTTGATAATGGGACATCGCCCGCACCGTCCGCAGAACAATATCGGCGGGTGTCTAACGAGGGGGTCCCTTTGGATATTATCGAGCTTCTAAAATCTGCCTTCATGGGCCTGGTCGAGGGCATCACCGAATGGCTGCCTGTTTCGTCGACCGGTCACATGATCTTGGTGGACGAGTTCGTCAAGATGAACGTGAGCGAGACGTTCTGGAATATGTTCCTGGTCGTGATTCAGCTCGGCGCCATTCTGGCCGTCTGTGTGCTGTTCTTCCATGAGCTCAATCCGTTCTCGCCCAGCAAGGGCAAGGAGGGCCGTCGCGACACCTGGGTGCTGTGGGGCAAGATTGTGCTCGGCTGCATTCCCGCCGCGGCGATCGGTCTGCCGCTTAACGACTGGATGGAGGAGCATTTCTACAATGCTCCCGTCGTGGCGCTGGCGCTCATTGTGTACGGCGTGCTGTTTATCGTGATCGAGAACTGGCGCGCGAGCAAGCGCGAGGAAATGGCCGTTGCCGGTTCGTTTGGTTCGCGTGCTGTGGTGTCGGGTGGACGTCCCGCCGGTGCGCACTTTGCGGCGCCCGCCGCGGCTACCGCTGAGGATGAGGGCGATGACGAGGATCTGGACTTTGGCTCCATCGCCACGCTCGAGGACCTGAGCTGGAAGACTGCGCTGGGTATCGGCTGCTTCCAGGTGCTTTCGCTGGTGCCTGGAACGTCTCGCTCCGGTTCTACCATCATCGGCGGCCTGCTTTTGGGCTGCACGCGTTCGGTGGCGTCCAAGTTTACGTTCTTCCTGGCCATCCCTGTCATGTTTGGCGCGAGTGCGCTCAAGCTGGTCAAGTATTTCATCAAGGGCGGTACGTTCGGCGCCAACGAGGTCGCTATCCTGGGCGTGGGTTGCGTTGTGGCCTTTGTGGTGTCGCTCATCGCCATCAAGTGGCTCATGGGCTTCGTCCGCCGTCACGACTTCAAGTGCTTCGGTGTTTACCGCATCATCCTGGGCATCGTAGTGCTCGCATACTTCTTCGTTCTGGAGCCGATGCTCGGCCTCTAACTTAGTCGACGTTGCGCGGCGGCCAGGGCGACAACTTGTCATTCAAAGGGGGTGGCATGACCAAAAGGTCTATGCCGCCCCCTTTTCATGCCAATTTGTTCGCCCTGACCGTCGCTCGCTGCTGCTGCCATGACATCGGCGGTTTCGTGATTGTCAATAGATTGGTGCAGACTAACCTGACCCCATTGCACCAAATCCGTTGGGGCGAGCCTGACGGTGACGCACGGAGTCGTGGTGTGATTTGCGTCGGTGTCCGCGCGGCTCGGTATACTGGTACGGCTCAAACTATGGCGCTGCCCGCAGGCGCGCCGTCCGTCAGATGAGGAGTCGCCCATGACCCAGCCCTTGCCCTGGGAAAAGAATGTCGCGGTACCTGTGCCGCCCGCGCCGGAACCCGTGCCGCTCGATGCATACACCGCCCCTGCTGCGCCGGAGCCCGAGCTCGTTCCGCTCGACATCTACGACGCTCCCGCGCCGGCGCCCAAGCCCGCCAAGCCGCTCGTCGACATCGACAGCCTTAATCCCGCTCAGCGCGAGGCGGTCCTGACCACCGAGGGCCCGCTGCTGGTCCTTGCCGGCGCCGGCTCGGGCAAGACCCGCGTCTTGACCTTCCGTATCGCACATATGCTCGGCGACCTGGGCGTTAAGCCCTGGCAGATCCTTGCCATCACGTTTACCAACAAGGCCGCGGCCGAGATGCGTGAGCGTCTGGCGGCACTCATTCCCAGCGGCACCCGTGGCATGTGGGTATGCACCTTCCATGCCATGTGCGTGCGTATGCTGCGCGAGGACGCCGACCTGCTGGGATACACCGGTCAGTTCACCATCTACGATGACGATGACTCAAAGCGCATGGTGCGCGACATTATGCAGGCGCTCGGTATCGAGCAAAAGCAGTTCCCCATCAACATGATCCGCAGCAAGATCAGCTCGGCCAAAAACGCCATGATCGGCCCCGAGGACATGCTCAAATCCGCCGACAGCCCCAATGACAAAAAGGCCGCGCAGGTCTACCTGGAGCTGGAACGCCGCCTGCGCGCCGCCAACGCGATGGACTTCGACGACCTGCTCGTGCGCACGCTCGAGCTGCTGCGCACCCGCCCCGAGGTGCTCGACAAGTACCAGGAGCGCTTCCGCTACATTAGCGTCGACGAGTATCAGGACACCAACCACGTCCAGTACGAGATCGCCAACCTGCTGGCCGCCAAGTACCAAAACCTCATGGTCGTGGGCGACGACGACCAGTCCATTTATAGCTGGCGTGGCGCCGACATCACCAACATCTTGGACTTTGAGAAGGACTTTAAAAACTGCAAGACCGTCAAGCTAGAGCAGAACTACCGCTCCACGGGTCATATCCTGAGCGCCGCCAACGCCGTGGTGCGTCACAACTCGCAGCGCAAGGACAAGCGTCTGTTTACGGCCGAGGGCGATGGCGAGAAGATTCAGGCCTTCCAGGCAAGCGACGAGCGCGACGAGGGCCGCTGGATTGCCGGCGAGATCGAAAAGCTGCACTCCAAGGGCACGAGCTACGACGATATTGCCGTGTTCTATCGCACCAACGCCCAGTCGCGTATTCTCGAAGATATGTTCTTGCGCGCAGGCGTGCCCTACAAGATCGTGGGCGGCACGCGATTCTTCGACCGTGCCGAGGTCCGCGACGTCATGGCTTATCTCAAGATGATCGTGAACCCGGCAGACGAGATGAGCGTCAAGCGCGTCATCAACACGCCACGCCGCGGTATCGGCTCCACCTCGATCCAAAAGATCGAGCAGCTGGCGCGCGACAACCGTTGCTCGTTCTTCCAGGCCTGCGAGATCGCAACAGCCGAGACAGGCATGTTTAGCGCCAAGGTGCGCAATGGCCTGTCGAGCTTTGTCTCCCTGGTGCGCGAGGGTCGCCGCATGGACGGCGAACTCAAGGACGTCGTCGAGATGATCGTCGATAAGACGGGCCTGCTGCAGGCTTTCCGCGCCGAGGGCACCATGGAGTCCGAGAGCCGCGCCGAGAACATCCAGGAATTCCTGGGCGTCGCCGCTGAATTTGAGGAGACGCACGAGGATATCGAGGGCACGCTCGAGAGCTTGGAAGAGCTGCGCGCAGCCGGTGTTGCCGATGTGCCTGCCGGCGCCGAGTCCGAGCCCGTCGTGGTGAGCGCGCCCGCGCCCGAGCCGGGGCCGTCCGCCTCGGCATCCTCGTTTGAGGCGCTCGTCGGCGCCCGTGACGCCGCGGGCTCTAATCCGCTCGATGGCTTGGCCGCTCCGGCGCTGTCTCCGCAGGATGCCCTGGCCGCCGCCATCGCGGGCAACGCGTATGCCGCGCCGACAGAGATGCCGGCGGGTGCCGTGCATGCCGACGAGATCGAGCGCACCTACGGTCCGCTCACCTGTAAGGCGCTGCCGGCACTCATGGAGTGGCTGGCCCTACGCTCCGACTTGGATTCCCTGGCCGGCGAGACGCATGCCATTACCATGATGACCATCCATTCCGCCAAGGGCCTGGAGTTCCCGGCGGTGTTCGTGGCCGGCATGGAGGAGGGCATCTTCCCGCACGTGCACGACTTTGGCGGCAGCGATGACCCGGGCAAGCTCGAGGAGGAGCGTCGCCTGGCCTACGTTGCCATCACGCGCGCCCGTAAGCGCCTGTTCTTGACTTACGCCGCTACGCGCCGCACCTACGGCTCGACCTCTGCCAACCCGCGCTCGCGCTTCCTCAACGAGATTCCGTTTGAGGATATCGAGTTTAGCGGTATCGGTTCTGCCGGTTTTGAGGGCACGGGCTGGGAGAAACGCGGCGACCGTCACGGCACCTTTGGCTCGGGCATGGGCTCGGATATGTATGGCGGCAAGGTGTTCGGTTCGCATACGCGCTCGACCGGCGGTTCCGGTTCGCGCGGTGGATCGAGTTTTGACGATTTCTTTGGCGGCAGCAGCTACGGGACCGAGCGCCATCGTGGGGTCTCGCCCGACGCCGGCCGTGTTGCCTCGACCTTTGGTTCGGGTGCGCCGCGAGCCAAAAAGCCGTCATCTAAAGTGTCGCCGACAGTGGAGCGCAAGGTCGATCGCGCCAGCGCGTCGCAGGACTTTGCCGCAGGCGATACCGTGAGCCACAAGACCTTTGGCACGGGTACCGTGATCTCGGTCGTCGGAGACATGATCGAGGTTCAATTCGAAAAGACCGGCCAGACCAAAAAGCTAATGAAAGGTTTTGCACCGATCGTCAAGCTGTCGTGATCCCGGCGGACCCGGGCGGGCGTATGGGGCAACATCGCCTGCTCGGGCAGTCCTGCGCAAGACGGAGAGCACATTAAGTGCTCTCCTTTGCGTGCGGAACTCGCGATCGATGTTGCCCCATACGCCCGCCCGGGTCCTTGGGTAACGTTGCTGAACGAGCGTTGCTCTGCCTCTCGCTTTTTGATCTGGAGAACCGGGTGGGCTGAATACTTAGACATGGCAAGGGGCTCCCCCGTTGAAGAACGGGGGAGCCCCTTGTTGCTTTTTGATTGTCGTTACTAGCCAGAGGCTCGCCGGGACGGGGCGCGGGGTTTGGTCGATCGCGAGTTCCGCACGAGCCGGAGAGCACTTAATGTGCTCTCCGTGCGAGCAGGACTGTCCGAGCAGGCGACCAAACCCCGCGCCCCGTCCCGGCGAGCGCTCGGGGACCGGTAGCTTACAGGTGCGAGACGATCAGTTCCATCTTGCCTTCGAGGTCGATGGAGCCGACGGTGCTCGGAGCCAGCAGGTGGCTTCCCTTGTGGACGGGGTCGCCGCAGACGGTGCCTTCGCCGTCGATGACCGACAGGCACATGAAGGGCCAGCGCTGGTCGAGAGTCTTGCTGCCGTCGACGCGCACGCGATCGACGGTGTAGCAGGAGTTAGACTCGAGCTCGGTCACGCCGTCGACTTCGGGCGCGGTCACGGTACCGTCGACCGGAGCCTGAGCATCAAAATCGATGCAATCCAGGCTCTGCTCAATGTGCAGCGGGCGCAGCTTGCCGTCGGTGCCGGGGCGGTCGTAGTCGTACAGGCGATACGTCACGTCGCTCGACTGCTGCGTCTCCAAAATGAGCGTGCCGGTCTTGATGGCGTGCACGGTACCGGAATCAATCTGGAAAAAGTCGCCCTTGTGGATCGGCAGCACGTTGAGCATGTCGTCCCAACGGCCTTCCTCGATCATCTGTGCGGCCTCGACGCGGTCCTTGGCGCGCTGGCCGACGATGATCGTGGCACCGGGCTCGCAGTCCAGTACATACCAGCACTCGGTTTTGCCCAGGCTGCCGTTCTCGTGCTCGGCGGCGTACTCGTCGTTGGGATGAATCTGGATCGAAAGGTCGTCCTTGGCATCCAGAATCTTAATGAGCAGCGGGAACTCCTTGCCCTCGCAATTGCCAAAGAGCTCGCGGTGCTCGGCCCACAGCCATGAAAGCGTGTGGCCGGCATACGGGCCCTCCGCAATCTGGCAGTCACCGTTGGGATGGGCCGAGATGGCCCAGCACTCACCGATGGGACCCTCGGGAATGTCGTAGCCAAATACGGTTTCGAGTTGACGGCCGCCCCAGATTTTCTCGTGGAAGATCGGCGTCAGTTTAATCAAATCGGACATGTTCATACCCCCATTGTGCTGCGTGGGCGCCGCGTAAAACTGTTCAAAACGAGCGCCTGTATGACTACAAAAACCTATGCCAATGTTACGTTGTGCAACTCAAAGCGGTCGCCAACGTTGCGCGAGACCGAATACTCAAAGGCGGCGCCGCTGTCCAAAAAGCCAATCTGCTTGAGCTCGAGCAGGGGAGAGCCAGGTTTGGTGTCCAGGCGCTCAGCTTCTTCCTTGGTTGCTGCCACGGCGCGAATGGTACGGTGGAAGCTCGAAATTTTCAGCCCGCATTGCTCGCGGATGAAATGGTAGACCGATCCGTACAGGTCCTTCTTTTTAAGGCCCGGAATCAGCTCGAGCGGCATGTAGGTGTACTCGATAACGATGGGCTTCTCATCGGCCTGACGCACGCGCACGATGTGATAGGCAAAGTCATCCTCGGCAATTCCCAGCTGGGCTGCGATGTCCGCTGGTGGATTAACAATCGAGAAATCATAGACCACCGAGGTCACCTTCTCCCCGCGGTGCTCATACGAAAAACCCTGGGCACGGTCGTTTTTGCCCTGGAAAAACGCCTGGCCGGGAAGCCCCGCCGTGTCCTTAACGTAGGTACCCGATCCACGACGGCTGGTAATTAGACCTTCCTCGGTGATTTGCTCGATAGCTCGTTTGACAGTGATTTTGGAAACGCTATAGAGCTCACAGAACTCAACGACGGTGGGAAGCTTGTCGCCCGGTTTAAGAGCGCCATCCTCGATACTTCGACGAATATCTGCAGCTATCGCCTCGTATTTGGGAATCATGGAACCTCCTTTCCGACATATATGAATACAAAAAGTAAGTATAACCCTCAACAGGGCATCCATATTACTTTTATCTAAGAAGTTCGAGAAAGAAAAAAGAAAAAGACGCTTTACTTTTAAAATTAGAGCGCTATAGTTTAAGCAACGAACGGAATCCTTCCGCACAACAGGATCGACCGTTTGGGGACGGTTTTGTTTTGGCGGGTTGGATATCGGTATGGCCGGTGCGCGCCCGCGCCGGATAACCTGCCAAAGCAAACCCGTCTCCAACCGGAAGCTCTAGAACACGAAAGCGAGGACTTTGATGGCACAGTATCAGCTGCCCAACGACTTCTTCTTTGGCGCTGCTATGTCCGGCCCGCAGACTGAGGGTCAGTGGAACCAGGGCGGCAAGCTCGAGAACCTGTGGGACACCTGGTCCATCCAGGATCTGGGTTCGTTCTACAACCGCGTTGGCTCTTACGCCGGCAATGACTTTATGGCCAAGTACCAGGAAGACCTTCGCATTTTGAAGGACTTGGGTCTGGATACCTATCGCACTTCCATCCAGTGGAGCCGTCTGCTCGATGCCGACGGCAACCTCAACGAGGAAGGTGCCGCGTGGTATCACGAGTTGTTCCGCGCCTCTCGCGAAGCCGGCTTGGAGCCGTTTGTCAACTTGTACCACTTTGACATGCCCACCTACCTCTTTAACCGTGGCGGCTGGGAGAGCCGTGAGGTTGTCGAGGCTTACGCACATTACGCCGACGTCGCCTTCCACGAGTTTGGCCAGGAGATTAAGTACTGGTTCACCTTTAACGAGCCCATCGTCGAGCCCGAGCAGCGCTATCAGGAGGGCGTGTGGTTCCCGCAGCTCCACGACTTCAACCGCGCCCGCACCGTGCAGTATCACATCTCGCTGGCGCACGCGCTGGCCGTGGCCAACTATCGTCGCGCCTATGACGAGGGCGCTATTCGCGCCGATGCCAAGATCGGCATGATCAACTGCTTTACCCCGGTCTACACCAAGGAGAACCCCAGCGAGGCGGACCTCGAGGCCGTGCGCATGACCAGCGGCATCAACAACCGCTGGTGGCTCGACCTCATCACCAAGGGCGAGCTTCCTGCCGACGTGCTCGACAGCCTGGCCGAGGGCGGCGTTAAGCTCCCGTTCCGCGCCGGCGACCAAGAGATCCTTAAGCAGGGTGTTGTCGACTGGCTCGGCTGCAACTACTACCACCCCACGCGTGTTCAGGCGCCGGCGAGCAAGGTCGACCAGTACGGCCTGCCGCACTTTGCCGACGAGTACGTATGGCCCGACGCCGTTATGAACGAGAGCCGCGGCTGGGAGATCTACCCGCAGGGCCTCTACGACTTTGGCATGGACTGCGCTAAGAACTACCCCGATCTTGAGTGGTTCGTTTCCGAGAACGGCATCGGCATCATGGACGAATACAAGAACCGTGACGCCGAAGGAACCATCCAGGATGACTACCGCGTCGACTTTGTACGTCAGCACCTGGAGTGGGTGGCCAAGGCCATCGACGAGGGCGCCAAGTGCCGGGGCTATCACTACTGGGCCGTCATCGATAACTGGTCTTGGGCCAATGCCTTTAAGAATCGTTACGGCTTTGTCGAGGTCGATCTCATGGACGGCTACAAGCGCCGCCTTAAGAAGTCGGCGGCCTGGCTCAAACAGGTCGCCACGACCCACGTGGTTGATTAGCGACCGGGCGAACGCCCAGACCGCGCGCCGCCGCGCGCAACACATGGCACATCTGGTGGCAGAGGGCGACAGACCACCGTGCGCATAGGAAAAGGCCGGATTTGAAAGTTAGGAGCAATCATGGCCAGTGACAACGGAAAGAGCTTCCTCGACAAGTTTGCCGAGGTCTCTGCGAAGGTGGGAAACCAGGTTCACCTGCGTTCCCTGCGTGACGCCTTCGCGACCATCACGCCGCTCTATATCCTTGCGGGTATCGCGGTTCTTATTAACAACGTCGTGTTCCCTCTGTTCCCGCTCGATGCGGCGGGCCTTGCCAACCTTCAGACGTGGGGCTCGGCAATTACGCTGGGCACCCTCAACGTCTCTGCCATTATCTTGGCCGGATTGATTGGCTACAGCCTCGCCAAGAACAAGCGTTTCGATAACCCGCTCGCTTGCGTGGTCGTCGCCATCTCTGCCTTCGTCATCATGATGCCGCAGCAGATCACCGCCTCGCTTGCCGCCACGAGCCCACTGCTCACCGACAAGATCACCTCCGCCGAGGTCACGGGCGCCCTTTCGACTGCCAACACCGGCACCAACGGTCTGTTCTCGGCTATTATCATCGCCCTGCTTTCCGTCTCGCTCTTCATCAAGATTTCTGGCGTCGAGAAGCTCAAGGTTAAGCTGGGCGAGGGCGTGCCTCCCGCGGTCTCCAACTCCTTCAACGTCATGATTCCGATGCTGCTTAACCTCGCGGTCTTCGCTCTTGCCGCAGCCCTGCTCGCCGTGTGCGCCGGCACCGATCTGTGCACCATCATCTCCACGTGCATCTCCAACCCGCTCAAGAGCATCATGAACGCCGGTCCGTGGGCTGTTATCCTCATCTACACCCTTGCTAACCTGCTGTTCTGCGTCGGTATTCACCAGTCCACCATCTCTGGCGCTACCGTCGAGCCGATCCTGACCATGCTCATCGTCGACAACATGGCTACCTTTGCCGCCGGTGGCACCATCCAGCCCGATCACTACATGAACATGCAGATCGTTAACAGCTTCGCCCTCATCGGCGGCTCGGGCTGCACCCTCATGCTCCTGCTCGACACGCTCCTGTTCTCCAAGAACAAGGCTTCCGAGACCGTTTCCAAGATGGCTATCCTGCCTGGTCTGTTCAACATCAACGAGCCGGTTATCTACGGTTACCCCATCGTGTACAACCTGCCGCTCATGATCCCGTTCGTTCTTCTTCCCGATCTGTTCATCGGCATCACCTATGGCCTTACCTGCGCAGGCATCATCAGCCCCTGCATCGCCCAGGTGCCCTGGACCATGCCTCCCGTCATCAATGCCCTGCTCGCTACGGGCTTTGACTGGCGCGCCGGCGTGTGGCAGGCTATCGAGATTGTCATTGGCATGGCCGTCTACCTGCCCTTTATGAAGATTTCCGAGAAGGCAATCGCCAAGCAGGAGGCTTTCGCCGAGTAGAACGCCTAACGTTCGTCCCTTTCACCTTTGCGGGCGCCGGTACGCGGTGCCGGTGCCCGCAGCTCTCTCCCTTGTGTAAAGATGCAGGGGGGTGGGCACAATAGCCGCAAGGAATAAAACCAGTTGTCGTCTGCGCGCCGCGCAGTTATAAGGAGGAAACCATGAAGAAGATCATGCTCTGCTGCAATGCCGGTATGTCCACGAGCCTGCTGGTCCAGAAGATGCAGGCCGAGGTTGCAAACCGTGGTCTGGATATTGAGGTCGAGGCTCGTCCCATGAACGAGGCCCACGATCACCTGGACGAGTGCGACATGTTGCTGCTTGGTCCGCAGATCGGCTACACCAAGGGCGATTTTGAGAAGGAGGCCGCCGGCCGCTTCCCGGTTGAGGTTATCAACATGGTCGACTACGGCCGCATGAACGCTGCCGGCATCATCGACCACTGCGTCAGCGTGATGGGCTAGGTGCTCTGCATGGAGGATATGAACGAACTGCAGATGACCTGCTTTGAGATCATCAGCTACGTCGGTACCGCCAAGAGCATGTACATCAATGCCGTGCAAAAGGCCAAGGAGGGCGATTTTGACGCCGCCGAGGAGCTTATCAAGCAGGGCGACGAGGCCTATAACGGTGGCCACGATGTTCACATGGGGCTTCTGAAGAAGGAGGCCAACGGCGAGCGTAACGGCGAGGCCCCGTTGATTTTGCTGCATGCCGAGGACCAGATGGCCGGCACCGAGACCATGCGCGTCATGGCGACGGAGCTCATCGAGGTTCACAAGCAGCTGCAGGCACTTCAGGCCTAGTCGGCGTTATCGCCGCGACGGACCGTGCGGTCCAACAGACAACATAGTCCCTTTGACGGGCGCCGGGAGCCTCCGCCTCCCGGCGCCTTTATTTTTGGGGATGGTCTTGCGCGGCCTGTTGGGCAGCCAATTGCGTTACCCCAGATAAAACCTGCCAAAACAAACCTGTCCCTTTTTGGTAGGTTTTTGCCTTGAGAGCGGTACCATACAGGCAATGTTTAAACGAGAAAGGTGGGCTCCCATGGAACCTAAGCAGTACTACATCGGCATCGACGTCGGCGGCACTTCGGTTAAGGAGGGCCTGTTCGACGAGGACGGCAACCTGCTTGCCAAGGCCAGCGTGCCCACGCCTCCTATCGTTGACGCTGCGGGCTTTGCCGCGGTGACCGAGGCTATCGACCAGGTGGTCGCCAAGGCACAGATTCCGCGTGCCTTTGTGGCGGGCATTGGCCTGGCCGTTCCGTGTCCCATCCCGGCGTCGGGCGATGCCAAGGTCAAGGCCAACATTGCCATTAACCTGCCCGAGCTGAGGGTCGCCATTCAGAAGCACTGCCCCGATGCGGTCGTTAAGTATGAGAACGATGCCAACGCCGCTGCCATGGGCGAGGCCTGGCTCGGTTCTGCCAAGGGCGTGCAGAACGTGGTGATGGTCACCATCGGTACCGGCGTGGGCGGCGGCGTTATCGTCAACGGCGACGTGGTGTCGGGCGTTGTGGGTGCCGGCGGCGAGATCGGCCACATGTGCCTGAATCCGGCTGAGGAGCGCACCTGCGGCTGCGGCGGCCATGGCCACCTGGAGCAGTATTCCAGCGCCACCGGTGTGGTGAGCAACTACCTTGCCGAGTGCAAGAAGGCTGGCGTCGAGCCCATCGAACTCACTGGCCCCTCAGATTCCAAGGACGTGTTCCAGGCCTGCCGCGAGGGCGACAAGCTCGCGCTGGCCGCGGCCGATACCATGGCCGACTATCTCGGTCGCGCCCTGGCACTTATCGCCAACGTGGTCGACCCCGAGATGTTCCTCATCGGCGGCGGCGCCTCCGCCTCGGCCGATGTTTACCTCGACAAGGTTCGCGAGCACTTTAAGCAGTACGCGCTCTCCGCCTCGCGCGAGACGCCCATTAAGGTCGCTTCGCTCGGAAACGACGCCGGCATCATCGGTGCTGCCTACGTAGCCCTGCGCGCTGCCGGTAAATAGCTGGTGCAAGGGGGACAGGTTACATTGCACCAACATGGTGCAAAAGGGACAGCCTTGGCCCCCGTGCCTGCGCCCCAAAATATGCCGTGGCCCTTCCGTCTGCGAAGGCTCGGCATCGGCGTGCTACCATAGCTACGTCCAAGTACACATATCAAGTGGAGGATATCCATGGCAAACGTTCTTGTCTTTGGTCACCAGAACCCCGATAACGACGCCATCATGAGCGCCGTCGTCCTGTCCCAGCTGCTCAACCAGGTTGAGTATGCCGGCAACACCTACGAGGCCTGCGCCCTTGGTCAGCTTCCGGCCGAGTCCGCCAAGCTGCTCGCCGACGCCGGCATCGCCGAGCCCCGCGTGATCGAGTCCGTCGAGGCTGGTCAGCTCGTCGTCCTCACCGACCACAACGAGTCTGCCCAGTCCGTCGCCGGCCTTAAGGACGCCACGGTCTTTGGCGTTGTCGATCATCACCGCATCGGCGACTTCGAGACCGCCGGCCCGCTGCACTACATCTGCCTGCCCTGGGGCTCCAGCTGCACCATCGTCACCAAGCTCGCCGGCGTGCTCGGCGTTGAGCTTTCCGACGTCCAGGCCAAGCTGCTGCTCTCGGCCATGATGACCGACACGCTCATGCTCAAGAGCCCCACCACCACCGATGTCGACCGCGCCGTCGCCGCCAAGCTCGGCGAGCAGGTGGGCGTCGACCCGGTCAAGTTTGGCATGGAGGTCTTCCTCACCCGTCCGTCCGGCTCCTTCACCGCAGCTGAGATGGTCGGCAACGACATCAAGATGTTCGAGCCCGCCGGCAAGAAGCTGCTCATCGGCCAGTACGAGACCGTCGACAAGAGCCGCGCGCTCGGCATGATCGACGAGATTCGCGAGGCCATGCGCGCCTACGCCGCCGAGAAGGGTGCCGACGGCATCGTCCTGTGCATCACCGACATCATGGAGGAGGGCTCGCAGGTCCTGCTCGAGGGCGAGACCGAGGCCGCTCAGAAGGGCCTGGGCATTGCCGACGAGCACGACGGCGTCTGGATGCCGGGCGTCCTCTCCCGTAAGAAGCAGGTCGCTGCCCCCATCATGGCCGCCTGCTAGGTTTAGTTGACCAAACGCCACGACCGGATCGCGGACGCCCCGCGCTCCGGTCGTTTTTTGTGCACGTCGCCGCGTCGTCTCTTGGACAGGCGTGCCCGTGCCGTTGAGCAAATAATGTTCAACCTGTGGTTCCGCTTTTCGGCCACGCCTGCGTGCTTGTCGTGCAGGGTAGGCTAGATGCAAGCGTAATACGTTAGAGCGCGGCGCCGCCACTTGGGCGGGCCGTGCTTTTTTAAGACGGGAGCCATCCCGTGAAAGGAGCCGCCCATGGCAGCAACTGAGCAGCTGTTCAACGTTCGCGAGCGCAAGCGCTTTGAACGCCACGACATCTGGGAGCGCATCACCGAGAACGGCACGATTTCTGCCGCCGTCATGGTCTTCGCCGCCATCGCCGCCGTCATTTGCGCCAATACCGATGCCTACGAGGCCATCCATCACTTTTTGGAGACCCCGCTGTATGTGGGTCTGGGCAACCTTACGGCCGGTCTCACCGTTGAGCTATTCGTCAACGACTTCCTCATGGCGATTTTCTTTTTGCTGGTGGGCATTGAGCTCAAGTATGAGATGACGGTCGGCGAGCTCAAAAACCCGCGCCAGGCTATGCTTCCCATGCTGGCGGCCGTGGGCGGCGTCGTCGTTCCCGCCTGCATCTATCTGATCTTTAACCATGCCGGCGCGCACAACGGCTGGGCCATTCCCATGGCAACCGATATTGCCTTTGCGCTGGGCGTGCTGTCGCTTTTGGGCAATCGCGTGCCCAACGGCGTGCGCGTGTTCTTCTCGACGCTCGCCATCGCCGACGACCTCATTTCCATCGCCGCCATCGCCATCTTCTACGGTCAGAGCCCCAATCCGTTTTGGTTGGGCGCCGCCGCGCTTGTGACCTGCGCGCTCGTGTGGCTCAACAAGACGCAGCACTACCGTCTCGCCCCGTATTCGGTACTGGGTCTGCTGTTGTGGTTCTGCATGTTCAAGAGCGGCGTGCACGCTACGCTCGCCGGCGTCATCCTGGCCTTCACCATTCCGGCCAAGTGCGGTGTTAAGCTCGATAGCCTTACCGATTGGCTGGGCGAATGCCTGCCGTTGCTCGACGACCGCTACGACGACGAGGCGCACATCTTGGGCCAGCATGACTTTACCGTCTCGACCACCAAGGTCGAGCGCGTCATGCACCGCGTGACCCCGCCGCTCATCCGCATGGAGCGTCTGATCTCCACGCCGGTTAACTTTGTGATCCTGCCGATCTTTGCGTTTGTCAACGCGCAGGTTCGCCTGGTGGGCGTGGACATGAGCACGCTGCTCACCGACCCGGTGACGCTCGGCGTGTACTTTGGCATGCTGCTGGGTAAGCCGATCGGTATCTTTGGCATGACGTTTGCCCTGGTTAAGCTTAGGGCCTGCGAGCTGCCGCGCAATGTCAACTGGCACATGATTGCCGGTGTGGGCATTCTGGGCGGCATCGGCTTTACCATGTCGATTCTCATCAGCGGCCTTGCCTTCCCGACGGCCCAGTTTGAGGTTCTGGCCGCCAAGGCCGCTATTCTCGCCGGCTCTGTCACCGCGGCCGTACTTGGCATGATTTACATGAGTGTGATCTGCAAGCACCCCGCGCCCAAGGACGAGTAAGAGCACATACAAGTTTGAAAACGCCGCCTGTGAACACCATCACAGGCGGCGTTTTAGTCATTCGGGACGTTCTTAAATGACTAGGTTTATTCCACGGTGCCGTAGATGGCGCCCCAGCCGTGGGCGGCCAAGGCGGAGTTGAGCTGGTCGCAAAGTGACTGGCGGTCGTAGTAGCCGGGCGGCAAAAGGTTCACGATTTCCATGAGGTCGGGCGCCAGGTCCAAGATTTCTGCCTGTACGATTAGATCCAGGCGGTCGATGGCGTGGCGGTCGTAAAACAGCCCATCGACCAGGCGCTGTAGGTCGCCGAATTCCTCGGCTTGGAACGATCCGTACTCCATAGTGCCTCCTTGGGCGCCCCATGCCGGCATGCGCGGCGATTCGTAATTTATTGCGATGGACTTAATCTATCACGGCTTCATACCGTTGCGGCGGTGGCGGTCTATACTTAGACGAACTGCAACGTACCGCTTCGCGAAAGGTCGCACCCATGCAGACGATCTACCAGAAGATGGAAACCACCGAACTCGATGCCGCCATCGAGGCGCTCAAGGCCGAGGTCGCCGAGGTCAAGGCCAAGGGCCTGGCGCTCGACATGGCCCGCGGCAAGCCGTCGCCCTCCCAGGTGGACATCTCTCGACCCATGCTCGATATCCTCAATGCCGATGCCGATCTGCACGACGGCAATGTCGACTGCTCCAACTACGGCTGCTTTGAGGGCATTCCCTCGGCACGCAAGCTGGCGGGGGAGTTCCTGGGTTGCCCCGCCGAGCAGACGCTCGTGCTGGGTTCGTCGAGCTTGCTGATCGAGCACGATATCGCCGGTATGTTCTGGCGTTGCGGCTCGTGTGGTAGCGATCCTTGGGAGGCTTACGAGGCAGCGCACGACGGCAAGAAGGTCAAGTTCCTGTGCCCGGTTCCCGGCTACGATCGCCACTTTGGCATTACCGCCGACTTGGGTATCGAGAACGTTCCCGTCGCGATGACCGACAACGGCCCCGATATGGACGAGATCGAGCGTCTCGTTGCCGCCGACGATTCCATCAAGGGCATCTGGTGCGTGCCCAAGTATTCCAACCCCACGGGTATCACCTTTAGCGAGGACACCGTGCGTCGCCTGGTCGAGATGCCCACGGCCGCGCCCGATTTCCGCATCTTCTGGGACAACGCCTACTGTGTGCACGACCTGTACGACGAGACCGACGAGCTCGCCAACATCTTCGATCTTGCCCGCGCGGCGGGCACCGAGGACCGCGTGGTGGCCTTCGCCTCGACGTCCAAGATCACCTTCCCGGGTGCCGGTATCGGCTTTATCGGTGCGAGCCCCGCGGTTATCGCGGAGTTCTCCAAGCGCCTGAAGGCCGGCCTCATCAGCGCCGACAAGCTCAACCAGCTGCGTCACGTGCGCTTCCTTCCCACCATCGAGGCGGTCAAGGAGCACATGAAAAAGCATGCCGAGTTCCTGCGCCCGCGCTTTGAGGCCGTCGAGCGCAAGCTCACCGAGGGTCTGGGCGAGACGGGCTGCGCCACCTGGACGCACCCCCGCGGCGGCTACTTTGTAAGCTTCGATGGTCCCGAGGGCTCGGCCCAGAAGGTCGCCGCGCTCTGCGCCGACCTGGGCGTCAAGCTCACGCCGGCTGGTGCCACCTGGCCTTATGGCAAGGACCCGCGCGACACCAACATCCGCATCGCGCCGAGCTATCCCACGGTCGAGGACCTGGAGGCCGCGCTCGATGTGCTGGTGCTGGCTGTGAAGCTTGTCGCTGCCGAGCTTGCGCGTGCCGAGCGCGCCTAACGCGCGGCTTCCCGTACTATCCGCACTTTCGATACACAAAGGAGCGTATACATGGATTTGGGTATTTCCACCAACCCCACGCCAGAGCTCTACACCATTAAGGTAACCGGCGAGATCGATATCTCTAACGCCGATAGCCTGCGCAATGCCATCGACCTGGGGCTCGAGCAGCCCACTGAGGCCGTTGAGCTCGATTTTGCCCAGGTGAGCTACATCGATTCGACGGGCATTGGCGTACTCGTGGGCGCCGCGCACCACGCGGTCGACCACGGCAAGCGCTTTAGCTGCACCAATGTGCAGCCCCCGGTGATGCGCGTGGTTCAGCTGTTGGGTGTCGACCAGGAGATTTCGATCACCGCTGCATAATCTTTGCCCCCAAAAGGGCATGCCGTTTGGCATATGTTTGTGATGCGCTCGGACGTTTTGGCGTCCGGGCGCTATACTTGACCGAATGAATAGACGAGTTCCGGCCGAATGGCGCGGTGCGGGCTCGACTCACATCGAGCCTTGGAGGTATGTGTGTTTGGTATTGGAGAGGGTGAGCTCGCGATCATCGTGGTCTTCGGCTTTTTGCTGTTTGGCCCGGATAAGCTCCCACAGATGGGCCGCACGATCGGCCGTGCCATCCGTCAGTTCCGCGAGACGCAGGAAAAGATGACGGCCGTTGTTCAGTCCGAGATTATCGATCCGGTGAGCGAGGCCGCTTCGGCACCGGTCAAGCCCAAGAAGACTGCCGTCGATGACGATTCCGATGCGGACGAGGATGCCGCCGAGACGGCAGCGCCCGCCAAGAAGGAGACCTTTGCCGAGCGCCGTGCCCGCCTTGCTGCCGAGAAGGCTGCGAGCGAGGGTGCCGCCGAGGGCGAGGGTGCTGCTGAGGAGTCCGAGGCCGAGGGCGCCGAGCCTGCCGCTGCCGCCGTCGAGTCCGAATCTGCTGCAGAGCCGGAGCCCGAGCCCGAGCCGGCAGAGCCCACGACGGCCGACCTCTATGCCCGTCGTCCCCGCAAGCGCAAAGCCGTCGTCGACCAGCTCGCTCGCGAGCTCGAGGCCGAGGACGACGCCGACGCCCCGAAGGGAGGCGATGAGTAATGCCTATCGGACCTGCGCGAATGCCGCTCTTCGATCACCTGGGAGAGCTCCGTCGCCGCCTGACCATCGTGGTTGTGTCGGTGTTTGCCGCCGCCATCGTGCTGTATTTCGCCACGCCCGTGGTGCTCGACATCCTGGAAGACCCCATCCGCTCCTTTGTGCCGGACGGTAAGTTCTACATCACCACCACGCTCGGCGGCTTTGGCCTGCGCTTCTCGCTGGCCATCAAGATGGCCGTGGTCATGTGCACGCCCATGATCATCTGGCAGATTCTGGCATTTTTCCTGCCGGCACTGCGTCCCAACGAGCGCAAATGGGTCGTGCCCACGGTGCTCGCCTCGACGGTGCTGTTCTTCCTGGGCGCCATCTTCTGCTATTTCATCATCATCCCGGCGGGCTTTGAGTGGCTTATCGGCGAGACCTCGGCCGTCGCCACGGCGCTGCCCGACCTGGAGAACTACGTCAACATGGAGCTGCTCTTTATGATCGGCTTTGGCGTGGCGTTTGAGCTGCCGCTCATCATCTTCTACCTGTCCGTCTTCCACATCGTGTCCTACGCGGCCTTCCGCGGCGCCTGGCGCTACGTGTACGTGGGCCTGCTTGTGGGCTCGGCTGTGATTACGCCCGACGGCTCGCCCGTTACGCTGGGCCTCATGTATGGTGCCCTGCTCTCGCTCTACGAGATTTCGCTCGCCATTGCCCGCGTGGTCATTACCGCGCGCGAGGGCAAGGAGGGCTTGTTTGTGAGCCGTCTGGACCTGTTCTCGGACGATGAGGACGACGAGGAGTAAATCGGTATGCACGAGGTTGGCATTGTCAACGGCATACTCGATACAGTGATTCGCGCGGCGCGTGGGGCGGGGGCCTCGCGCGCCGTTTTGGTAACGCTGCGTATCGGGGATATGACCGAAGTTGTGCGCGAGGCGCTCGACTTTGCGTGGGAGACATTTCGCGATGAGGACCCGCTCACGCGCGGCTGCGAGCTTGCCGTGGAGGAAGTCCATCCACAAAGCGAGTGTCTGGACTGCGGGGAGGTCTTTGAGCACGATCGCTTCCATTGCCGCTGTCCCCAATGTGGCGGCGCCAACGTGCGTCTGCTGCACGGCCGCGAGCTCGACATCGCAAGTATCGAAATCGAAACCCCCGACGATTAGCCCGCTAGCCATCTGGTGATGGGGTATAAAGGGGCCAAAGTAAGGAGTGCCGAGTATGGCTGAGAAAACGATTGATATCGCGTCGCCGATTCTGTCGCGCAACGAGCGCCTGGCAGATCAGCTGCGACAGCGATTTAAAGAGACAAACACCTATGTGATCAATGTGCTGTCGAGCCCCGGTTCGGGCAAGACCACCACGATCCTGGGCACCAACGAGCGCCTGCGTGACAAGGCGGGCCTGCGCTGCGCCGTCATCGAGGGCGACATCGCCTCGGACGTCGACGCCATCACCATGAAGGAAGCCGGCATGCCTGCCATCCAGATCAACACGGGGGGCCTGTGCCACCTCGAGGGCAACATGATCATGGAGGCCGTCGACGCGTTCGACCAGGCTGTGGGTCTGGAAAACATCGACGTCATCTTTATCGAAAATGTGGGCAACCTGGTCTGCCCGGTCGACTTTGACCTGGGCGAGAACCTGTCCATCATGATTCTCTCGGTGCCCGAGGGCGACGACAAGCCCATCAAGTACCCGGGCATCTTCCAACACGCCGGCGCGCAGCTGCTCAACAAGGTCGACGTGGCTCCGGCTTTCGATTTTGACATGGATAGGTATACTAAGACACTCGATGACCTCAATCCGCAGGCGCCGCGGTTTGCCGTGAGCGCGCGCAAGGGCGAGGGCATGGATGCCTGGTGCGATTGGCTCATCGGGCAGATTGAGCAAGCAAGGGCGTAAGTCGGCCGCCATACGGGCGGGCGTAGCCGCAGAGATACGAGATAGGAGCCTCTTTTGAAGCTCATCATCGCCGAGAAAAACGACGCCGCGCGTCAGATTGCCGAGCGTCTGTCCACGGGTAGGCCCAAAAAGGACAAGGTGTACAACACCGCCATCTACCGCTTTGAGTGGAAGGGCGAGGAGTGCGTGACGATCGGCCTTGCCGGTCACATCCTTGCGCCTGATTTTTGCGACAGCGTGCTGTTCGATAAAAAGCTGGGCTGGTATTCGGTCACCGAGGACGGCGAGATACTGCCGGCCGACATGCCCGATGGCCTGGCGCGTCCGCCTTACGACACCAAGCGTAAGCCGTTCCTTGCCGATGGCATCTCCATTAAGGGCTGGAAGCTCGAGAGTCTGCCTTACCTCACCTGGGCGCCCGTCATTAAGTTGCCGGCTGAGAAAGAGCTCATTCGCTCGCTTAAGAACCTCGCCAAAAAGTCCGACAGCGTCATCATTGCCACGGACTTCGATCGCGAGGGCGAGCTGATCGGTTCGGACGCCCTCAACAAGGTGCGCGAGGTGGCGCCCGACTTGCCGGTCGCCCGCGCCCAGTATTCTTCGTTTACCAAGGCCGAGATCACGCAGGCCTTCGATAACCTTGTCTCGCTCGACCAGAACCTGGCCGACGCCGGCGAGAGCCGTCAGCACATCGACCTCATTTGGGGTGCGGTGCTCACGCGCTACCTGACGCTCGCCAAGTTTGGCGGCTTTGGCAACGTGCGTTCCGCCGGCCGCGTGCAGACGCCGACGCTTGCCCTGGTGGTCGAGCGCGAACGCGAGCGCATGGCGTTTGTGCCCGAGGACTATTGGCAGATTCGCGGCATGGGCGCCGCGCAAGGCGCTGCCGAGGACGATCGCTTTAAGATCGCGCACAAGACGGCGCGCTTTACCGACAAGGATGCTGCTGAGACGGCGTACGGTCACGTTGACGGTGCCAAGACGGCAACCGTCGCCGCGGTGACCAAGCGCTCGCGCAAGCAGCAGCCGCCCACGCCGTTTGCGACCACCTCGCTGCAGGCTGCCGCCGCAGCCGAGGGTATCTCGCCTGCGCGTACCATGCGCATCGCCGAGTCCCTCTACATGGCGGGCCTCATCAGCTACCCGCGTGTCGACAATACCGTATACCCCGCGACGCTTGATCTGGGCGCTGTGGTGAGTGACCTTGCAAAGATCAACCCGGCGCTGGCGCCCGTGTGCAAAAAGGTCCTCGCCGGCCCCATGAAGCCCACGCGCGGCAAGGTCGAGACCACCGACCACCCGCCTATCTATCCCACGGGCGAGGGCGATCCGTCCACGCTCGACGGCGGCCAGCGCAAGCTCTACGACCTCATCGCCCGCCGCTTCCTAGCGACGCTTATGGGTCCCGCGACCATCGAAAACACTAAGCTCGAGCTCGACGTGAACGGTGAGCCGTTCGTGGCTTCGGGCGATGTGCTCGTGACCCCGGGTTTCCGCGAGGCGTACCCGTACGGACTCAAGCGCGACGAGCAGATGCCGCCGCTGGAGCAGGGCGATACGGTCGACGTGTTCGACATTAAGCTCGAGGCCAAGCAGACCGAGCCGCCCGCGCGCTACAGCCAGGGCAAGCTCGTGCAGGAGATGGAAAAGCGCGGCCTGGGCACCAAGTCCACGCGCGCGAGCATCATCGAGCGCCTGTACGCCGTGCGCTATCTCAAAAACGATCCCGTGGAGCCGAGCCAGCTGGGCATCGCCATCATCGACGCACTGACGCAGTTTGCCCCGCGCATCACGAGCCCCGATATGACCAGCGAGCTCGATGGCGACATGACCCGTGTGGAGCGCGGCGAGGATACCGAAGAGCATGTCGTGACGCACTCGCGCGCGCTGCTGGCTGGCGTGCTCGACGAGCTGCTCAAGCATACGCAGGAGCTGGGCGACGCCATCAGCGACGCCGTCACGGCCGATGCGCGCGTGGGCGCCTGCCCCAAGTGCGGCAAGGACCTGGTTATGAAGACGAGCGCCAAGACCCGTGGCAGCTTCATTGGCTGCATGGGCTGGCCCGACTGCGACGTGACCTATCCGGTGCCGAGCGGCGTCAAGGTGAGCCCGCTCGAGGGCGAGGCCGCCGTGTGTCCCGAGTGCGGTGCGCCGCGCATTAAGTGTCAGCCGTTCCGCCAGAAGGCCTTCGAGATTTGCGTGAACCCCACATGTCCCACCAACTACGAGCCCGACCTTAAGGTGGGCGAGTGCAAGGTGTGTGCCGAGGCCGGACGCCATGGCGACCTGATCGCGCACAAGAGCGAGAAGAGCGGCAAGCGTTTTATCCGCTGCACCAACTATGACGATTGCGGCGTGAGCTATCCTCTACCGGCGCGCGGTAAGCTCGAGGCGACGGGTGAGACCTGCCCCGAGTGCGGCGCCCCCATCGTGGTGGTCAACACGGCGCGCGGCCCGTGGCGTATCTGCGTCAACATGGACTGTCCGACCAAGGAGAAGAAGCCCGCCCGCGGCCGCAAGACTACGACCAAGGCGAGCACGGCCAAGAAGGCGACGGCGGCCAAGAAGACGACGGCCAAGAAAGCAACTGCCGCCAAGAAGACGACCGCGAAGAAGTCGACTACCAAGAAAGCAGCCGCCGACAAGTAACGGCGCAGTCGAAACATTGCCCAAAAAAACGAGCGAGGACCCCACGATCCTCGCTCGTTTTTTGACCGGCAGTTAGGGGCGTTCCTTTTCTGCCGGCAGTTTAGGAACGTCCCTAACTGCCGGCTCGGGAACGACAAAGCGCTAGTTCACTTCGACGGGTTTGGCGCCGGGGTAGCGCTCCTCAAAGTCTAGGCGGTACTTATTGTCATTGGTGCCCGCCACGTTGTCGCGCGACAGCGGCGCCACGATCTCATTCTTGTGATCCGCAGGCTTGGTGTATTTCAGGCTGATCTCCCAGGCATCACAGATTGCGTCAATGCGGTGATCCAGGTCGTCATACAGGGCAACGATGTCTTTCCAGGAACTGTAGTTCTTAGAGCTCGTCGGGACGTCCAGGTCCTCGACGATGTCGTAATACTGCTCGATGGTGTCCTCTGTGCGCTCGGCGACGTCGGCGAGATTTTGACGGGTGGTGCGATCTTCTTCCAGATAGCTGCCGTTGAAGTTCTGCGCGCAGCCACGGACGTAGTTGTCGAGGTCTTCGAGCAAGTCGTAGTATTCGCTCAGTCGGCGGTAGAGGTTCTGCTCGGAGAGCGTTGCTTCGCCGCCATCCTCGTCGTCATCGTCATCATCGTCGTACAGGCTGTTGGGATCGCCGAGAGGCTTTAGGTCATCTTCGTCGACGTCATGGTGCAGCTTAGCTACCTCGGCAGCCGTCTGCGTGGCGGCGTTGTCGAAAGGTCTGATTGCAAAGAAGATGACCAGGGCGATGATGATCGCCACCAGCACAACGATAACGGCGATAAGCGGCCCGGTGCCGCTCTTTTTGGGAGTGGGGGTCTGTGGCGAAGCGGGCGCGTATGCGGGAGCCGGCTGCTGTTGGGGCGAGTCGCTCGCGACGGGTATGCGCTGCGTGGTCTCGACGGCCGCGGGGCCTGCGGCGGGGTCGGGGCGATAGGCGAGGGGGTCGTCCGCCTTGGCTTGCGGCGTATCAAGGGAGCCGGTCTGCTCAAAAGCGGGCTGGCTATCGCTCGCGGTTGTTTGCTCAACGGGTGCACCGCACGAGGTGCAGAACTTGGCATTATCTGCAAGAAGCTTGCCGCACGAGGCGCAATACCGAGACATTGCCACTCCTTTCGCCACATTTCAATGCAATACGACGATTATACCCAGCGTCCAAAATTCCCCATCATAAGTTGCGGTGAAATAGGGACTGTTTGGGGGTGCGGACAGAAAGTTGGACCGCGGGGCGGTCCGGACTGGAGGTTCGCAT
>ERZ1673698.648-NODE-648-length-48756-cov-23.595244_pt1 | contig 48756 bp, 30 predicted proteins | sample MGYA00580228_ERZ1673698 | MGnify/ENA primary metagenome ERZ1673698 (study PRJEB41218, sample SAMN15661768) | gut metagenome | host: Homo sapiens | place: Canada: London | collected 2015-08-20/2019-03-30 | study: EMG produced TPA metagenomics assembly of... | reverse complement strand
GTTTCAACTTTTTTGAGGTGATAATAATATCTTTCATAGTTTAGAATTTCATATAGGGTATTTTATATTCGTTGGGGAAGAGGATATGGCGTTGTTCATCCATTGCTTGATTCCCAAGTAAGCAAAGGACCGTAGAACAATAAGCCTCTTCTACTACATTCTGTGCTTTCTCTCCAGTGATACAAGATTGGCAGAAAGAGGATAGAATGATATCCGATCCGTCTTTATCTGCTCCGATCATACTTAAACCACTGTTAACGTGAATATCTCCGTCAATGATAAAATGTGGAGTGTATTCCATTTTTGTTTCCGGTCGCCAACTAGGTCCCGCTGTTGGTATAGCGGCAAAAGCTTTGTCTTTTACCTGGTCAATCAGTTGGCGGATGCCCGAAGTAGAATGGTCTTCTTCCAGGTAATAAATACCTTTAGCCATATCCATCGTACCTTTACTTCCCAGAATTTGGTCTTCCATTCCGTTGAACTTGTTGGCGATTAATGATTCATATGCAATCTTGGTTCCGTCGGAATATCGATAAGTCACATTTACACTATCGTATACTTCACGACCGTCTTTCCAGTAAACAATATCACCCATTCCCATGATACTTACCGGCATTCTTTTTGCGGCCCAGTTACATACTTCCAATTGATGGCAAGCTAGTTCAGTCATTAGTCCGCCCGAACTGTCTTTATATAATCTCCAATTGATTTTGCGCTCCAATTCCGGTGAAGGAGCAGGACGACGCCAGTCTGCATTTCTGAACCAATGACAGCGCATTCCTACCACATCTCCGATCAATCCGGAATGAATCATTTGCATCCCTTTGATATACTTCTCGTCGTACATTCGTTGCATACAAAAGTAGAGTACTTTTTCAGACTGGTTGTAAGTGTCATAGATAGCCTTGCACTCGTCAAGGGTGCGTGCCATTGCTTTTTCACAGAAGACATGTTTGCCGGCAGCTAATGCGTCCAACACAATAGGTGCGTGCCAGTTTAGTGGTGTGGATATGATGACTCCATCGATGTCTTTCGATTCCAGCAACTTACGGTAATCTGTATAGGATTTGGCATCCGGGCAAAGCTCCAATGCTTGCTGAAGATTGGGAGCATAATTGTCACACACGGCTACAATTTGTGCATGAGGTATTTCCTTGAGGTTATGGATGTGGTATTGCCCTCTGGAACCTGTGCCAATTAAAGCGATTCGTGCTTTTTCATGCTTGATCTCTTTTAGCTTTTCAGGGGTACAGGAAGTAAGCCAGGGAGTGGTCGCTAATAAAGCGGTTCCTCCGGCAACATATCCCAGACTTTTTATAAATTGTCTGAGTCCTAAGTCAACTCCTTTTTCTTTATGTTCTTTCATATTATAAGTCATATATGGTTGCTTGTATATTTTTAAAATTCTCTGTGAGTAATAGTTGCTCTTCTTTATTCGCAATCATCCATACGGTACTTAGAATTTCAGCTTCTAACGGATCTGCTGATATGATAGAGCTTGCTTTTCGTTGTTCATTAAATAGACCCGTAAGCGGATTCATAATGTGTCCGGTATAATGTATCGTATTACCGGAGGTGGATAATGTTGTATTTTCAAGATCGAATTCATTTAAAAGAGACTGATTATAAGGATTCAGAAAACTCACTTTCCAACTGTCTCCATACGGGTGGTGTCCCATGCCCAGAATTGAGCTATTGCCGAAATTGACAAACGCATGATTGACATCCTTTTGCTCTATGAGTCTTTTGATTTTCTTCAAAGCATACCCTTTGGCAAAGCCTCCGAAATCGAGTGAAATATCAGGAGACATAAAGGAAATGCGTTGATGGTCGTGAATTTGTATTTTGGAGAAATCTTTTAATGTAATGTCAAATAGATGAAAGGTGTTTTCATAATAATATTGGCAAAGTTGCAATATTTCCTCCAGTTCTTTGCTAATTTGAATATAACTTAGCAAAGCATGTTTATTAATTCCGGAGACCTCACTGTGGGGATCAAAACGGTTCAAGATCTTATCCAAACGTTCCAGCTCGTTGATGATATGGCACCAAAGTCCGTTTAAACGTTCTGCATCAGAATGAATAAGCAAGATATCGAATCGTGTCCCCATGATATGAGGAATGAAGCCATGAAACATGGCTTCATCTTTATAATATTTACATCCTGTCTCTAACACCTATTGTCTTATTTATTTTCTTTCTTTGCCATTTCTACAGCAGTTGTAGTAATGTAATATTTGGTTAATGTATTTGCGTTTTCCCATTCCGGGATGTTTTTGTTACGTATATAATGCAGGAAAGCTTTTGCTACTTTACTGAAGTGCTCTTCATGTCCTAGTCTGTATTCCTGTGGTATATCAATAAGATAAATCCCGTTACTTTTATTTTTGACGGATAAGAACGGATAGCTTTCTTGAAGTTGTTCTATCGTCTTTTGCAATTGAGTCTCAAAAGTATGGCTGTCAATGTTTGGCTTTTTCTGAATATACAATTCTTTCACAAAACCGTTCTTCTCATTTTGAACGATTTTTAAAGTTGCTTTGCTACCTTTTTTGATAGAAGTAAACGTATCTCCTCCATGAACTGGTGGCATATAATTCCATGTGACTTTCATTCCCATACAAATTCCTTTGACGGTGTAGTTGAGACTTCCGTTTGCCATAACTTTCAATACATCATTTTTTATGTATTGTTTCAGATAAATAGGGAAAGAGTCTGTTTGCGTTGATTGGCTGAACTCTGCCAATGTGATCGGGGTTGGCCAGTGTTTGGCCGAAAGTACTTTGACATCCGATTGATAATGAATTGCTTCATCTGGAAAACATTGCCAGTTGATAAGATCTATCAAATGTGTTGTTACATCTGCAATTCCTTCTCCTTGTTGTGCTATATCATAGTACCATGCAGGACGGACCAGCGGTTTTCCGGAAACCTTTTTAAAGAAATGATGTACGCTTTCCATTATTACAGAAGGGTTGTCCGGTGAGCCTTTTTGTAATTCTCCAAATAATTCTGTTTGATGTAAGAGCTCTTTTTCTATGATGTTGAGAATATCATATCGCTCCGTCATCAAATCATATAAAAGGAGCCCCTTTTGTTGTGCTAGCTGATAAGCCTCTGTCAATAATTGGAAGTCCTGTGAGTTAATAGCCAGTGGCTTATCTGCAAGAACATTATATCCGGCTTTGATAGATTCTATAATATATCGTGTCTTCTTCTGATTATTTCCAGCCAGAATTACGACATCACCTTTATGATCTGAAAGCATTTTCTGGAGATAATCTTCGCCTGTATATACCTGTTTCTTCCACGTGGTGGGAGACTCTGTTCGATGGTTGTAAGAGTCAATACTTTCCAGATATTGATTGACGCCTATTCCTTCGGGAGCGTATATCCGGATGGTATCATTAATAACAGCTAATGCATCTTTCTGAAGCAGACTGGCATGGAAATGTCCTGGATCAAGAACGACTACTTCTATTTTACATGAATCATTGGCTTCCGCCTTATTCATAGTCTGTTTCTTGGAGAAAGAACATGAAGCAACTATAAATAAGATTGATATAAGCCCGATTCCTTTATATATAAATTTCATTTTCTTATTTATTATAGATTTTGATTAATTTCCGGGCGTCTTTCCATCCTTTTTGGTAAGCTTCTTCCAATGTGACAATTCTTCCATTCTCTTCTTTACTCATATTGGATGCTTTCATGAAAGTGAATATTTCAATTGTTTCTTCTCTGGAGATAGGAGAGATTCCTGTTTGGAAAAAAATCAAAATTTGTTCAAGAAGTACTTTATATCCTTGATAACCTCCTACTTCAATAGCCTTTTTGGTGCCGAACGCTGTTCCTCCATAAATGGCAGGTCCTTTTTTTATTCCTCTGAAAGTTCCGATCCGTCCATCTTTCCAACGTCCGACCACAATATCTGCATTTTCTGAAGACATTCGGTTAACTGATTCACAGCCGGTTCCCATAATCGTATATAGAGTCTCTATTCCATGTATTCCGTAAAAACCGAAATCCGGATGTGTAGGTTCCACTTTATGCGGAGAGTAGCAGTCGGCTCCTATAATATCTCCAAATTCTCCGTTTCTTAATTTTTGATTTTGTGGAGAATATCTTAATGCTGAAGAAGAAAAAATAGGGACCTTATATTTTTCTGCCATCTCGAAGATAGCAATGGCTTCGCCTAATGTTGAACCGATCGGTTTATCAATATAGCAGATTTTTCCTGATTTGAAGACTTCGATAGCTTGTTCGAGATGAAGCCTGCCATCATTTGTTTCTAAAAGTACACAATCTACTTTATCCAATAACTCGCTGATTGAAGACACAATCTCTACTCCTTGTTGTTCTACTTTCTTAATATAACCCGGAATACGCTTAGCACTGGATTCAATAGTTTTTGAACCATACGGATAGGCCGCAACGATTCTAAAGCCTTTGGCAAAAGCATTGTCTTTATCTCCATTAATTAAATCTGTAAAGGCTACAGAATGGGAAGTATCTAGACCGATAATTCCTATTCGTATAGATTTTTGTGCATGAATATTCAAAACGAAACTTGATAAAATAAGAAGTAGACATAGTTTGTTTTTCATAATTCTTTTCAATTAAAATATTAGAAGTTATAAATTGAGTAACTGTGCACTTTCTGTGTCCAAATATAACGAAGATTTTTCTTTTCTCCGCAATATACTGGCCGGACATTTTTCAGAAATATCTCCATGGATTGTGCGATAGACAGCTTGAGACTTATTCTTGAAAGGCACGATGCAAAACATCCATTTGGCTTTTAATAATGCCGGTATAGTAAGAGTTAAAGCTTCCGTAGGCACCTGTTCAAGTGTCTCAAAACATTTTTCATTGACTTGTTGCTGGCGGCACACATGATCAAGTTTTACTATCTTTACTAGTTTGTGATCGTTGAAATTGGCAACATCAGGGTCGTTGAAAGCAATGTGTCCGTTTTCACCGATTCCTAAGCAGACAATATCAGTGGGGAATTGTGACAATAAACTTGTGTATCGTGTACATTCCTCTTCCAGATCAGTAGCATGCCCGTTTAAATAATAGACATTCTTGAAAGGTACCTTATCAAAAATACGTATTCGGAGGAAGTTTCCGAAACTTTGCGGCGCATCAGGCAGCACTCCAATATATTCGTCCATGTGAAAAGCATTGATTCTGTTCCAGCTAATTCGCTGATCGCTGATCAAGTGATGTAGAAATTCTTCTTGTGAAGGAGCTGCGGCAAATATCATATTGATTTCAGCTTTTCCTTCCAATAAATTGCATATTCTGTCAGCTACTTCTTGAGCGGCGGCTTTTCCCATTTGCTGGACGGTTGGGTAGATTTTGACAGTTAATTGATTTTGTTGAAATACTTTAGTTTCAGTTTCATTTACTATAGATAACATGGCCTTCTGATATTGTGTGAATGATATTAATTTGATTGTCGAAAATAACGATGTCCGCATCTTTCCCGGCCTCCAGTGAACCTTTTGACTTGTCGATATGGAGGATACGGGCAGGAGTAAGTGTCATCATACGAATGGCATTGATGAGACTGACGTCGGCCAGTTGTACCATTGTTCTGACCAGACGGTTAGTGGTGGCTACACTTCCTGCAAATGCGGAACGGTCAGGCATTTTGGCTACTCCGTCTTCGATGATTACTTTTTGTCCGTTAGCCAGACTTCCTAATATGGATTCTCCGTCAGGCATACCTGCTCCCCGCATGGCGTCAGTACAGAGAGCTATCTTGTCAGCTCCTTTAAATTTGTAAACAAATTGCAGTAATGGTTTAGGGAGATGGATACCGTCGGCTATGATTTCCACTGTCATATCATCAATTAGGTATGCAGCTTCTACTACTCCTGCATAGCGAAAGGCATTTCTGCGTGTGACAGATGACATCGCTGAATATAAATGGGTTATATGCGTATAACCGGCTTTATATGCTTGTGTTACTTCTTCATAGATCGCATCGGTATGGGCAATAGAAGGAAGTATGTGGTGCTCTTGTAAAACATGTCCCATTTTAATAGCTCCCTCCAATTCAGGAGCGACACTCCAGCGTATAATATCTTCCGAAGATTCTAGAATAGCGTTATATTCTTCCGGTTGTGGCTTCTTCAAGTATATAGGATCTTGTGCTCCGCTTTGTTTGGGGGAGAAGTAAGGTCCTTCTAAATGTAAACCGATGAACTTTGCTCCTTTTGTGTTGAGGACTTTAGCTTTCCGATAGGTAGCAAACATATTCATTAATTCTGTGTCAGAGCATGTCAGTGTAGTGGGAACCATGGAAGTGGTTCCATATTTCGCATGAGTTTCTGCTATGCCTAGAAATGCCTCTACGGTGCCATCCATGAAGTCGTGGCCGCCACCGCCATGAATGTGCATATCGATGAATCCTGGTGCTACGTAATTACCGGCAGCATCTATTATTTGGTCATCGGGTTGAGGCGTGAATTCATTACTCGCTACAATTTGCCTGATTTTCTGATTTATACATATCAGTATCTTATCAGTTTCTATGCTTGTAGGTAAAATGATTTTTCCGTTGGTAATAATAAGTCTTTTCATTGTATGAAGTATGTCTTTTTATCAATAGTTTCGTTTCCAGGAATTGATTTTATGGCCTTTGGTTGCAAAGAATATCAGATAAAGGAAACACGGAATTAATATCCAGTAGCCAATGCGCAGATCATATACTTCAGCAAAATAACCGTATATCAATGGTAAAATGGCATTTCCGCAAAGTCCCATAATTAGTAGTGAAGAACCTGTTTTGGTGAACTTGCCCAGTCCGTGGATGGATAAAGGCCATATCCCGGCATAAATTAAAGCATTCGGGAAGCCGAGTGCACAAAGCAGGAAGATGGAGATATTTGCTTGATGTCCGAATAGAGTGACGTTAAAATCAGCGAATACAACTCCGAATGAAAGTAACAGTCCTAATATGGTACATATAATCAACGCCTTTGTCTGTGAGACATATTTAGGAATTATAAGGATGCCTAATACATAACCAATCATAGTACAAGCTAGTGTATATGAGGGGAATACTTTTGCTTCAAGCAAGTCTATTCCCATTGAATTGGCGTAATTGATGATGGTATCTATAGCAATTACCTGTGTCCCTACATGGAAGAAAATAGCTAAAGCTCCTAATATAAGATAAGGAAAATCGAAAATACTTTTTTTAGAGTTATGCCCGTTCTCTTTCTCGTCGGTTGCATTTTGTTCATCTGTATTAATCTCCGGCAATATGGAATAGCGGATTCCGATTCCAGCTAATACTAATAGTCCCCCTAGTATGGCATAAGGTACAATGACACGTTGTATCAACTCGTCAAGCATGGCACTTTTAGTTATTGCATCCAATGTACCAGATTCTATGAGGCTGAAAAGTTCACTGTCGTCTGCTTTTAAAATTAAAGCTGCGAAAATGAGTGGAGAAATAATCCCGGCGAACTTGTTGCATATTCCCATGATGCTGATTCGTCGGGCGGCGCTCTCAATAGGACCGATGATCGTTACATAGGGGTTGGCAGCAGTTTGTAAAATAGCCAAGCCTGTTCCAATAGAAAATAGGCCGATCAGGAATATTTCAAATTGTCGAACTAAAGCAGCCGGAACAAAAAGAAAAGCTCCTAATGCCGTCAACATAAAACCATACATGATTCCTCGTTTGAAACCTACTTTCTTCAGGAGGATTCCTGAAGGAATAGCCATGACAAAATAGGCTATATAAAAAGCAAAAGCCACGAAGTAGGATTCGAAATGGGTTAGTTCGCAAGCGATACGGAAATAAGGAATCAGGATGGAGTTCACCCATGATACAAATCCGAATATAAAAAACATTCCGGCTAGGATCGTCAGCGATATGAAATATTGCTTTTGTTTACAAGAGTTTGGCATTCCTTTTCTATTTTATAAGTATGACAGTTTTGTTTCTATTATTGAAGACTGATTTGCATGGATAGTCGTGATGCATATACTCCTCCAGTGTAATCTTGTACTTTGAGCGTAAAGGTATCTGTTGTACCTTGACCGTTGTGGATGTACTTCACTATACCGGCTGCTATTTCGGCCTGTGTGAATTGTGCCGATTTGCCTATTGGAAGCCCGTTGTGTACAAGTGTGCCATTGATTGGCAATTGCTCTATGATAAAAATAATATTGTTGTCATCGTATGTATATTGTGCACTGGGGCCGGCAGACATCTGCAAGTGCTGTTTGGTCAATGTGATGATGCCGCCGATACTCCCTTTTATTATTTGATTATGATCTAGTTGAAGCTCACTGTCGGTGGCACCTTGTAATTTGATATAGGCAGCATTAGGACTATTATTTAAGTTTGTAGAAGATGTTTCACGCGGATGTATTTCTACTTGAGAATTACTGATGGCCTGACCGTTCAGTAGTTTTAAACCGAAAGAGACTTCTGCTTCTGAATTATTATAAGCATTTTTGATATATTGTGTGATATTGATTTCATTCCAGTCAGCTGACAGGTCAGCGATAGAAACTTCCGCTCCGAATTCCGGACGATTACTATAAGTCAATGTTTTTTCCGTCCATTCGTTTGACGTTGCGTAAACACCGCACGAAGGAACGAATGAGCCTACTATTCTTTTGATATTAAAACATAATTTGGCCGAAAAAAGATTGTCGATAAGGTCTACTTGAGATAAGGCGAATTTGAAGAAAGAATATCTGTAACGCCCGGAACGGCTACATAGATAGTTTAATTTGTTATACCCATTGTAGTTGCCATTGGAAGCGCCGCTATATACATTGGCGTCTTCAGTCACAGGCAGATTATAGGTGGGAGCTTGTGAGTGGTCGACACCTTCCGGAACAGGATCTGTTTCTTTCACCTTTTTGATATATAAAGGTAATTGGTCTACGACATGTGCTGCACCATCCTTGAAAAGGTAGTCTTGCCGGATGACAACAATAGATTGATTGTTGATTTCTTCGCTATCATTTACATAGAGAAGAAACTTGTTACTTGTACTTTCTTTACGAGTTAAGAAAATAGGTTCTCCGGAGTCACTGATACCTTTTATACTTTGGTTGGTTTCCATTTCAATGGAACGGTAGGAACCGTCAAAAGTCAGATAGGAAAATAGGTAGCGGATGACCCCTTTGGACAGTTGGTTGATTTGTTCTACTCCGACACTGGATAATACACTCTTTATGGCATCGTTGGTCGGAATAATGCGTGTTCGGTTTCCGGTAGAGATTTGTTCTTCCAAACCGGCATATTTAATTGCTTCCAAATACATTGTAAGCGAACTTTCTTTCCCTTCTTCAAGGTACTCTATCAAGGACATCTCTTTCAGATAATTCGGATCGGTGTCTAACTTATAATCGGTTATCAAATTACAACCGGAAAAAAGTAGAGCTGCAATTAACAGCATATATTGAGTCAGTTTCATATTTTCAGCTTTTAATAAGTAAAATTATTTATAATATTCGTTCTGCTCGATCAATTTGCTTCGGCGTAATTCATTGAGGTGAATCGGCCATACCAACGCTTTTGGATGTAGTTCGATAGCGGGAGACTCATCTTCTCCGATATCATTACCTCTATTTTTGACAGCTTCGAAAACTTTACCTGTACGGATAAGGTCAAACCACCGATGTCCCTCATAGGCTAATTCATACCTGCGTTCATTGAGAACGATTTCTCTGATTCCTTCCTGATCATATTCTTCACGGTTGAGAAACTGTTCTTCAGGAATTTCATAACCGCTTCCGGCAGCTCTTCTCCTTATTTGGTTCACTAACTTCATTATCGCCTTCCGGTTTTCGTCGGTGTCTTCTTGGTTGGCGATTGCTTCGGCCTTTAATAAAATTATATCTGCGAGGCGAAGCATTACAATGTTACGACTGTCGGCAGTATAATCGAATCCAATAGTGAATTTGGTAACTTTGTATTTTCCGCTAACTGCCTCATGTATTGCGGCTGATCTCCAAGAACTTCCTTCTGTGTCGATAGCTTCTCCGAATCTTGTGCGCGGGCGTAGGATAGGGTATGTGCCGGATAAATAAGATGTCAGGTTCTTTTGGTCATCTCCATCGGCAACACTGCTTGCCAATTCGAAAATTGACTCTTTACTGCGTCCGGCATTAAATATTTGTGCGTATTCACTGGCCTGCACGAATGCTTTGAAGTTTTTGTCTTTGGGATTATCTGTTACACCGGTATATTTTTCATCGTATAAGTTTGCCAAAGTATAACCGGTATTAGCCAGTACTTTATCTGCCATACTGATTGTTTTCTCATATTTGTGTTCCCAAGCATATACATGAGCATCAATGGCATAAGCAGCCGTCTGGGTGAAAGTAGTCCGTGAGGCCGAATTCTTATCAATCATTTTTGCGGCATTTTCCAGATCAGAGTGTATCTGCTTGATAATTTCGGCTACACTAGTTCTAGGGCGGTCAAAATTATCGTTGGAATCCATATAAGGCTCCGTTACCAAAGGGGCATCTCCCCAAATACGAATAATCCAAAAGTAAGCGAAAGCACGCAGGCAATAAGCTTGCCCCATTACGTCGTTTGCTTTTTCTGTGCTTATGCCGCCTGCTTCGAGCACTTGCGGGGTGAATTTAATAACAACATTTGCTTGTTTGATAGCGCGGTAATAATTATACCATGAAGCTTGAGATATATTATTGTCAAGTGAATTATTAACCACTTTATCAGTATTTACGTTAAATGCATTATTATAGAAAGCATCACCTCTCATTTCACCATAGATCAGGAAGTTAATACTCAAATCAGATTGAAGAGTATTGTATCCTCCATACAGGATGCCATATAGATGTGATTCCTCTTTGGGGGTGTTTTCTGTTGACCATGATGTTGTCGGTTCCAGTTCAAGAAGAGAACAGGCAGAAAAACCGGCGCTTATAAAACATATTAGATATATATATAGCGTTTTCATATTTGATAATATTTACAGGTGATTAGAATGTGAGGTTGACTCCTAGATTGTAAGAACGGCTTTTGGGAAACGCACCGTTGTCTACTCCTCGGATAAATGCCGATGTAGCAGTATTTACTTCCGGGTCGTATCCGCTATATTTGCTCCAAGTAAGGAGATTCGTTCCGGATATGTATACATTGGCAGATTTCAAGAATGCTTTTTTGCACCATTTGCGAGGGATATTATAGCTTAAAGTCACCTCCTTGATACGTAGGAAAGAACCATCTTCCATGTTGAAAGAAGAAGGACGGAAGTTCTCCATTTTGTCCTGGTAACGAATCATGGGGAAATTGGTAATGTCTCCTTGTGCTTTCCAGCGTGCTAATGCATCCTGTCCCAAATTACCGGTGGTTCTCATGGCATTGCGCGTACGTCTGAACTCATTCATAACTTTATTCCCATAAGACCATTGCATCATGATATTGAGAGAAATCCCCTTGTATGAGAATGTGTTGGACATACCGCCGATAAATTTAGGATTGGGGTCGCCAATGATGACACGGTCATTGTCATCAATGACTCCGTTTCCGTCAATATCCTCCCAGATCATGTCTCCACCTTTAAATGGGTCACCGGTGGAGGCTCCTTTGCGTATTTGATCTTTTTGGCCGTTAGGCAGTATATACACGTTATCCTCATCTTTGGAATAGACACCCAGTGCTCTGTGGGCATAGAATACCCCCATTGGTTCGCCAACCCTTCCCAGCGAAAAGTTTCCTATGATGATATCCTCATTGTTGGGCAGTTCGGTGATTTTATTCCGGTTCATGGAAATATTGAAAGACGTTTTCCATTTGAACCTACCGGTCAGGTTGACTGTTTCGAGTAGAAACTCCAACCCTTTATTTTCTACACTGCCATAGTTTCTGGGGACAGCGGAGAAGCCGGTATAGTAGGAAACGGGGAAGTCGAACAACAAATCCTTCGTTTTCTTTACATATGCATCGGCGTTGAATACCACACGACCTTTGAAAAAAGAAAGATCTAAACCGATATTATATTGAGTCGTTTTTTCCCATCCGATGATGTCGTTGGGCATTGCGTTGTAGAGAATTTCCACATTTCCGTCGTATTTGTTGGATGAGGCTGTATAAGATCCCAATGCCGCATAATTAGAAATAGTCTGATTACCTGTTACGCCAATACTACCACGGATTTTAGCGTCACGTAAGAAACCTTTGGCAAAATTCATAAATTTCTCATCGGAAAAGCGCCATCCCATAGAGACTGACGGGAATGTACCAAAACGTTTATTCTTACCAAAACGAGAGGAGCCGTCGTTACGGATAGTGGCTGATGCAAGGTAACGTCCTTTCCAATCATAGCTGACACGCCCGAAAAAGGAAAGTAGTGCTCTTTCCGATTCGCTTCTGGATATATTGGTATAAGTGGATGCATTTTGAATGGTGATCACAGATTTGTCAATGTATCCGTTTCCGTTTAATGTGATGGTTTCCGTTTTGTCTTGCTGTAATGATTGCCCGAGTACCACATTCAAACGATGTGATTTGAATTTTCCGTTATAAGATAAAGTGTTTTCATTTAAAAAAGTTTGTCCCTCACTCTGCCGGAACTTGCCATTGTCGCGGGCTGGCGTATTGGAGTCGAATTCTTTAGGCATGAAGCTGTCTTGATTGGTTCTGCTGATGTCACCAGACACGCTCACTCTCAAATCGAGCCCTTTCATCAGATTTATTTGTATATATTGGTTCATCGTGAACCAACGGCGTTTAAAGTGAATGGGCACTTTCGTCGCTACGGCCAACGGGTTGCGTTGTTCTCTCACTCCTAGCCAGTCTACCAATTCACCACTAAGAGGATCATAGGGAGAGAAACAAGGATTGGTGAATAGGGCGGCTCTTAATGCACTGTAATTATTGCTACCCGAAGAAAGGATACGGGTATAATTCATATTACTGAATGAGACTTTGGTTCCTCCTGTGATGCGTTTTCCTACCTTATATAAGAAGTTTGTTCTTAGATTGAGCTGATTGTATTTCGTGTTGACTACTACTGGTTTAAGATCGCGATATCCGGCTGATACACCGTAAGAGAAACTATTGTTTCCACCACGTACACTTATGTCATTGCGGGTTTGATATGCTGTTCTGAATATGACGTCCTGCCAGTCCGTCGTGCGGTTATAGTAAGGGTGAAATGGGTTTACAATCCAGTTTTGTTCGGCAGTCTGATTATTATTTTCACGAGCTTCTTTATATGCAGCACGAAATTGTTCAGCATTCATCGCATCCAGTTTGCGTGAAATGGAAACGATACTTGACGTATGGCTAAGTGTAACAACCGGTGCCATTTTTTCAAACTTATTACCGCCTTTGGTTGTAATAATGACGATACCGTTGGCAGCACGTGAACCGTAAATAGCGGCAGAAGCTGCATCTTTTAGTACCTCGATAGATTCGATGTCATTGGGATTAATACCTGCAATGGGGCTGAAGGTAGCATCACCGTCAATAGAGGATATATTTCCGCTTTCAATCGGTGTACCGTCTATAATATAGAGAGGTTCGCTACTCCCGTTTATCGAAGAAGCACCACGGATTTGAATCAATGATCCGGCTCCTGGTTCACCGGACGTTGATATGATTTGCATACCCGGAATTTTTCCCTGCAAAGCAGTATTGATATTTCCTCCGGAATTAGAATCCAGGTCTTTGGATGAAATAGTCGTAATGGAACCGATAACATCACGTTTGGCCTGAGTCCCATAACCTATAACTATGACGTCTTCCAATGAATTGTATTCTTCTTCCAGTTCAATCACGTAACTGGATTTGTTGGCTTCCAGTTTGATTGTTTTCTTTTGCATTCCGACATAACTTATTTCAAGTTCTTTGTCAGATTGTCCGACGGAGATAGTAAACTTACCATGGGTGTTAGTTACTGTTCCCCGTCTCGTCCCTTTAATGATGACATTTGCTCCAATGATTAGTTCTTGGTCGTTTTCTCCTTTTACAATGCCGGATATTTTCCGTTCTTGTGCAAAAAGGTCCATAGAGCAGAGGATGACCCCGATAAAAAATAGAAGGACTTTGTTTTTCATACTATAAATTTGAATTAAACGATTTAAGTGCTTTATGTATCTAGCATAAGTTTACAACAAAAATAGAGGATTTGCCATTTCTTCATCAGTGGAAATACGCAAATTAGTCCTCATTTCGCGTTAATAACATCTTACGGTTTCCTCATTTCTGGCAAAAGGGTGGAACCTGGTACTAATAATTCCATAGCCCATAGGGCGCTTAAAGCTGCATATTTTGATACCGTTAATGATTCTCCGTGTACAGCTTTAGGATAATTTTCAGATAAACGTTTCATTGACCCGAATGAACTTTCAGAACCGAATGCCCAGATATATTTTAGTAAAATGGCTCTGACCTCCGGTGAATCTTGAATGTTGCGCTTGTAATATAGTAGTGGTAAGGCATTTAATGTACAACGCCCTCCTCGGAGATACATCTCATTCTCACATCCTTTTAATAGAGGAGGAATGAAAGTCCGCTTTAGATTGCTATCTATTATTTCATTCAGGTTGTGATCGTTTAATACAGACCGGACCCAGAATAAGGCTTCAGCTTGATAGTAGCCTGAAGCGGGATACACTGCTTTTACATAATAGTTGGCATTTCTTTTGGCAATTGCTTGGTATTGTATTCGGGTCGCATCTTTTTGTAGTGCTCCCATACAAAGTTGGACTGCCAGGATATCTGCTCCGACCCAGGAAGGGCCTGTCAGTACTTTTTTTCTTCCATATTCTCCCAAACCATACATTCCTTCGTAAGCATTCCCTTTTTCAAACTCTTGAGGATCACTTATTTTTAATTGGGCGGAGCGTATGCTGTCTATATAAAACGTTTCTGCCCAGTTGAGGAATCGTGAACAGAGTTTCTGATATTTTTCTTTTCGGGCATAATCAGTTATATAAGGTAAAGATTGTGCGATAGCCAGGGTTATTTGTCCGCCGTCTGCAACATTGTATCCGTCTGAATGTTCCAAATATCCCATAGGGAGTTTGCCATCTTCAGTTTGCCTGTCAGCTAGCATATCGTAAAAACGAAATGCGCAATCTTCTATTTCTTTCGGAGTTATGAGCTGGAAGTCATCATTACTTTTTAAACAGCTCATTCCATTTTGTAAGAAATGTAGATAAGCGAACATAGCTCTTACTCCGTAGGCATCTCCAAAATAATGGTGGCTGATACGTCCGTCCGGGTAGAATTGCTGGTTACGTACTAGATGCCTGAAGGCATAGAGCATCGCTTTCTTTACATCTACCGAATCACAGAACACATCTGTCTCATTTCCATTGTTTTTTAGTGTTATTTGCCAGGTAAAATGTTGGAAAGGAAAGTCTTCCGGTATTTCGGGGAGAGGTATGTAACATTCTTTGACTTCCAGGGGAGCAATGGTAAGATCAGCTTTTTGTGATAGTTTTCCGGCAATTTCGATATTCAGTTTGCCCCTCACAGTTTGCGATAAAGGGTTTTTGACAGTAATATGTAATTGTGGTCGTATTTTCTCATTGATTACGCAGGTATTGATCTTGGTCGCAATTATTTTAGGTTTCTCCAAGAGGTAATGTATGATGTTGGAAAGTGCTTGCTGACTTTCCGGCTTCTTGAGAGTTACTGTTGGCGGAAGATCGAATGTTGCAACTGCCGAACCTTTATATTCTCCTCCGGCATATAACTCTAAATTACCGATAGGTTGCTCTGCTTTTTTGGAAGAAAGTTCTGACAGGATTGGAATGATACGACTTTCGCGTTTCTGTTTCGTATCATATTTGGCGTTGTGGTCACTTCCCATTTTGCTACCAGGATAAGTGGAGTAGTTGTTCCGTTCCCCCCGGAACGGGTCAAATAGCCATGCAGGGAAACATATATTATTTTCTTTAAAAGGAAGTTCCATTGGCTTCAAGGCAGAGGTTGGAGCATAAATATCTTTTTTATTTTTCGCTAAAGATAAACAACTGATTCCCCAGTACATTTCTTTTTCACGCCATACAGTTAGCAGGTTAACTCCGATAGATATGGTCCTGATATTTTCAGGGCGTAGCAATGGATAAGCTTCATTCGGATTATTATAATCTTCGGGTATAAAATCAGCAAATGAAAGGGTGTATTTTTCCCATGTATCAGTTAGTTTTGTAAAGTTGTACCATTTCTTGCCTGTATGATCTACTATCTCCAACGCTAATAAATCCATATAGGGAGAACCTTTTGCGTTGAATGTCAGCAGTGAAAGTTCCGGTTTTACTTTATCTTGAGCGGATATTTCTACCATCATACTGTGCATGGCCTTCTTAGTCGTAAAAAGTTCCAGAGCTTCTTTGTTATCAGGTGATGTTGTGACTTTGATTGTAGCCTTTTCCCGATAGCCGGGCAGTTCTTTCTCTTTGCGATTTATTTGGTAAGAAGACCGATCGGAAAACTTAACCAATGGAACTTCATCCGTAGCTTGTGGAGCGTAGTCAAACCCTTTATCGCCGACAACGATTACATTTCCTCCGGCTGATAAATAACGGTTAATCGCAATTCGGCTTTCGGGCGGCAGCGGTGTGCTACCGGACAATAAGAGTAATTGTCCGTCGGCTGTGGATATTGCATTTAATCCTGCTCGGGTTAAATGTATAGTTTCGAAGCCATTAACACCCCGTTTGATCTTTTTTGCCAGACCCTTGAGCTCGTCACCATATATTGCAATTTTTTTCTTATCATGTTGGTGTGAGTTTGTCGACCGGTCAGTGGGATACATACGTATCGTCTTTAGAGCTGATGATTGTCCGGATATAAAGAATAATAAGCTGATGATAAAAAGTATTCGTTTCATAATATTAGGACATTTGATGTTCGTTAGACAAAAGTGCGTAATTATCAGGATATTACTCATTGTAAAACCGAAAAACAATATTCAAAAAACGCATTATTTCAGTTCCTTGATCTTCACGTTTTTGAACCAAACTTCATCGCCGTGATCCTGAAGAAGTATATTTCCTTCTTTGGCATTTCCGAAATTAGGCCAGTCTCTATATTTGCTATATGCTACTAATGCATTCCACATATCGCTGTTACGAGTATATTCTATCAATTTAACTCCATTCAGCCAATGTTCCACATGGTTGCCTTTTACAATAATGGTAGCTGTATTGAATGTTTTTTTATTGAAAGGTTTATTTTCTGGGGCCGGAATCAAATCATATACCGATCCTAATTTCCTGTTTCCTTTCACACCCAATTTTGCGTCCGGATGTTTAGCGTCATCAAGTATCTGGAATTCACAGCCGATAGCAGAACCTTCGCCTTTATTCAAGTCCGGATTAACGAAATACTTAATTCCGCTATTCGCTCCTTCGGTAATTTTGAAGTCTACTTTCAGAATAAAGTTCTTATATTTACGAGTAGTCACAATATCACCACCGTTGGCCGATTCGGCACCATCGCTTTTTATAACTTTCAAGAGCCCATTTTCTATTTTCCAGCCTTTTGCGGGGAAAGTAGAGAGTTTAGCTCCTCTCCATCCGTCAGTTGTCTTACCATCCCATAATAGGTTCCATCCTTCTTTTGCCTCGTTGGGCGAAATTGTATTGACAATCAGATTCACTTCAGGTGCAGATACCGGTGTCTGATAACGTTCTACATCCGTCGTACAAATGCGGATATTCTTCCAGCTGACTGTTTTTCCTTCATCTGCCTCATTTTTAATAGCATGCACTTGCAAAGCTATAAATCCGGAAGGCGACATATCATCCCAGATGTTAGCGCAAGGCACTCCGTTTATCCAAGTACGGATAGAATTGCCGACAGCTTCAACACGAGCCTTATTCCATGCATTGTTTTTGAAAGCGGTTTGAGCTGACGGGTTTAGCGTCAGAGGATACAGCCAGCCTCTACGCGCTTCATCGTAGATACCACCCGACCAGGCTCTTTGGGAAGGATCAATCTCAAACTGATAACCATGTACACGTCCCTTTTTAAACTCCTTTTTGCTTTCACTGCGAAGCTGTACACCGGAATTTAAACCGTCATCTATCTTGAAGTCAAATTCAAGAATAAAGTCTCCATAGTTTTTGGATGTTGTCAGAAAAGTATTGGGAGTCCCCATTTTAGATATGCCGACAATGGCGTTATCCACAATCTTATACTCGGCTTTGCCGTTCAGTTTCTTCCATCCTTTCAGATTCTTTCCGTTGAAAAGAGGTTCCCAGTTTTGTGCACCCAAAGAAGCGGCGCAGAATAAAAGCAACGTTAATACGATATTTTTTTTCATCTATTTATGTTATTATGATAATAAATATTTTTGTTATTTCCTGTTGAATCAGCACTACAGCTTATAGAACTCATCCCAACCTTTACGAGGGGGAAGGCCCGTCAACATTGCGTTGGCAAATGTATTGTTTGTAATCTGCTTTGTGCGACTGTCAAAGAACAGCTGTGTGTTGAGTCGCTGGGCCATTACCCCCAATGAGAACACCTGGCTCAAGACGCCGTTGATCTCGAAAGGCGAGCGTGTCTTTTCAACTCCATTACAAGCCAACAGGAAGTTCTCGAAGTGGTTGGAAGGACTTTGGGGAACTTCCGGCAGTTTACCCGCCATTTCTTTGGCCTTTTCTTCGGGAATAATAGACAGGGTGCTTCCGTGACTGCCACCTTTGAAAATCAGATCTTTGGTATAAATGATCTTTCCCGGGTTCAACTTTGATTTGGGTGTATTCCCTTGATTTGTTACAGGAATGTTCGGATCCAGCCCTGAAACTCCATAACCGGCAGGGATCGGAGGGAGATTGTCCAGACCGTCATACCAGGTAATATCTACCGGAGGCATTCCTTTACGTTGCGGGAAGCGGAAGAGAATCGTGGAAGAATAAGGGAAGAAATAATCATTGTGCCCTTCTTGATACTGTAAGGTGACTTCATAAGGTAGTCCCAGTTCAAGGAACTCGTGCACTGTATCCAGGATATGTGCTCCCCAGTCACCTAATGCCCCCATTCCGAAGTCATACCAGCAGCGCCATTGTCCCTGATGATAATCCTTGTTGTATTCGTGGTAAGGAACAGCCCCGAGCCAGGTATCCCATTCTAAGTCCTTCGGTAGTTGCTGCCCGGCGGGAAGTTTGTAAATGTTTGTATCCCATTTGTGCCAACGGCGCGGATTGTTCATGTGGGCGTCGACAGCAGTCACATCTTTGATGATACCTGCATCCATCCAAGCCTTAAACTGGAAATAGTTTGCTTCAGAGTGTCCTTGGTTTCCCACTTGAGTAGCCAGGTTGGGACGTTTGAGCGCGGCCTGCATCAACAACTCCGCTTCATAGAACGTACGTGCAAGTGGCTTCTCCACATATACATGTTTCCCGGAGGCCAGAGCCAGCATACTGATCGGGAAATGCGAATGGTCGGGAGTGGCAATTGCCACGGCATCAAATTCATTTCCGACTTTGTCAAACATCTGACGGAAGTCCCGGAAACGTTTCGCTTTTGGATATTTAGCCATCACCTTTTGCGTGTGTTTGGCTCCCATATCTACATCACACAAGGCTACTACTTCTACCATACCTGTCCGTTCAAAATCGCTGATGATCTGTCCCCCGCGGTTTCCGATGCCAACATAGGCTATCTTTACCTTTTCACCCTTTGCTTTTTTGGAGGAAAGAGTTTGAGCATTCAGTACATCACCGGCTCCCATTGCCAACCCGGCAGAAGCCATCGACATTGTTTTCAAAAAATCTCTTCGTGTTACCATTGTTTCAGTTGTCTTTTTATAAAATCAGATATTTCATTCATATAGTTGAGTGCAACGTAATTGTATTCGGCATGTCCTCTGTTTTTCATGATATAAAGCATTGAATTTGTATTTCCAATATCTTTCATTCGTTGTTGAATGGCATATCCGTATTTTACACTGATTAATTTATCCCGGTCTCCGTGAAGGGTAAGTACCGGAGGTGAGGGAGCAGTTATAATTTCAGGATTTTCTATTGCTCCCCATAGATTAATTACAGCTTTAATTTTGATCGTTTTCGGTTGCCGGACGTAAACAGTGTGAAGTGCTGTTATAGCACCCGCAGATCCTCCGCAGAGTGCTACGGAATGAGAATCCAAATGATATTTATCTGCATTCTTTTTTAACCATTTCAATGCTTTAACGGCATCTGCCGAGGCATCTTCGATAGATTTTTGTATTAACGGATGAAACTTCTTGTCAGAAGGGAGTCCGTTGCTCATTTGCGATTGGCATGAAAGACCACTTATCTTGTGGTACTTCATTCTTAGGTAGTAATTTATAGAGACTACAGCAAATCCTCTGTCTATCATTGCTTTACAAATAGGACTAAGACCTGATTTTCCATATTTATCTCCACCTGAAAAACCGCCGCCATGGATGAAGATAAAAACGGGAAATCCATTTTGAGGTGGTTTCTGATTTGGGAGATAAATATCTAGTAATCTGTCAGAGGAACGATCTTTGGGAGAAATATCACTTCTTGGGTTTCCGTAGCGGATGTCTTTGATATATCGTCCCGGTTCTGTATATGTTCCGTCTGCTTTCGTTATTCCTTGTGCAAAACAATTGGCGGTGCACGTTAAAAGAATAATGAATAGAGAGGCAGTTAACCTGGGTTTCCATTTAGTGTTTTTCATTGCATGATATTTTTTTATATTAAATTGTTGATTTGGGAATTTTAATTTCTGGTAATAGTTTCTTTAGAACGGCTGACTGGTTAATGATACAAAAGTATCCCGTTTCAAAGACAATGGCAGTGGCAAAAACGAAAATCTATCTTCAAAAAGCGACTGATTTAATGCAGTTTGAAGAACTCTCTATGACTATGTACACTTTTGATAGGAAAATGATCGCCTATAAAACGATAAATTGCAAGTACATTACTTTTCAGGTATCTGTCTTGCTTTAGTTGTTTTGGCCTTTTTCTCACGGTATTCCAGAGGAGAACACCCTTTGAATTTCTTGAAAATACGCGAGATATTGTTATAGTCTTTGAATCCTGCGTCTGTTGCGATGTCTGCCAATGGGCGGTTGGTCGTAAGTAGTAAGTCTGCCAGATGATCTACTCGGCAATTCAGGATATATTGATAAATAGAAGTATTCATCGCATGTTTGAATTTCACTTCAAAGTTTCTGCGGGATAATGGAATGTTGGCAAGTAAAGATTCTATCGTCAGGTCGGAGCTGTAATGTGAATCTATATATTTCACTACTTCCAGAATATAAGGGTCTTTGATGTTGTGTTTCTCCGTTGATTGGCGTAGTTCGATGCGGATGGGGTTGATAACAATATTGAAAGTGCCTCCATGTTCTTTCTTTATTTGTTGGTGGATAAGCCTGCCGATAGAATAACCTCCTCTTTCTACTTCAAGCTCTATGGATGAAATCGGCGGGTCGGAAATATTACACATCAGTTCATCGTTATCCACACCCAATAGAGCGATTTCTTCCGGGATATGAATGTTGTTCATCCGGCAAGTTTCAGAAATGAATAGGGCGTGCGCATCATCACAACAAAATAGAGCGACTGGCTTGGGGAGTTGCTGCAACCATTGACTTACTTCCATTCTTATCTCATCTTCCTGCTTATCCGATTCGAAACTGAAAAATTCGCCTCCGATGCGTTTTACCTCCTGCCGATAACCTTCGCAGCGTTCGTCAGACCAGACTACTCCTTTAACACCGAAATAAGCAAAATTGCGAAACATCCGTTTGGCAAAAAACTGGGCTGCCATTCTTCCCGTTCCTTTATAGTCGCCTGTCAGATTGGAGTAAGTGACGCTCCGGTGATGATAGTTTTGTAGTACTACCGGAATATTCAGCTCCTTCTGCAAATCGATCGTATCATTATTCCACTGACCGATAATAGCGTCGGCTTTCCATTCTTTCGCCCATTTCAAAATGCCTTGTTCACCATGCATTGCGCTATAATAAGAAGGCAGTCGGTAAAAGAGCCAGGGGCCGTTTTCTTTGGAGTATTGGACAAGTCCCCGTAGCAGTTTCCTGTCAAATTCGCTTGAATAGTCTATCAATAGAAGAATCTTAATCATAGTTCTATGTTTTTCTTTAGTATAATGTAGGGATGCACAAATATAGAAGAATTCCTTTGTTTTCCTATAATAAAGACTTAATTTTGTAGCAAGAAAAACTTGTATGACACCCGGGTCTCGTGCTGTACGACACCCGGGTGTTGTTGTGTTCGACACCCGGGTCTCAGTATGCATGACACCCGGGTGTCGTACAAATTATGATAACTAACTTAAAAAGAAAGGAGCGTAAGATTATGTCTATCCCTTATGTAGTGAGAAAGAAAGCGGATTTATCATCCGGAGAACGGAAAGAGTTATGGTATGGTGTACCTAGTAAAATGCAGCGAAGAGGAGGAGTGAAAAATAAAGAACTTGCAGTACGGATGGCAAAGACAACAGGCTTTCATCGTGGGCAGATAGAAGGAATCCTGTCGGAGTTGGTTGAAAGTATTCAAGACCTGCTTTCCTCCGGTCATTCGGTGACCATTGAGGGATTGGGAACCTTTCAAACGGCACTGACCAGTCAGGGATGTGTGCTGCCCGAACAGGTAACGCCGGGGAAAGTTGCTATTTCACGCGTATATTTTGTGGCAAACTCAAAATTCAGCAGGGAACTGAAGAAGACAAAGTGTACCCGCATACCTTTTAAATATTATATGCCCGAAAGTATGCTAACGAAAAATATGAAGAAAGCAGACCGGGAACTGGAACAAACAGAATACGACATAGAAGAGCCGGAAATCGACGAATAGTTGAATAAAAAGCAATATTGTCTTGTTAATTGAACAGAATTAGATTATATTTGTTCAGTGGTTAGAACAATATCTTGAAATATGATTAGAAGAGAAATACTAAAAGAAGTTCTATTAGATAATAGAAATGAGGTGGTCAAACATCAAGTTATACCTCGTAGCTTTCAGTTTGAAGAGTTTGGAAATTATGTATTTGTAGGTATCCGGCGAGCAGGAAAATCATTTTTACTTTATCAACGGATACAGGAACTTTTGCATGATGGGCATACTTGGAATGAAATGCTATATGTGAACTTTGAAGATGAACGTTTGATTGGAATGACGGCGGCAGATTTAAATCTTATACTGGAAGTACATGCCGAGATGTCAACAGACAGGCCGATGCTTTTCTTGGATGAAATTCAGAATATTGATGGTTGGGACAAGTTTGTTCGGCGATTGGCTGATAATAAATATAGGGCTTATGTGACAGGAAGCAATGCTAAAATGCTTAGTCAGGATGTAGCTACCACTTTGGGGGGACGATACATTACAGTACATGTATACCCTTATGATTTTAAAGAGTTTCTTTATGCTAATGGGGTTGAAGTTACAGAGAATTCTTTGTTTGCAACAGAGAGCCGGGCAGAAATAAAGCGTATATTCAATGATTATTTTCGTTCCGGTGGTTTTCCGGAAGGGGCATCGCTTGCCGCAAAACGGGATTATCTGACAAGTGTTTACCAAAAGATATATTTAGGAGATATTGCTGCAAGACATTCCATCGAAAATACTTTTGCTTTACGCATCCTTTTTCGCAAATTGGCCGAAAGTATAAAGCAACCGGTTTCGTTTACTCGTATAACTAATATTGTAGCTTCAACCGGAGTGAAAATATCGAAGAATACTGTCATTAACTACATGGAATATGCCAAAGATGCTTGCTTGCTGATTCCTATACAAAATATTGCGGATAAATTGGTGGAGCGTGAAACTAATCCGAAATATTATTTTGCGGATAATGGCATTCTCAATTTGCTTCTTTTGGATGCTGATACCTCGTTGCTTGAGAATTTGGTTGCTGTGACACTATTGCGGCGTTATGGGACGGACGATGCTGTATTCTTTTATAATAGAAATGTAGAGGTTGATTTTTATTTGCCTGATACAGGAGTGGCTATACAGGTCTGTTATACCATGAATCTCTCTGATGAGACTTTCCAACGGGAAGTTCAGGCATTAGTAAAATTGAATAAGGTATTTGAATGTCGGCAGTTATTGATAATAACGTATGACGATGAAGAACGGATTGAGTTGGAAAAATGTGCGATTGAGGTAATACCGGTTTGGAAGTGGTTGTTGGGTAAATAAGATAAATTAATACCCTCCCTGTCTTATTTATGAGATAAATCCCTATCTTTGTGGCACTTTTTACGAAAAAAGCAAATTCAAATTAATAGATATAGAAAAGAAAATGGCACAAGAAGACGTTTTTAAGAAGCTTGTATCGCATTGCAAAGAGTATGGTTTCGTATTCCCTTCGAGCGATATCTACGACGGACTAGGCGCTGTGTATGACTACGGTCAGATGGGCGTTGAATTGAAAAATAACATCAAGAAATACTGGTGGGACAGCATGGTGCTGTTGCACGAGAACATTGTCGGTATCGACTCTGCCATCTTTATGCACCCTACTATCTGGAAGGCTTCCGGACACGTAGACGCATTCAATGACCCTTTGATTGACAATAAAGACTCTAAAAAACGTTATCGTGCTGACGTGTTGATCGAAGATCAGCTGGCAAAGTATGACGATAAAATTAATAAAGAAGTAGCGAAAGCTGCCAAGAGATTCGGCGAATCTTTTGATGAGGCTCAATTCCGTTCTACTAACGGACGTGTGTTGGAGCATCAGGCAAAACGCGACGCTCTTCACACTCGTTTTGCTAAAGCATTGAATGATGGTGATTTGGAAGAATTGCGCCAGATCATTATTGATGAAGAAATCGTATGCCCGATCTCCGGTACTAAGAACTGGACAGAAGTTCGTCAGTTCAATCTGATGTTCTCTACTGAAATGGGTTCTACTTCCGAAGGAGCGATGAAGATTTACCTTCGTCCGGAAACTGCACAGGGTATTTTCGTAAACTACCTGAATGTACAGAAGACAGGTCGTATGAAAGTTCCTTTCGGTATCGCACAGATTGGTAAGGCTTTCCGTAACGAGATTGTTGCCCGTCAGTTCATCTTCCGTATGCGTGAGTTCGAACAGATGGAAATGCAGTTCTTCGTAAAACCGGGTACTGAACTCGAATGGTTCAAGAAGTGGAAAGAAACTCGTCTGAAATGGCATAAGGCACTGGGCTTCGGCGACGATCACTATCGTTTCCACGACCACGAAAAACTGGCTCACTATGCCAACGCCGCTACCGACATAGAGTTCCTGATGCCGTTCGGATTCAAGGAAGTGGAAGGTATCCACAGTCGTACAAACTTCGACTTGAGCCAGCACGAGAAATTCTCCGGCAAGAGCATCAAGTACTTCGATCCGGAAATCAACGAATCGTATACTCCGTACGTTATCGAAACATCTATCGGTGTAGACCGTATGTTCCTGAGCGTGATGAGTGCTGCATACTGCGAAGAAAAGCTGGAAAACGGCGAAACCCGTGTCGTTCTGAAACTGCCTGCTGCACTGGCTCCGGTGAAACTGGCTATCATGCCGCTGGTAAAGAAAGACGGGCTGCCTGAAAAGGCTCGTGAAATCATGAACGACCTGAAGTTCCATTTCCACTGCCAGTACGACGAGAAAGACAGTATCGGAAAGCGTTACCGCCGTCAGGATGCCATTGGTACTCCGTACTGTATCACTATCGACCATCAGACGCTGGAAGACAACTGCGTGACACTGCGTAACCGTGATACCATGGAACAGGAACGTGTGGCTATTGCCGACTTGAACAATATCATTGCCGACAAGGTTAGTATCACTACTCTGCTGAAGACTCTTCAGTAAATAATTGAAAATGTGCATGAATAAAAATTTATTATGGCTGTTGGGCATCCTTCTCTCGCTGAGTATGGGGCTGGCTTCTTGCAGTAAAGATACGCAGGTAGCCGATCCGTACAGTGACTGGGCGGTGCGCAACGATGCGTATATCGACTCCATTGCTGCTGTCTGTGCGAATCCTCCTGCCGGAGAAAGCTGGCAGAAGGTGCTCAACTATAAGTTACAGAGCGATAGTGAAGCAGGACTGGGCTATCAGGATTATACACCGGGAAAGAACGACTATGTATATATGAAGCTCTTCCCGCAGGATAATATCGAGCCGCTGGGCATTTCTCCTCTGGGAACCGATACGGTGGCTGTGCATTATCGTGGAAAGCTGATCAATGGTACGGTATTCGACCAGAGTTTTTCCGGCAATTGGAATGCTGAAGTCAGTGAACCGAGAAGTTTTGCTGTTTCGGGTGTGATTGTAGGTTGGACTACTGCCTTGATGCAAATGAAGGAAGGACAGCACGTTGAGTTGTATATTCCAGCCTCATTGGGATATGGTTCGGTAGCTAGTGGCGAGATTCCCGCATACTCTGCGCTGGTGTTCGATGTACGTCTGGAAGAGGTTATCCATCCGAAAGGACCGGACGATCGTTCCCTGAAACTGAAAATGGAATAAGCGTTATTTGTATAGATAACAAGTTACAGATATCACTATAAAGACATGGAGAAGAGTCGTATCAAGCTCTGTTTAAGAGCGATGATACGGCTCTTCTCTTTATCTTTACGACCCCTTCTGATTTCTCTGTTTATTCGAGGAAGCTTCGACGTATACCGCGTTTATGCCTGTGGGTCCTGGCAAAAGTTTGTGATTTTACATGCGTAAGTCCTTCGGTCTTGAAGCATAAAAATACCCCGAAAGTCCTTTTCGAAAGACTTTCGGGGTATATCGTTTTCACCCGATATTGGGGGGATTATTCTTCTTCGTCTACCTTGGCAGCCTTGATTATTTCCTCGGGTACCTCGTCTACGCGTACATATTTCGAAACCTCATCGCCGTCTTTTACGGTCCATATCATTGAACCGGATTCCAGCAGATCGGTTACGACATATTTGTTGTTCCAGTCGCCGTTCTCGTAGTCGTATTCTCCGCTGAGGATGTATCCGTAGTGGGCATCCTTTTCGATAGAATAAGTACCGGTGATGTAGCGCGGATACATGCTGTCGTGCTTCTGGTACATTTCAAAGTTTCCTTTGCGGTCGAACACCACGTAGATATAGAAATCTTCCGGCAACTGTTCGCCGTTCAGTTCTGCCAGTTTCCATGTTCCCTGCATCGTGATGGGATTCACTTCGAGCGGCTGTTCGGTCACCACTTCGTCTTCGCTACAAGAAAAAGTCATCAGCGAAATGACAAGCAACATCAATATGTTTACTATTTTCTTTTTCATCATGCTATCTGTTGTTTTTTACTATTTACTTATCGGTTAAATTAACTTCCAGGGTGAGGGTACGGTCGCTTGGCCGTCCTGTCACTCCGTCGAGAATCAGGGGAGCCTTGAAACTTTTGGTCTTTCCGGTCATTTTCGAAGCGTCGATGCTTATCACAATGTCGGCTTCTTGTCCCGGCTTGATGATTTCGGGTTCCGTCTTGAATGTCGCATAGTGGGGCAGGTTCATGACGGATAACTTCAGGTCTGTCGTGCCGCTGTTGCCGCACAGGATTCTTTCCGTCTGTCTGCCGTTTCCTCCGGCGGCAATCCGGAATGTCACCTTGTTCTGTTTCAGTCTCAGTTTGCCCATGGCGTACGGATAGCGGCTCCATTCGTCACCGCCTGGCTGTACATTGCCCAGCAGCACTAGTTTTGCCAGCGGTTGTTTGTCTGAGAGAGAAGAGTATACAAACGTGTTGGCATCGATGGTTCCCGGGTGGTTCTTGGGCGTATAGGTTACGCTGATGGAACCTTTTTCTCCCGGCTGTATCTGCAACTTGTCTGTCTGGGCAGCGGTACATCCGCAGTCGGTATGTATCTTGGTAATGACTACTGGCTGTGTACCGGCATTCCGGAAAGCAAACTTCACCGTAACGGGCGCATCGTCTTCCGTCATTTCGCCAAGATTGATTACCGTCCGTTCAAACTCCAGCAACTTATCTGCTCCCTTCAGCAGCGAGGGATTGAGCAGCGAGTCTATCTCCTGACGGGTGAGCGGATGCGCGCCCTGGGCCATCAGTAGCCCGGGGCAGCACATCAGTGCACTCAGTATCGTTAATCTGATCGATTCGAATAGTTTCATTAATGAATTACCTTATGATTACATCCAACCGTTGTCGTTTGCTCCCTTGCGAACGGTAACCGTTACAGTCTGCGATTTTCCGTTGCTTGTGCTTACTGTCAGCTTGGTGATACCTGCCTTGACACCGGTTACAGTCAGAACCGTACCGTTTACGCTTGCCGTAGCGATGGAAGTATCGGCCATGGTGCAAGTGTAAGTCAGCGATTCACCGTTTACGAAATAGCGTGCCAGGTCGATTGACTCAGCTTTCTCAAGACCTACGTATACGTTCGGTACGATCATTTCCGAGCCGTTGCCTTCGATTTCGCTCAATAAGTTGCCTGCATTTACCAGTCCGGCACCCATCTTGTCTTTGTATGTCGGTAAAGACATCTTGGTTATGGCTGGACTAGTAGTGCTATGGTTCATGTAATAAATTTTGTTGCCTGTGTAGCCGGTGTACATTTCCTGCGATGATTCTTTCAGCAGTTCAATGAACTCATGAGCTTTGAAGTGCTTTCTCAGTTTCACGGCATACGACAGTCCTAGAGCAGCTACGCCTGATACGTGCGGACAAGCCATGGAAGTACCGTCCATGTATCCGTAGGCAGGCTGTCCGTTGCGGATGAGGGTAGACAGGATAGAGCCCTGCGCATCGGCAAGCGTGAAAGAAGAGTCGAAATATTCTTCATCGCTTTCACCGATTCTACCGTAATATTCCAGGTCGCCGCCCGGAGCACTGATAGCTACTTCCGGACCGTAGTTGGTATAAGATGCCGGAGTGAAGTCGGCAGCCGTACCTGCTACGCTGATACACTTGGAGTAAGCACCCGGATAACCCGGAACAGCAGCATACTCGTTGCCGGCAGCAAAGATAGCCAAACCTCCGTCGATTACACCGTTAGGCGAACCGGCATTGTTGATAAAGTAGTCGAGTGCTTCCTTTTCCAGCGGATAGGCTTCTTCCCATTCCTTTTCGGTTGCCGGACCCGGAGTATATCCGTCCATCGGGTTTGCCAGACCAGAGTTGTAACCCCAGCTGCACTGTATGATGACAGCACCGTTGTCGGCCGCATACTTGATGGCTTTAGCCTCCATATCGAGTGTTACGCCCGAGTTTCCGGCAAATACCTGCAGTGGCATGATTTTCACACCGTCCTGGTTGCCCGAACCACCTGCGATACCGCAGACACCCTGTCCGTTGTTGTTTACGGCTGCAATGATTCCGGCAACGTGCGTACCATGTCCGGTATCGTTTACGTCGTTCCAGGTGATATCACCAGAATCGGTTACGAAGTTGTAGCCGTACTTGTCACCCTTGTAGCCGTTTCCGTCGGCATCTTTCTTGCTGCCCAACGTTTCACTTTCGTTTACCCAGATATTGTCTTTCAGGTCGGGATGTGTATACATCACACCTTCATCGAGCACAGCCACGATGATGGAAGGATCGCCTGTACATTTCTCCCATGCATTCAGGCAGTTCACGTCGCATCCCGGAGTAGCTTCTGCCGTATACAGCGGGTTGATATCTACATTCTGGTTTTCGAAGGCATAGTCACCGGTATTGTTGTAGTTCCACTGGAAGGGGAAACCCGGGTCGTTGGGAGTGTTCTGCATCGCAGCGAAGGTAGACCGAGTTTGGTTCAGTGCGTTTTCGCTGACATATACCCGCTTCTCATCCGAGTTGTATGCCTTCTTGATGCGGTGGTTGCACTGAACGTGGCTGATGTCGCCCAGTTTCGACAACTGGCGTGCAGCCTCGTGCAGGTCGACGTTTTCGTCGAATTTCACCAGATACCACAGGTGCAGACCTGCCGCACGGGTACGAGCCTCGTTCTTGCTGTCTACCGGGAATACACGTTCGAAATGGTATCCGCCCAGTATGTCGAGCACTTCATCGGTAGAGGGGATGCCGGAGCGGGTCATCGCCGCTCCGCTTCTTGACGCACGAGTCATGGTCTGGTCAAGAATCTCTTCCATCTCCGGTTTGAATTTGATAATAAGTTCTCCGGGCTGAGCGTCAGCCGGTATATATATTTCCGTATTTTGTTCCGGTGCATAAGTCTGTTCCAGCTCGTTGTCCGAACATGCTGCCAGAAACAAAGCAAGTGTAGCAATATATATATATCTTTTCTTCATTCTAGTTTAAGTATTAAAATTACGTGTTATTCTCCTGATATTTCTTCCTCAAGTACATATTTTCCGAAATATTTCGGGAATGCGGCATTCAGGTCGTTTGCTTCCTTTCCGTAGAAATATTCGAAATCCATAGGAACCTCGTTGAATCCAACTTCTACGCCGTCTGAGTTCTTTCCTGCTTCCTGCTGGAACACCATCGATTCCGGATACCAGTCTATCAGGTACGGATGGAAGATAATCCAGTTAGGCAGCTTGCCCGTCAGGAAGTTCAAGTTGATGTTGAACGACTTGGTATTGGGGAGTACGCACGGTACGTCGGTACCTTTTACAGAGAACTCACCGCCGTCGTATTTTACAGTCACCGCCTTGTCGGATGTCTTCAGCCACTGGCAGGTATCGGCCAGCAGTGTGCAGACGTCAGCGTCAGGATGCTGGCTGGCGTACTGGTTGTAGTTTCCGAACTTGGCCATCATTTCCTCGTCGGTAGGCAGTTCTCCTTCGATGAATCCGTAAGACAGTTCCAGCTGGTCGAGGGTATCCCATTCCATCAGTTTCATGAACTCGTTCTTGTCGCTCGACTTGTCGAGGTCTACATACATACCGATGTGCTTGCCTTTCCACTTATATCCGCTTTCCATCTGCGTCATGTCGAGCATGGTATCGTTTCGTCTGCATCCCGACAGCTTCAGTGCTTTCAGTTTCGGGAAGTTTTCCTTGTTGACGATGCTGGTTATCTTGCTCAGCGAAGCAAAGTTGTTGCTTTCCAGTCCCAGTTCTTCCAGACCTACATAGCTGTTGTCGACAGCTCCTCCCAGTTTGGCAAATTCTTCCGGCAGTTCTACCAGACCGTATGATGTGATGGAAAGCTTCTTGAGGTACTTTAATTCACAAATTTCCGGTCCCAGTACGATTTCACGATCCTGACGGTTAGTATTGCTCTGGATGTTGAATGATTCCAGATACTTCAGGTTCTTGATTTCCTGCGGCAATGTTTCCTTGGTGTCGATCATGGCAATAGACAATGAACGGACACGTCCTACGGCAGCAGCTTCGGGCAGATCTTTATCGGTTTCTTCCCACAAGGTTACGTCGGACCAGTTACGCATGTTTTCGCTTACATCGAGCGCATACATGCACTGTACCTTCTGTGTGATGAGGACGATAGAGATAGAGTCGCCTGCACGGTTGTCTTCGATGCGGATAGCCGGTTTCTGAGTTACGGTGAGGTATACTGCATCAATTTCGTTACCGTCGCTGTCTACCAGCTGGTCTTCGCTGTTCTTGGCTACCAGCTTGACTTTAGCCACGCGGGTGTAAGGCACGGCGTTCATGTTCCATTTGAATCTTGCCTTTACCGAGCGCGGACGTGAACCACGGTCGAGGTTCACGTTCAGGTCTGCTTCCTTCGGCAGTGTCAGCCAGTCGGCTTTGTCGGAAGCACTCATGCCTGCTTCCTCATCGGCCGGCACTTCTTCGGCAAATGAATACTCTACCCCTTCGATGGCAAACTGTACGTTGGTAGAAATGTTTACGTCGAAGTAACGGTTGTCTTCGATGTCAGAGTTTTCCAGTTCCACTTCCGGCTTGTCGAGAATAATCTGCTTTCCGAAACCGAACTGAGTTACCTTCAGGATTTTCGCTTCGTTGCCTGCCGGACTGAAACGTACCTGTGCGGTACGTGCCGTATAGGTCAGCGTAGAGTCGATGTTCAGTTCACAGGTTGCGCTTCCTGTTCCGTTGGCGGGCGATACAGATATCCACGGTGTAGAGCTGCTGGCTTGCCAGTTGACATCTGCCTTGACCAAAATTTCTTTGAATGACTTTTCGGGGCCTACCGTAATTTCCTCCACGTCGAGCGAGAGTCCACCCGGGATGTTCACGTCATCGTCTTCCTTACACGATGTGGTGATTCCAGCGAAAACAGCCAGTCCAAGTATCAATCGATTTATAATTTTCATAATCAGTTATATTTCCTTTGTTCTTTAATTATCGTTCTATTCCTAAAATGTCGCATCCGCGGATATCCTGAGTCTTGTCGTAGAACAGGTAATACATACCGGCCTGGATAGCCGAGCAGACACCCGAAAGGTCGATGGAGATGTTCGGATTGTCCTTGATATCGAGAATCCAGATGTATGGTGTCATGGTTTCGTCCACTTTACGAATATCGTTCGAACCAATCTGCAACTGTACCAGGCTCGGGCACTGAGTGATACCTACCGGCCAGTCGCGCAGGGTACGGTCACCTTTCTCGTTGCGCTGGTAGCGGATGGCAAAAGCCTTCAGTTCGCTACAGTTCAACGGCTGAGGCGGTACTTGTGAGAACGAGTTATAGCTCAAGTCGATACCGGTCAGGTAAGGAATGTTTGTCGCACGGAAGTCATCGCACAGCTTGGTCAGCTTGTTGAAACGCAAGTCGATAGTTTGCAGCAGATGAGCGTTCGAACCCTGCATGTCGCCTTCCTTCACTTCGGTCAGCTCGTTGGCTGTCAGGTCCAGAGTCTGGATAGGAGAGCCCGACTTGAACAGTGCTTTCGGGAAGTTCTTCAGCTTGTTGTACGACAGTGAAACTGTGTATGCGTTGATACCCTTGAAGTTATCGTCGCCTCCGGCAAATCCGGTAATCTTGTTGTGCGAGAAGTCTACGCTGCTCATGATGTAGATAGACTTCGCGTTGAAGATATTCGGAACCTCAGTCAGTTCGTTGTAAGAGAAACCTAATGTTTCTACCTCGTTGGTAAATGCGCAGAAGTCATCGGGGATAGAAGAAATCTTGTTGTTATCCAGATACAGGGTAGACAACTTGATGTCCGTTCCGAATGAGTGCAGGGTATGTACCTTGTTGGTAGTACAGTCCAGCATCTTGAACTTAACCATCTTGTGCAGCTGTGCGTCATCCGGGAACTCTTCGAGGTTGTTGTATCCCATGTAGAGAATCTGGAGTCTTGGTCCGGCAGGCATGTCGCACAGTTTCGACCAGTCTTCTCTCAGCTGAGCGCCGGTGATGTTCTGGTTGCAGGCAATGTTCAGCAACTGCAATTCGGGTAAGTTACCGATCATGTCGAGCGGCAGACGAACCAGGTTCACACAGTTGTAAAGTTCCACGTCGGTCAGGTTGGTCATGTCAGACCAGCTCAGATTTTCCTTCTCATATTCCTGCGCGTACGCCGATTGAGGATCTGTCCAGCTGGTACAAATATCTTCGCACTTGATAGGAGAGTTGGCAATGTAGAACTGCTGCAAGTTCTTCAGGCGCATGACAGCCTTCGATACACCGGTGATGCCGTTGGTCAGGATACCGATCTGCGTATCCTTCTTCGAGATACGGCTGTTCTTCTTGATCTTGTTGTTTGGAGAAGCATAGTTGTCGATAGTCCACTGCAACATTTCCGACAAGTTGGCACGTATATCTCTGTCGAGGAAATGCTTCTTGTAGTCCATACGCATTTCGTTGCGTTTAGCTTCGCTCATGTCAGGCTGTATGCCTTGGGGACCGAACAGTGTTCCACCGTATGTTTCATCGTGTGAACCCAGCGCCAGGATACGCAGTTCAGTGAGCTGTCCGATAGCATCCGGCAGTTTACCCGATGCACCAAATCCAGCCAGGGTAAGTGAAGTGACACGACCGTTGTTGTCGAGTGTTACTCCTGGCTGATCGCCCCACATGTCGATATCCTTGTTGAAGTTCCAGTTTGCTCCCTGCGGATAAGTAGCACCGTAGTAGCTCCAGTTCTTTCCGTTCATCTGATCCCAGATTTCCTTCAGGGCCAGATAGTCCTTGATGTTTTCGGCAGTTTCCGATACCAGTACCGGTACGATGGCATATTCAGTCAGTGCATTGTCTTTTACAGTAAATGTTTCACCGCTGACAGCTTGTGTCTCGAGTTCGGTTTCCGTTACACCCGATTTTGAGTATACGGTGTACGAAATTACTTTATAGTTTCCGGCAGGCAACCATACAGCAGAGTCACAGTAAGCTACTCCGTGGTCTTTGTACTTGTCGTTTTCGCTATCGGGATTAGTCAGTTCATATTCTTCTTCGTATCTGGCTTTCAGTTTTTCGAATGTGTAAGTTACCTGGCTGAAGGTATTCTGTACCTGAATATCTGCCAGCTGAATGTCGCTGAACAGATAACCTTCGCTATTGGCACGGGTTGTCTCCGGCAGCTGTTTTTCCAGTTTGAACTTTACAGAACCTCTGGCCTGTGCATCGATGGTCAGGTCTTTTACCGTCAGTCCGGAAGGAACGACAGTAAACATTTCGTCAGCATCGGCCGATACACCGGTTATCACCTGGTCCAGCTTGTCGTAGATTCTGTATCCTACGATCTTGTATTCACCCACCAGCAACTGCAACTTGTCGCTGCGCAGTCCGTATTCCGCATTTTCATCGTTGTAGGCATTCAGTACCAAAGTCTGTGTAATGCTGGTACCGTTGTACAGCATTTCCACCTCAATTTTCTTTGCTTCGCCCAGATTGTTGATCGAAGCACGTGTTGCGGCACTCTGAGCGGCAGCTTCTGTTCCGTTGTTGTACGATGCCTCCTTGTAGAGCTTGAACTGAACGTAGCCGTACTGGCTCTGGCTCACTTCTTCATCGTCAGAGCATCCGCTCATAGCCATGCCCGAGAACACGGCTATGAGTGATACAAACAATAGTTTTACTATATTAAATTGTAGTTTATTCATTATCAGCAATTATAACCAAACTTGTATTCCACATTCAATTAAAAAGTCTCCCATATCGAAGTTAGCTACACCTACGGTCATGACAGGCTGTTCGTTGATCTGTTCTTGTGTAGGCAGACCTGAAACAACGATGTATGTCTTGCCGTCGATGGTTTCGCTGGTTGCCTGAGTATTTGTCCAAGCCCAGTTGCTCATGGCTCCTACACTGTAGCCTTCAGGGATGGTTCCGACTACTTCCAGATAAATCTTGTTTCCGTTCTGAAGTACAGACTTGTCGGCCGATACATACCAGAAGTTCTGACTCATCTTGTCATCGTCGGCATAATCAAACATTGGGTTGCTTGAGTCCCTCAGCATGGCTGCATCGTCGGGGATACTTTCGAACGGAGTCAAAGTACCGTTCATCATGACATAACCCTTGAGCTGAAGGCTGGTCACTTTCTTTTCAGGAACTTGTGTGAAGCTTACCATCACATTGTTTTGGTAAGTTGAGCTGAAGTATCCTTCTTCGTCCAGCAGCACATCGTTGTAGTGTCCTTTGTACTTGTCGCAGAAATCTTTAGAGATCAGCAGTACGATAGCACCTCTTTCAGTATCTCCTGTCAGCTTGTCAACATCCAGTGAAACGTTCTTATCGTTGATGCTTACCTTAACCCAACTATCCATATCTGTAGCATCGAAGTCGTAAGTATATGAGTAGTAATTAGGATAAATTTCTTCTCTATTTACGCGACCGATGATGTAACCGAACTCACCGTTTCTTACCTGGTCTACAGTCAGTGTAAGCGGCAGCGAGTAAGTAGTTTCTTCTCCTGTCATAGAGTTGGATACAGAGAAGTAAGTAGAGTTGTGATCCAGTGTCATGTGGTTCTTTGTGAACGACAGGTCTGTTTCCTTGAAAGTAATCACATCTTCTCTCAATCCTTCGTAAGAAACCGGAATTTCTATCTGCTGTTTCTTATCTTCTGTAGCGATGACCAACTTGTCGTCTGCATTGTTGAAAGAGTTGATTACAGAAATGCCCGAAGCCTTGTCGAATGTCAGCTGGAATACTCCCGGAGTTTCAGTAGAAGCCTGAGCCTTGATCCAGTCCGGTTTTTCAGCGATACCGACCGTCTTTTCCGATTCCACTTTGATAGTCGTGTACACGATGTCGTATGCATTGTCTGTCAGTCCACTACCTTTGATAACCAGCGGATGTTCTGCATCGTATACATTTCCTTCTTCATCAGTTACTACCAGGTCGGCATATTGCTTTTCCTGACAAGTAACCTTGCAGATAACCTGCGACTTTCCACCCATAGTCAGTGTCAGTTCGGCAACTTCGCTGGTGAGCTGTGATTCAGAAATCACGATCTGTACCGTCTGTGAACCAGCCTTTCCAGAGAGAGTTGTTTCTGTAAATTCGCCGTCCTTGAACTTACACCATCCTTTGTTGCTGCTCAGTGTCCAATCGCTTCCGGCTGAGAATGACAGTTCCAGTGTTTCTCCGGCATTTCCCGAAAGTTCTTTCAGAGCTGGAAATTCAACAGTTGTTGATGTTCCTTCAGGATCGTCACTGCTACATGCAGTAAATGTAAGACCTATCATCATGGCCAGTACCATGAACAGGTAAATCGGTTTTATATAAAGTGTTTTCATAATGAATTGCATTTGAATTTAATTAATATCCTTCTTCCATTAATTTTTCAGCTTCTGCGTCACTGATCCATTCCAAGATGTTGGCGTATGTACCTACTGTACCTACTCCGTCGACATGCAGCGTGACATACTGGAATACGAACTTCTCGCATGTACTGTAGTAAGACGTATACATTGTAGGCTGATACATCAGCAGGTTACCGTCGCCATAGATGGTACCGAAAGCTTCGCTGGTAGTTCCACATACCTGCTCTTCCATGCTCACCAGCGGTTCGAGCGGATTCTTGCGGTCGAAATCCAACACGATATCATGTCCTTTGTAATACAGGTCGTGCAGAATGACAGAGTTTTCCTTTTCCGGATTTACTTCTGTCTTGATCAGACGCATGGTTACATTCTGCATATAATCTTCGAAGTAGCTGGAAGTCACCTTGCAATATCCCGTAAAGGTGTGGATGTCGAACGGACATGCCTTTTGCAGAACGACTTTCGTATCGATGCCATACAAGCTCCACTGTTCCTCCTTCGGGATAATCAGTCGGAGTCCGAGAGTGAGATACTCATTGATGTCAATGTTATCATAAATTCCCTGAACCTGTACGTTGGCTGCACATTCACCAGCCTTGATCGTAACAGTATTCGACAATAGTTTGTAATGCTTTCCTTCTACGGCATCGCTGATGCTGTCTACCACCTCTACGGCAAACGTACGGTCGTAGCTGGCAGGAACAGTAGCAGAGACAGGTACATTGAATACCTCTCCGGTTTCCTGTACGGCATAGCGGTAAAGCGTATCGGAAAACATAAGATAATTGGGACCTTCATAAGTAGTTCTTTCCGAATTACATCCGGCGAGCCCCATCAAAACAGCAATAACTGCGATACAACCAATAAACAGTTTTTTCATTATCGTATGTTTTTAACTTATTTATTACTTTCATTCGGTGTGATGTCGGCTCCCGGTGCTTCTATTTCGTGCTGCGGGATAGGCCATACAAAGAGCGGATCGTCTTTTTCTACCTTCAGGCTGCTGCCGTTGCTCAGCGACTGGTCCTGTGGTTCGCGCTGGAAGCCTTTGTGCCAGCGTTTCAGGTCGTTCAGACGGAAGCCTTCCATGTACAGTTCCTTCACACGTTCCTGTTCGATGACATCCATGGCATTGTCTTTCGACAAGGCTGTAGAACCTCCGTAAGAAGAGTAACGTGCCATACGCAGGGTGGTGATGTCGCTTCCTGCCTTGGCATAGTCGCCTTTCTGTACGTATGCTTCGGCACGGATCAGGTACTGTTCCGACAGACGGAATACCTTTGGCATGCAGACGTGGCGGATGCTTGCGTTCATGAATTCTTCGTTTCCGAAATACTTGATCAGCAGCGGCCAGGTCAGTCCGTGGTCGTAGCCGGTAGTAAACGACTGGAAGAAGGTAGTGGCACGCAAGTCGTTTGCGTCGTACAGGTTCAGTACCCACAAAGCCGGTACATAATCAGGTTTCAGTGTCTGATAGTCGTAGTTGGCGAAGATCATACCCAGTGCACCTCCGTAAGAGTTGATGGTGAATCCTACTTTCCAGATGATTTCAGTCGCATGGTCGTTGGTCCACATGTATTTATAGTAGCTTACGCCCGACGAGATATTCTGATTGCAGCTTGACAGGGCATAATATCCGTCGTCGATAACCTTCGATGAATATTTGATGGCATCATCCCAGCGCTTCATGTACAGAGCTACACGTGCGCGCAGGGCATGTACGGTATATTCGCTGAAGTAAGGAGAGTCGTACAGCGCTCCGTCGGTAGCCGAGCTGTAGTCGTCTTCCAGTTTCAGGAGTTCGGCTGCTCTGTCCAGGTCGTCCAGAATGAACTGGTACGAATCCTTCAGGTTGGCACGTACGATCGGTTCGTTGCCTTTGTAGTGTTCGGTGATGACCACACCCAGCTGGTTGGCTGCGTCCTCATCGCTTTCGTAAGGCTTGCAGTACATCTTTACCAGTTCTGAGTAAGCCAGTGCACGTGCGAAGTAAGCCTCTCCGCAGTACTGGTCCAGACGGTCGTAATCGGCATCGGTCTTGATAGACTTCTTAACTTTCTCTACGTTGTCGAGCAGGAAGTTACAGCGGTTGATCACGCCATACAGTGCGCCGTATACAGCTTCCACCTGTTCGTTGGTAGGATGGATGTCTTTCCAGCGCCAGATATCACCGTAGGTATTGGAGTATCCGTTTACGGCATACACAAAATCGGCCTGCAAGTCGGGCAGCAGAGTCAGGTATCCGGAGTACAGATAAGAGCTCTTGAAGGCATCGTATATACCGATTACAGCCAGGTTGGCATCGTCTACAGTATTGATGGCCTTGTCCTGCTGGATAGCATCTTCCGGATATTTGTCGAGGCAGGAAGTAGCAAGCAGGGCTATAGCAGACAATATGAAATATTTCTTTATTTTTTTGATCATTTTTCTTTTCTATATTAATTAAAATGAAACCTCTACACCAAGTGTAAACTGTCTTGACATAGGATACTGTGCCTTGTATACGTTTGAAGAAGATTCAGGGTCAAGACCTGTAAATCCGGTAAACGTCAGCAGGTTCTGTCCCTGCAGGTAGATTCTTGCCGAGCTGAAGAAATTGGTCTTGCTCAGCAGGCGCTGCGGGAAGGCATAAGCCAGCGTAACGTTCTTCAGACGCAGGAAGGAAGCATTTTCCAGGAAACGGTCGTCGAACTGAGGAGTGACTCCGTGACGAGGAATGTCGGTGATGTCGCCCGGCTGTTTCCAGCGGTCGTACAGCAGACGTTTAGACTGGTTGTATGCGGCATACAGTCCGTTGCTTTCTTCAAAGTAGCGGTCGTTGTTGAACATCCAGCGGTCGGCTACCCAGCTGAACTGAGCGGCGAGCGAGAAACCCTTCCATGCCAGCGATGTTCCGAAACCACCCTGCCAGGGAGCGTCGAAAGTCTTTCCGGTCATCACCTTGTCGCCTTCGTTGAACTCATTGGTAATCTGTCCGTCCTTGGTATACCACAGGGCATCACCGTTGGCAGGATTTACGCCGGCATAGCGGTTAATATAGAATTCACTTACAGAGTGTCCTACAACCAGCTTGGTGGCAGTAGTAGAAACTTCGTATTCCTGTACTCCGTTGTAGAGTTCCAGCAGCTTGTTCTTGTTGTACGATGCATTGGCGTTTACGCTCCATACAAAGTCTTTCGTACGGATCACGTCGGCGCTTACGTTGAATTCCACACCACGGTTCAGCATGGCACCGATGTTGTCCCAGTGTTCACCTTCGCCGGTCAGTGCGTAAGAGTCGGGCACGAGCATCAGCATGTTGGTCGTCTTCTTGTTGTAGAATTCGATGTCGAGGTTGATGCGGTCGAGGAATCCCATACGCAGGGCGATGTTGCTCGACCAGAGCTTTTCCCAGCTCAGGTCCTCGTTTCCGCTCTGCGATGGATAGATACCGGCCTGATCTTCGTAATTGGCTTTACCTGAAACCAGTGCCAGGTGATCGTAGTCGGGGATAGAAGAGTTACCCGAAGTACCTGTACTCAGTGCGATCTGTGCGCTGCTCAGCCATTCGATGTCTTTCAGGAACGGTTCGCTCTTCAAGTTCCACATGAAGCCCAGCGACCAGAATCCTGCCCAGCGGTTGCCGGTACCGAAACGTGAAGAAGCATCCGCACGTACGGAGAAGTCAGCGTAATACAGATCCTTGTAGTTATATTCGCCACGTCCGAAGAAAGACAAGTACGAATAAGAGGTTGTAGAGTCGGCCCACGATGAAGCACGTGTACCCGAACTGATGTTTGTCAGGAAGTCATTCGACTGTCCGGTGGTGATAACCTGAAAACCTTCCGAGCGGTAATCAACGCCTTCCTGTCCCAGCAGGAAGTTGAACGAGTGGTCGCTGTTCAGTTCCCAGCGGTAGTTTACGGTAGTTGTTTCGGTCAGGTTCAGCATGTCCGAAGAGTTACGTCCTGCCGTACCCATTTCGTTGTTGATGATGTAGCTCGGGAACGACTGCATGAATGCGGTAGAGTGCGAGTAGTCGGCACCGAACTGTGCGCGGATGGTCAGGTTCTTTATCGGAGTAATTTCGGCAAATACGGTAGACAGCACCTTGTACTTCTTGTTGGTTACCGGATTGTTTGCCATCCATTCGATCGGGTTCGAACCCGTTCCGGTCCATGTGCCGTCGTTTTCCGAAGCCAGCGAACCGTCTTCGTTGTACGGATTCCAGTAAGGAAGCATGAAGCGGCAAGCCGAGATAGGAGTGTACAGCGCATACGAACCGTCGTCGGCCTGTTCCACTTCTTCGTAAGCCACCATCGAGTTGGTACCCACCTTCAGCCAGTCGCTAGCCTTTACTTCGGCGTTGGCGCGCATGTTGTAACGGCGGAAAGTAGAGCTCTGTGCGATACCGTCCTGATCGTAGAAGCCTCCCGATACGAAGTAGTTCAGGCGGTCGGTAGCACGGTTCACCGAAATTTCATAGTTCTGCAGCGGTGCACGGTCGTTGAACACCATGTCCAGCCAGTTTACGTCCGTACGCGAGAGCACGTCGTAATCCTTTCCCGTATCGATTCCGATTTCCTTTTCGTACTGGATACGTTCGGCAGTGTTCATCATGTTCCAGTTGTTCTGTGCCAGCTGAGAGAAACCATATTGTGCACGGAAAGTCACCTTGGCCTTGTCCATCGACAGACCACGCTTGGTAGTGATTACAACCACACCGTTTGCTGCACGTGCACCATAGATAGAGGTAGAAGATGCGTCTTTCAATACAGAAATTGACTCGATGTCGCTAGGACTTATCGTATTGAAGTCTGAGCTTGAGATAGGCACACCGTCAAGAATGAAAAGCGGTGAGGTACCCGAGTTGATAGAGTTGGTACCACGGATCTGGAAAGTGGCAGCCTTGCTGGGTTCACCTGAGTTTGAGATGACCGACAGACCGGTAGTCTGTCCCTGCAATGCCTGGTCGAAGCTCGGAGCAGGCACGTTTTCCAGCTTGTCATTTTTCACGGTCGATACAGAACCGGCGATTGTTCCTTTCTTACGAACACCGTACGCCACGACTACCACGTCGTCCATCAGGTGTGAGTCGTCTTCCATGGCGACATTCAGCACACCGGTTCGTGCGTTTACTTTCAATTCCTGCGTTTGCAGACCGATATAAGAGAAAACCAACGTGGCTTCACCACCCTGGATCTGCAGCTCATAGTTACCATCGATGTCGGTAACCACCCCATTAGTAGTTCCTTTCTGCAAGATAGATACACCAATCAGCGGCTCGTTGTCGGATTTCGACACGACATTACCCTTGACCTTGTACGTCTGGGCCAATGCTGACTGGATACCTAACACTGCAAAAAAGAGTAACCAAAGACTTAATCTTTTCATCTTTTGCCTGTTAATATAAAATTAATGATTAATAAATAGTTGTTTATTCGTTTCTCTATCCGGTATGCTTCCTTTGGTACCCTTGAGCGGCTTGCCTGCGTTTCTTCAGTGTCTTTTCCGGATTGCCATATATAATAAGGTGTAGGCACTGTCCGGTTATGGCAAATAAAAGACTAGGCTATTATGATTCTAATAACGCCAACATAAACCTCTCCAGAATCTTTGTCAAAGATTTTGGAAGGTAGACCAAAGGAAAACAAAAGTTATAGTAATACAAATGGATTCAGAATCCGTGTGCTTGTTTGGTTTAAGCTTGCCTTTCTTGAAATACGCATGTCCTGATAGGCAGGCGCCGAAAACACGAGGAGATTTCTGAATGAAAAAAGAGGAAGCTGCATCAGAAGCCATCTCTCGACTTCAGGTTGCGAAAAAGCAGTTTAGGTTCGTATAAAAATTGATTTGTAGAATAAAAATTTGTAGTCATTTTCCCTTTCTTTAAAAATAATATCCGTTTTAAAATATCATTGCCTCGCAAAGTTACTATAAAAAATGGCAATAAGATGAAAAAATAATTTATTTTATTTCATTTTGGTGAAGAAAGTGTAACCAAAAAGGATAAAAAAGAAGAAATTGTATTTATAGTGCATGTTTATGAAGTTTTTCCACTTCTCATGCTGGAAAAGGAGAAACCTGTGTTTTTGTGATGCTGATATGAATGGAAAGTTTGTGTTTCTGTACAGTTTTTGGCTCCGAATGACAGGGAATTTTTTTAGAAAATTACCTTAAATGTGCTGCTCTGCTGAACCCGCATAAAAGGGTGCTTTTGAGTTCCGGTGGTTCGACTGAATATTTTCTCCGCATGCCGTTAAATAATATTTAAATATTATTGTTAAAATGAAGACAAATCATAAATCTTGTATACTATCTGTCTGTTTTCTCTTCTTTTTTAACTAATCTATACGCTTGTTTTTTTGTTTTATAAAACAAAAATCGGTTATCTATCACCGAGGTTTTGGATATATATTAGAAAAATCGGTTTCACTACATTCCTATATTGAGCTATATTTGTTAAGATACAGAGATTATTGAAGGCTTTTATTTTAACTATTTATAATCTTTTAATTATGGAAATATTATCTTTGTCGGAAACTTTGTACCGCGATCCTTTTGCCTTGTCCAGGTTCAGTCAGTTCAGATGTTTTTACATTAATAAGGGAGAAATCATTCCGGATCTGAACAAAAATCATGAGTTTCAGATATGTTTTGTGCTGAAAGGCTCTTTGTGCTTTTTTAAGAATCAGACGGATGCCATTCCGCAGCTGGTGACGAAAAACGAATTCTTTTTCATCAGCCGCTTTCAGAAGTGCAGCATCCGTGCGATAGATGACACGCAGATCATTGTACATGCCTGCAATATCATTGCTCCTCAGTTTCATAGCAAGATTATGGAAATTCTGGAAGAGGTACCCGTGCACGACCTGAAGCCCATAGAGGTGCTTCCCGTCTGTCCGCTGCTGGTATCTTATTTAGACTTGCTGGTAGACTATATGAAAATTCCGGTGAAGGCTCCCGATTTGCATCATGCAAAGGAATACGAGCTCTTTTCCCTGTTGAAACTGAACTATAGCAAGAATCAGGTAGCGTCGCTGTTCCGCGATGTGCTGTCGAAGGAACTCCAGTTTCATGTGGCTGTCATGAAGAACTATAAATTCTGTCGGACTGCAAAGGATCTGGCTGTGGCATGCGGATATAGCATAAATATCTTCAACCAGCTGTTCAAGAGCAATTTTGGCGGAAACACTCCCTACCAGTGGTTGCAGAAACAGACATCCAGCGAAATTGAATACAAACTGAAGGAGAGCAACCAGTCTATCAAGGAAATCATGCTGGAGTATCATTTCAAGACATTCTCCCATTTTACGACTTATTGCAAGCGGAATATCGGCAACACTCCGAACGAGATACGCAGGCAGGAGGAAGAACGCCGGCACCAGTTTCCCTGATAACCGGTACTACACTGCCGGATATGCTTTATTAACTAATACTATATAACTAATACTATACTGACTGATACTATGCTGACACAATGTTATTCTTCATTTCTTTGAGTTCAGTATGTTCTCTTCTTTATGCTTTTTTATCCCTTCCGAAACCCTTGCAGTAAGAATAGGCAACTACTCGATGACGGAAAGGTATTGGGCTGTGGCTTTTGTGAAAGAACGGATAAAAGATAGGTAACTGCTCTGAATGAAAAAAACTCGAAATTTGCCTCAGACAAAGACTGACTTATTCTAAACTATTTCATTAAGCCTGATAGCGTATAAATCTATAAGTATATTTTTAACCAATAAAGAAAGAATAATGTACACTGCGAAAAAAAGTAAAGGCTATTTATTGGCGTTGTTATTATGTGTGTGTTTCTTTTCGTGTAGTAGCATAGGATTCGAGCTGCCTCAGGGTCCGCGAGGAGAGAGTGGCAAGTCGGCCTATGAAATATGGAAAGAAGAGGTGAAGGCTGGGCGTATAGACTGGCCTGCCGGACAAGTGGAAGTGACCGATTTCCTTATGTATATTAAAGGAGAAAAGGGAGACAAGGGAGCCGATGGCATGTCGGCATACGATCAATGGAAGAAAATGATTGCACAGGGCGATGTGGCAGACCCTCATTGGCCGGGGCGGATATGGCCTTCTTCCAAGAATGCTGTAACCGATTTCTGGAATTTCCTGAGTGGAAAGGACGGACAGAGCCCGTTTATCGGCAGCAATGGAAACTGGTGGGTAGGCGGAATGGATACCGGTGTGAAGGCGGCCGGAAAAGACGGTACCGACGGATTGGACGGAAAGGACGGAGCGTCGGCCTACGAGTTGTGGAAGCAACTGGTAAAGAAAGGTGAGGTGGACTGGCCTGAAGATCAGGTCGCTCAGGCCGATTTCTTCTTGTTCCTGAAGGGAAAGGATGGCAGCAACGGGGTTACGCCTCATGTGGGCAGTAACGGAAACTGGTATGTGGGCTCTGCCGATACCGGCGTGTCTGCCAAAGGCGATAAAGGGGACAAAGGCGATAAAGGTGATAAAGGAACGGACGGTCTGTCGCCTTTCGTTGGCAACAATGGAAACTGGTGGGTTGGCGATACGGATACAAAAGTGCCTGCCAGAGGAGCAGACGGACTTTCTCCTAGGATTGGTACCAACGGAAACTGGTGGATAGGAAACAAGGATACCGGTGTAGCTGCCAAAGGACAGGACGGAAAAGACGGTCAGAACGGAAAGAACGGCCAGGACGGAAAAGACGGTCTGAATGGAAAAGATGGCAAGGACGGAAAGAATGGTCAGGACGGTCTGAATGGAAAGTCGGTTTACGAACTGTGGAAGAAGGATGTAGAAGATGGTCGCATCCTGGATAAGAACGGACAGGTATGGTCTGCCGGAAAGAACTCGTTGAACGATTTCTATGCGTATTTAAGTGGAGCCGACGGTAAAGACGGCAAAGACGGTCAGAACGGAAAGGACGGCCAGAATGGAAAAGATGGTCAGGACGGTCGGAACGGCAAGTCGGCTTACGAGTTGTGGAGAGATGCGGTTCTGAAGGGAGATATACAGGATCCTGCCAATCCTCAGCTGAAATGGTCTGCCGACAGAGTTTTGGAAAAGGACTTCTTCGATTATCTGGCCGGAAGAAGTGGATTCGACGGAAACGACGGACTGTCGGCTTATGAGGTGTGGAAGAACGATCTGGCTAAACGTTGCCATACACCTGCGGCACTGACCGACCACAATACGGGTAAGCTGTGGGATTGCAACAAAAATACATTGGATGATTTTTATGCTTATTTACGTGGTAAAGACGGTCAGGATGGAAAAGATGGTCAGGACGGTAAGAATGGAAAGCCGGGTGAACCGGGAACTCCGGGAGCGGAGGTGATCATTATTCGCGGAATCCCTAATGTCGTCGCACAGTATTCCCAGTCTGAATATGGAGAGTACGTGCGCACTACAGACGGTGGCGTACTTTACAAGGTATACGACGAGAAGGGAGAACTGGCTCCGGGAGCAAAGGTGAAAGGTTTGCCGGGAGTTAATCCGGAGAAAGTATATGTAGCGAATAACAAGGGAGAATTTGTACTTCCCAAGGAAGACTTGCCCGAGGTGCAAGATGTCAATCAGCGCTGGGGGGTAGTACAGGAGGTTACTTTGCAGGGAAAAGCTCCTCAAGTGTCTGCACGGAATACATACGTACCCAACCGCGTGCATGTACGTATGATTTTGCATAACGGTAGCAATCTGCTGTCCGATGCACAGTCTTTGACTTTTTATGTACAGCGCCGGTTGAATCCGGAAGATAAATGGCAAAATCTTCCGTCTTACCTGCCACGTAGCTGGGAGAGATCGCTTGTCGCTTACCGGGTTTCCGACAAGAACGATGCCAGCAGTATCTTGAAATACAATGTACTGACCAGTAACATGACGTACCTGCCGAATGGAAGTTCGGGGTATACTTATCGGATTGATACCTACCGTTTCATGCAGGAAAATCCTGGAGGTTTCAAGAATCGTCAGTCAACTTTCTGGAACAAAACGGATATATATTACACGGTAAAGTCACGATATCCGTATTACGGTGAAGAGTTTCAGTGGAACGGTGTCTGCCTGCTGGCTCCTTACCAGATGGGTCCTATACTGAAGTCTTTGAAATTGAAGGAGATGACAAACGAGTCTGTACCGTCGTTCGTGTCGGCAGAGGGAGAATTTGATTTCTCGGGAATCGATTTCAAACAAATTTATAAAAGGGCTACTGTACGTTCCGTACAACAGAATGGCATGGATCTGGTGTTGCCGGAAGCTTATCCGGAACAGGAAGCTCGCAAGCTTGAATTGGCTTATATCCGGTTCTCGTTCTCGTCTACGGTTGGTGTTCAGGAGGCTTCTAGTTCGGGCAACAGGTCATCGGCCGAAAAGCCGGGCTTTAAGGTTCTCTCGCCATTCCTGAATTCGAAAGTCTTTGTCGAACGGGTCTTGTCTTCCGCTTTCTTCAACTTCCAGCAGGGGATACTAAAGAAAGGAAAAGAGGAGAATACATTTGTAATTAAACCTTATGAAAGCTCTTATAAGTTCCCGGAAGTGAAAGTTGTTTACGAAAAATAAGAATCATGGAAAAGAAATATACATTATGTAATAAACCGCTGATCTTATCTGTTATGGTGTTCTTGTGCATGGGCCGGACAACGGCCGGTGCACAGGCACCTGTAAAAAGCGGTATGTCGTCCAAATGTGACTATACTGTCTGCTCTTCCGAGAGTACTTGCGACGGCTCTCATAAAAAGGCATGGGAATTTGGTGTCGGTCTCAACGGACTCCAGATGACACGTTTCAACGTGACCGGCTTCCGTGTCAATCCGCAGGGAGGGTATAACATTGATACGGACAAGAGGGATTTGTTTTTGGGCGGACACGTATACGTGGCACGCGAGTTGAACCGCTTTTTTTACCTGGACTTTCAGGGGCTGTTCGATTACAGCTCAGACCCTGTATACAACGGGCGTACGGCGCGATGGGTCGGCATGGCAGGACTGGGCTTGCAGTGGCGTCTGGGAGAATATTTCCATTCCAGTTGCATCGATCCGTTTCTGCGGGTAGGAGTAAACTACATGCACAAGAATTTCAAGATCGACTATACGGGGATGCAAGGACTTGACCTGGAGCAGATGCGGTGGAATTTCTCCAACGACTACGACAAGGAGGGGAGCGACAAAAAGAACCTGATTCCACTGTCGGCAGGTGCCGGGGTGAACATGTGGCTCAGCAACCGTGTGGGGATAGGCTTGCAGGCCGAGTATCTCGTCATGCCTTACAAGCAGGTGGCCAACTCGTGGAACGGGACGCTCCGGCTGATGTGGCGCTTCGGGGGCAAGCCGAGGAAGCAGTCACAGGTACGGTATGTCGAAAAAATCGTAGAGCGTGTGGTGGAGAAACCTGTCGTAACCGAGAGAATCGTGCAGGTTCCGTCGCAGGAGAAGACTTTGTACGAGTTGTTCGAGAATGTTTATTTCGACTTCGACAAGGCAGACATTACAAGTGCTTCGCTGGCCACTGTTGACAAGATTGCTCGGATCATGTTGTCCGATACGCAGAAACGGTACCTCATCACCGGCTGTACCGATGCAAGAGGTTCTCAGCTGTATAACATGGTGCTGTCGAAGAAACGCGCCGCTGCCGTGGTTGAGGCACTTGTGCAGCGAGGCGTACCGGCTGAAAGGCTGAAGTCGAGAGGCGTGGGCAAGAAAATCTCTTATGCCGCCGGAAGCTGCTCTACCGACATACGTCGAGGCGACCGGAAAATTCTCGTAGAAGTGATTACGAATATGGATTATTGGAATTATATTCCATAGGGCTATTTACAGCTTGTAGTTTTTTTTATAATAACATGTATCCCTGTCCGTCATTGAGGAAGCGTCCTTGGTGGCGGACTTTTTTATGGGCTGTGTGTCGGGTGGGGTTATGCCGCGGGAAGCACGTCCGGCAGAGCTGGAAAATTCGTGCTGGTCTTTTTTTATTTTTTGTACAAAAAATAAAAAAACATCGGGAGAAATTCCCGAAAACATGCTGAGGCTTTTGGACTGGCTGGGGCGTGGTCTTTATTTCATGTCTGGATAAAGACAGGTAATATAGGAAACGACGTTTCCGCGTGCGTGATGGATTATGAAACCTTACAGGCTCATTTTAAATATAAAAAGAGAAGAGGACGTATCTTTTCAGATACGTCCTCTTTGTCTGGTGATCCGCTTGGGGCTCGAACCCAAGACCCCAACATTAAAAGTGTTGTG
>ERZ1673698.642-NODE-642-length-48975-cov-63.739105_pt1 | contig 48975 bp, 51 predicted proteins | sample MGYA00580228_ERZ1673698 | MGnify/ENA primary metagenome ERZ1673698 (study PRJEB41218, sample SAMN15661768) | gut metagenome | host: Homo sapiens | place: Canada: London | collected 2015-08-20/2019-03-30 | study: EMG produced TPA metagenomics assembly of... | reverse complement strand
TCTGCCCTTTACCTTTCCCTTCGGCCGGTGACCGTTGGTTCAGGGCGTGCTGCTTGCGTCCATTGCCCTGGGCTAAGAGCTTCTGCCCCTTCAGGGCGTGCTGCTTGCGTCCATTGCCCTGGGCTAAGAGCTTCTGCCCTTTACCTTTCCCTTCGGCCGGTGACCGTTGGTTCAGGGCGTGCTGCTTGCGTCCATTGCCCTGGGCTAAGAGCTTCTGTCCTTTCAGGGCGTGTGGGGCAAAACTTGCGAAAGTTCAGTCAATAAAAATATGTGAACATCCAACAGGATAGTCAAAAATAGTACAATAATTATAAAAAATCAGTTGAAAGGGTTGATAATTCGGATTTTTTGTCTAATTTTGCACCTTGGTTTTATATAGGTGCCGCCAGGCACCGTGTTACGATAAAGAAAAGAATAAAGAAATTATTAAATAATAATGAAGAAGAAAATTCAGTTCAGTCTCGTATATCGAGACATGTGGCAGAGTTCTGGTAAGTTCCAGCCACGCAAGGATCAGTTGGCTAAGATAGCCCCAGTAATCATCGAGATGGGATGCTTTAGCCGTGTAGAGACCAATGGCGGTGCTTTCGAGCAGGTAAACCTCCTCGCTGGTGAGAATCCTAATGATGCAGTTCGTGCATTCTGCAAGCCTTTCAATGAGGTGGGTATCAAGACCCACATGCTCGACCGTGGATTGAACGCTCTTCGTATGTATCCTGTGCCAGACGATGTACGTGCCCTTATGTACAAGGTGAAGGCTAAGCAGGGTACCAACATCACCCGTATCTTTGATGGTTTGAACGATGTTCGCAACATCATTCCTTCTATCAAGTGGGCCAAGGAGGGCGGCATGACTCCACAGTGTGCACTCTGTATCACCAACTCTCCTGTTCATACTCTCGATTATTATATGAACATTGCCGACCAGCTCATCGCTGCCGGTGCTGAGGAAATCTGCTTGAAGGATATGGCTGGTATCGGTCAGCCTGCATTCCTCGGTAAGCTTACCAAGATGATCAAGGACAAGTATCCAGAGATTATCATCCAGTATCATGGTCACTCAGGTCCTGGTCTCTCTATGGCTTCCATCCTCGAGGTCTGCAACAATGGTGCCGACATCATCGATACAGCCATCGAGCCATTGTCATGGGGTAAGGTTCATCCAGACGTCATCTCTGTCATCAGCATGCTGAAGAACGAGGGCTTCGAGGTTCCTGAGATCAATATGAGCGCATACATGAAGGCTCGTGCCATGACTCAGGAGTTCATTGACGAGTGGCTTGGCTACTTTATCAACCCTGGCAACAAGATCATGTCTTCACTCCTGCTCGGTTGCGGTCTCCCAGGCGGTATGATGGGTTCTATGATGGCAGACCTCGGCGGTATGCGTCAGACCATCAACAACATCCGCAAGAAGAAGGGTGAGGAAGAGTTGTCTATGGACGACCTCCTGATCAAGCTCTTCGACGAGGTAGAGTATGTATGGCCACGCGTGGGTTATCCTCCATTGGTAACACCATTCAGCCAGTACGTGAAGAACATCTCCCTGATGAACCTCCTCACCATGGAGCAGGGCAAGGGCCGCTTCGTGATGATGGACGACTCTATGTGGGGTATGATCCTCGGTAAGAGTGGTAAGATTCCAGGCAAGATAGATCCCGAACTCGTAGAGCTTGCCAAGAAGCAGGGTCGTGAGTTTACTGATGTTGATGCCCACACATTGCTTACCAATGCGCTCGACGACTTCAAGAAGGAGATGGACGAGAATGGTTGGGAGTACGGTCAGGACGACGAGGAGCTCTTCGAACTTGCCATGCACCCAGAGCAGTATCGCAATTACAAGAGCGGTCAGGCTAAGAAGAATTTCTTGGCAGACCTGCAGAAGGCTAAGGATGCCAAGCTTGGCTCAACATTGACTCCTGCCCAGTTGGCAGAGTTCAAGCATGCCAAGGCTGACGCCATCGTAGCACCTGTTGCCGGTCAGATATTCTGGGAGTTCCAGGGCGAGGGCGAGTGCCAGCCAGCCGTAGAGCCATTCATCGGCAAGGAGTATAAGGAAGGTGATGCCTTCTGCTACATCCTGGCTCCATGGGGCGAGTTCGAGACCGTTCCCGCAGCTCTTGGCGGAAAGCTTGTAGAAATCAATGCCAAGCAGGGCAGCAAGATTCGCAAGGGCGATGTGATCGCCTACATTGAGCGAGAGGCTGAATAATGTTGAATGTTCTGTGTTTAATGTTTACTTTGCAAGTATCGTGGCGTGAGCCTAATTAAACACTGAACATGACAAACCAAACATTAAATAGATGAATTATCAAGCTGTTATTGATAAGTATTATCCTGAGGATGATGAGCTTCGTCATATCCTCATTACCCATAGTCAATCTGTAGCGCGAAGAGCGCTACAGATTGTTTCGTCTCATCCCGAACTGCATCTTGATGCTCAGTTTGTGGAAGAGGCAGCCATGCTTCACGACATCGGAATCTATCTTACCGATGCTCCTGGCATCATGTGTTTTGGCAGTCAACCCTACATCTGTCATGGTCGTCTGGGTGCCGAACTGATGCGTCGTGAAGGCTTCGAGCGCCATGCACGAGTGTGCGAGCGCCATACGGGAGCAGGCATCACATGCCAGCAGATAGAGAGTCAGAATCTGCCTTTGCCCCATCAGGATTTCCTTCCGGAAACCATGGAGGAAAAGGTGATCTGCTATGCTGACAAGTTCTTCAGCAAGACTCATCTCGATCGTGAGAAAACCATCCAGCAGGCTGAGAAAAGCTTGACCAAGTTTGGCGAGGAGGGTGTCCTGCGCTTCAAGGAGTGGGAAAAAATGTTCGAATGAGCTAAAAAGACATCAGCATGATGTGTAATCTAAGCAGAAATGCTTAACTTTGCAAACTAAATGAGAAAATATCCTTTCATAGCACTTTTGTTGTTTGCCTTCATCTGTATGATGGCAAGTCCCAACATGCCGTTCTTCAAGAAGAAAAAGAAGAAGGCTGCCGCCGACTCTACGGCTGTGGTCGATTCTGTCTTGCGCGACTCAGCAGGCAATGTGGTGGCTGATACTGCCCGCATGGACTCTCTGCAAAAGGCTATCTGGAAGCACAACCAAGTGGTGGACGACAGTATTCGTCTCGACAGTATTGCCCGCAAGAAGTCGGGTGGAGTAGATGCTCCTGTCACTTATTCGGCTTCCGACTCGCTTGTCTATGACGCGAAGAACAAGGTGGCGCATCTTTATGGCTCTGCGCAGGTGAAGTATGAGAATATGGATCTTGCCAGCGACCGTATTTCGATGGACATCGATAAGAGTAACGTGAAGGCTATGGGTACGGCCGACTCTACTGCCGAAGATGGTATAAAGGGAAAGCCTGTATTCAAGATGGGTAGCGACGAGTATGATACCGATACCATCAAGTTCAACTTCAAGAGCAAGAAAGCCCTTATTAATAATGTATATACCGAGCAGCAGGACGGTTTCCTGTCGGGTATGCGCTCCAAGCGCGACTCTTCAGGAGTGATCTATCTGCAGCATGGACGTTACACCACCTGCGATGACCCACATCCTGATTTCTATATCTCGCTCTCGCGTGCCAAGGTGCGTCCTGGCAAGGATGTAGTCTTTGGCCCGGCTTACCTCGTGGTGTGTGATGTGCCTATGCCTTTCGCCATTCCTTATGGTTTCTTCCCCTTTACCAAGAGCTATAGCAGCGGTTTTATCATGCCTACTTATGGCGATGAGAGCGACCGAGGATTCTATTTGCGCGATGGTGGATATTATTTTGCCATCAACGACAAATGGGACTTGAAACTCTTGGGCGAAATCTACACCAAGGGTTCTTGGGGTCTCTCGGCTGCCAGCAACTATCGCAAGCGCTACAAGTATTCGGGAAGCTTCTATTTCAGCTATCAGGATACCAAGACAGGTGATAAGGGAATGCCCGACTTTACCGAGCAGGAGAGTTTCAAGTTGCAGTGGAGCCATCGACAAGACTCCAAGGCCAATCCTTACAGTTCGCTTTCTGCCAGCGTCAACTTTGCTTCAACCAGTTATGAGCGCAACAATCTCAACTCGCTCTATAATCCACAGTCGATGACGCAGAGTACCAGAACCTCGTCTGTCAACTGGAGCACCAACTTTTCGAGCATAGGTATGTCGCTGACGGCAACTACCAACCTCTCGCAGAACATGCGCGACTCTTCGTTGGCAGTCACTCTGCCCGACCTCAATATCAACATTGCGCGTTTCTATCCATTCCGTCGCAAGAAGATGGTGGGTGACGAGCGATGGTATGAGAAGATAGCCCTGAGCTATACAGGACATGTGAGCAACTCCATCTCCACTAAGGAAGACCTGCTTTTCAAGAGCAATCTTATTAAAGACTGGCGCAACGGATGGGAACATCGCATTCCTGTAAGTGCCAACTTCACGCTCTTCAAGTACATCAACATCAGTCCTAACTTCAACTTTACCGACCGTATGTACACCAATAAGGTCACTAAGTCGTGGGACGAGCAGAAGCAGGTCGAGGTGGCTGATACGACCTATGGTTTCCATAATGTGTACAACTGGAACATGAGCATCAGTGCCTCTACCAAACTTTATGGTTTCTGGGTGCCCAACCGCAAGCTCTTCGGTGACAAGATACAGGCCATACGCCACGTGCTCTCGCCAACTGTAAGCTTCAGCTATGCGCCAGACTTTGGTGCTTCTCGCTATGGATACTGGGATACTTATCAGAAGACTGATGCCAATGGAAATGTATCGCTCGTCAGCTACTCGCCTTATCAAAACTCGCTCTTTGGTGTGCCGGGCAAGGGTAAGCAGGGAAGCATTTCCTTCACGTTGGGCAACAACCTTGAGATGAAGGTCAAGAGCGATAAGGACTCCACCGGATTTAAAAAGATAAGTCTTATCGATGCTTTCGATATCAATATGAGTTACAATACGGCAGCCAAGGTGCGGCCATGGAGTGACCTCAGTATCGACTTGCGCCTGAAATGGTGGAAAAACTATACTTACAGTATGCATGCTGTCTTTGCCACCTATGCCTATGAACTCGACGAACAGGGAAATCCTTATGTGGGAACCCATACTGAGTGGGGTAAGGGACGTTTCGGACGTTTCCAGGGTATGTCGCAGAATTTCTCTTTCACGCTTACGCCAGATAAGTTGAAGAAGCTATTCGGAGGAGGCGATGACAGCGACAGCGAAAACTCACGCAACAGGGATGACGATGAGGGTGTAGATACCAGTATCGAAACCAATATCGACGATGACATGGAGGCAGGAAAGCATGGAGCCAAGAAGAAGGGCGGAAAGGCCAAGACCGATGATGACGGTTACATGGCTTTCAATATGCCTTGGTCGCTTTCTGTGGGTTACGGTATCACCATGCGTGAGGATACTCGCCGCGAAAAGTTCAACGAGAGCACCATGCGCTATCCTTACAAGTTTACCCAGACTCTCAACTTCAGTGGTAACGTGCGCATCAGTGATGGCTGGAACATCAGCTTCTCATCTGGCTACGACTTCGAGAACAAGGCCATGAGTATGACAACTGCTTCGCTGCAGCGCGACCTCCACTGTTTCAATATGAGTTGTTCGGTGGTGCTGGCTCCTTATACCAGCTATAACTTCACGTTCCGTTGTAACGCTTCTACGCTTACAGATGCTTTGAAGTACGATAAGCGAAGCGGTTATTCCAACGCCGTGCAGTGGTATTAATGCAGAATGGGGTAGAGGGCGAGAGTTGAGGAAGGCTCAACTTGTTACAAGTATAATAGAAAATATTTTACTCAAGTTTCGCAAGTGGTTTAAGTACGGGCTGAAGGCCCAGTTCCAGAAGCAGCACGCCCTGAAAGGGCAGAAGCTCTTAGCCCAGGGCTTTTATGGACACAAGCAGCACGCCCTGAAGGGGCAGAAGCTCTTAGCCCAGGGCAGCGCCCTGGGTATAATGGCTATTAGGAAGTCGCCCTGTAAGGGCAAAAGCTTTGAAAATTGCCTGAGTTTTAAAGCTTTTGCCCTTACAGGGCGCCAGGTTTGCGAACGTAACAACCCAGGGCGCTGCCCTGGGCTAAGAGCTTCTGCCCTTTCAGGGCGTGTGGGATAAAACTTGCGAAACTTCAATATTTTACATAGAAAAGGCTTTTGCAACCAGGTTGCAGAAGCCTTTTTGTATTTTTGCATCCGAAAACGAAAAGAAGAGTAATATAACTAAAGTATCTTATCAATATGGAATCAAATCAACAACATCATCATCATCACAAATGTGGTTGTGCTCAAGGTTCTCACGGGTGTGGCTGTGAGCATCATCACGAGCATCATCATCACGAGCATGGAAGCCTTGGCAAGCGCCTTCTGCTCATCTCGGTCACTGTATTATTGCTTATAGGAGCTTACTTCGTCGAGAAGACATACGCGCTTTCCACCTGGCAGTTGCTCCTGGTATATCTTGTTCCCTATCTGCTGATAGGTCATGACACCTTGGGCGAGGCTGCTGAGGGTATTGCTCATGCCGATGTGTTCAATGAGCATTTCCTGATGACCATTGCCACCATAGGAGCTTTGTGCATCGGTTTCTTTCCGGGCGAGGAGACTGAGTTTGCTGAGGCTGTTTTCGTTATGCTTTTCTTCCAGGTGGGTGAACTCTTCGAAGGCTATGCTGAGGGAAAGAGTCACGACAGTATCTCACATCTGATGACCATCCGTCCTGATGTGGCTCACGTCTGTCATGGAGAAGAGGTAGAGACTGTAGCCCCCGAAACGGTACAAATCGGTGAGACTGTTTTGATAAAACGAGGAGAGAAAGTGCCTCTTGACGGTAAGGTCGTCAGTGGTTCTGCGCTTCTTGACACTTCTGTCCTTACGGGCGAGAGTGTACCGCGTGAGGTAAAAGAGGGCGATGAGGTTTATTCGGGCAGCATCAATGTGAAGGGAGAACTGCGTTTGCAGACCATCAAGACCTTTGGCGAGAGTACAGCCTCTCGCATCATAGCCTTGGTAGAGGGTGCCGATGCAAGCAAGTCGCGCAGTGAGTCTTTCATCACCCGCTTTGCCCGCGTTTATACTCCTGTAGTTGTGCTGTCAGCCTTGGTTTTAGCCATTGTTCCGCCTCTCTTGGGTACTTTGGGCTTGGGTGTGCAGCTCTTTGGCGAGGGCGGTTTTATGCAACTGTTGCCTCTATGGCTCAACCGTGCGCTTATCTTCCTTGTGGTATCCTGTCCTTGTGCCTTGGTTATCAGTGTGCCGCTCACTTTCTTCGGCGGCATTGGCGGAGCCTCCCGCGCAGGTATTCTCATCAAGGGAAGCAGTTATATGGATGCCCTTGCCAAGGTGGGCGTAGTGGTGTTCGATAAGACTGGAACGCTGACCCATGGCGAGGTGTTGGTACAAGCCGATGAGGGTGCGCCTGTTGTGGTAGGCGACCGTGTAAAAGAGAGCAGTGCCGAGGCCATAGTCCAGTTGCGCCGTGAGGGTGTCGTCAAGACAGTGATGCTTACAGGCGACCGTCAGGAGGTGGGCGATCGCATAGCCCGTCAGTTGGGTCTCGATGAATATAAAGCTGAACTGATGCCTGCCGATAAGTTGGTTCATGTAGAACAACTGCTGAAACAGAAGCCTGCAGGCAGGACTTTGGCTTATGTAGGTGATGGCATCAACGATGCGCCCGTATTGAAGAGGGCAGATGTAGGAATAGCCATGGGTGCTTTGGGATGTGATGCTGCCATCGAGGCTGCTGATGTGGTGTTGATGGACGATGAGCCTCGAAAGGTTCCTCTTGCTGTTCACATTGCCCGTCGCACCATCCGCATTGCCCATCAGAATGTGGCCTTTGCCATAGGAGTCAAAGTGGCAGTCCTGTTGCTTGCCACCGTGGGTTTAGGTACCATGTGGATGGCTGTCTTCGCCGATGTCGGCGTAACGGTTCTTGCTGTCCTCAATGCCATGAGAGCATTGAAGAAAGTGGAATAGTTCCGCTTGTTATAAAAATATCAACCCACCTGTCTTGGAAATCCAAAACAAGTGGGTTGTTATTTTTAGGGCGTTTTTACCCTTTTATCTTTTTACCTTTTTACTCTTTTACCTTTAAAAGTCTGATACTCATAGGGCTCACGGTGATGAGCCGTTTCTTGTAGAGGTCGCCAATGGCACGCTTGAATACCTTTTTGCTGACATGGAAGCGTTCGTAGATATCGTCAGCCTCGCTCTTGTCGCCTAAGTCGCAGGCACCATCGTTATCGAGCAGATACTGGTAGAGTGTTTCGGCAAAGTCGGCAGTTTGCTGTTGTCCTGTTTTCTGCAGACTCACATCAATCTTTCCGTCAGGGCGCACTCTTCCGATATAGCCTTTCATTCTGTCGCCAGTATGAATGTACTGGAATATCTGGTCCTGATAGAGCAGACCAGGGTACTGGTTGTCGATGATGACCTTGAAGCCGAGGTCTGTCTTCTGCCAGATCAGCAAGTCCACTTCGTCGCCATGACGATAGTGAGGATGTTCCTCCGACAGGTATCGCTCCACCTTGGCAGATGCTACGATGCGATAGCTCTCCTCGTCAATATGTACGTGAACGATGTATGACTGGCCCAAAACCATGCGCTTCTTCTGCTCACGGAAGGGACAGAAGAGGTCTTTCATCAATCCCCATCCCAAGAAAGCGCCATATTCGTTCACCCATTTCACTTCGAGGTAGGCGAAGTCGCCCACTTTGGCAAGTGGCTTCTCAGTGGTAGCGATGAGTCGCTCGTCTTGGTCGAGGTAGATAAACACCTCAAGCTCGTCGCCAATGCTCACCTCTTCGGGCACGTAACGGGTAGGAAGGAGGATTTCTCCTTCTTCACCTCCGTCAAGGTAAATGCCGAAGTCTACTCTTTTCACCACTCTCAGGCTGTTGAAATCGCCTAATTTTATCTTGTTGCTCATATATATGTGTTCTTTGTTTTTATTCTTCACTCAACTTGTGTATGTTCAGGAGTTAAAGGAGTTAAGGAAGTTAAAGGAGTTAAGACGTATGTCTTGCTGCTTAAAAACTACGCTAAAAAGACTATTGTCTTTACTAAACTTGCAAAACTTGAACTCTTCATTCTTCACTCTTCACATCTTCGTTCTTCATGTCTTCGTTCTTTTCTACCATACCGTCTTTCAGGTGTATGGTTCGGTCGGTAATCGAGGCAAGTCCCTCGTCGTGTGTGACAATGACAAAGGTTTGTCCGAACTTGTCGCGCAGATCGAAGAAGAGCTGATGCAGTTCTGCCTTGTTGTGTGAGTCGAGGCTGCCCGAAGGCTCATCGGCAAGGATTACAGCAGGATGATTTACCAAAGCTCTTGCCACAGCCACGCGTTGCTTCTCACCTCCCGACAGTTCTGCTGGTTTGTGATGAACTCTTTCGCTCAGCCCCATAAAGTCGAGCAGTTCTTCAGCCCTTGCCTTGGCTTCCTTGCGGCTCTTGCCTGCAATGAAAGCAGGAATCATGATGTTTTCGAGAGCGGTAAACTCCGGCAGTAACTGATGAAACTGGAATACGAAACCGATGTGCTGGTTACGGAAGTCGCTCAACTTCCGCTGTGACAGTTTGCTCACGTCAATACCGTCTACCACTACGCTTCCCTCATCAGGACGATCGAGTGTGCCAATGATCTGTAGCAGGGTGGTCTTGCCTGCGCCACTGGGGCCAACGATGCTTACCACCTCACCTTTATTGATATGCAGGTCGATACCTTTAAGCACCTGCAGCGAGCCGAAGCTCTTTGTTATTCCTTTGATGTCTATCATTGTTGTTTGTTATTATTCCATTTAAGTTCTGAAATTTTAGATTTTCCACAAAAGACAGTCACAGCTCCTTTTATACTTTTGGATATTTGTAACCCTTTGTAGGTAACATGAATAATTGTTCCACCATAAATATTTCTTTCTATTATAAGGATGATTCCTAAAAAGTTGAAATACTTCATAGTTGTTTGTTTGAATTAAGTTCTAAATTCATTTGCAAAAATACGCAATTTTGTATAAACCTCAAAAAGTAATAAAAGAAAAGATAGAAAATGAGCTATAATTTTTTTTATTGTCACTTTTAAAGGCAACAATGTTGTATGATAGTTATTCAAGTTTCGCAAGTAAGCCCCACACGCCCTGAAAGGGCAGAAGCTCCTATAAGCAGCACGCCCTGAAAGGGCAGAAGCTCCTATAAGCAGCACGCCCTGAAAGGGCAGAAGCTCTTAGCCCAGGGCAGCGCCCTGGGTTATTACGTTCGCAAACCTGTCGCCCTGTAAGGGCAAAAGCTTTAAAACTCAGGCAATTTTCAAAGCTTTTGCCCTTACAGGGCGCCTTGCTGATTGCCATTATACCCAGGGCGATGCCCTGGGCTAAGAGCTTCTGCCCTTTCAGGGCGTGTGGGGAAAAACTTGCGAAACTTCAATAACCCAGTTTTTGGACAGTGCACGGAATAGAAAAGCCTCGAAATATGAAAGCGGCTTCGATGGTCAATGAAGCCTATTTCGTAGAGCAATGAAAGCGGCTTCGTAAGCTGTTGAAGCCTATTGCATCTTCTTGTATAAGATGTAGGAATTGTCCCATAACTTCTCTTAATTTCCCCCAACTTTTCTTAATTTTCCCCAACATCTCTTCACTCCCCGTATGCGAAAGTTGCATTATATGATAGTAATTTAGTATATTTGTGTGCTATTATTAAAAAACTAATCAACTACAAGGATGAAAATCAACAAGAACGTTTGGCTCATGCTGCTCATGGCAGGCTGGGCTATGATGAGCAGTACGGCAGCACAGGCTTCCGTGCGAGATACGATAGATATCAACTGGGGATGGCAGTTCCATCGTGGCGATATAAAAGGTATCAGCCAGCCATCTGGCAACATTCAGAATCCCCATCTCTTGGATGAAGCTATGCAGGGATGCGAGGTTGTCAACCTGCCTCATGACTTCCAACTCTATCAGCCCTGGGTGGCACCGGGGGCAGACGAACGTGCCAACAGCAAGGATGCTGCCAATAATGTGAAAAGCCGACTCAGCGCAAGAGGGTTCAAGGAGATGGGCATAGGCTGGTATCGATACGAACTGACACCCCAGGAAGAATGGAAGGGAAGACGGGTGATGCTCGACTTCGGAGGCATGATGCTTGTGGGCGATGTCTATGTGAACGGACAGCATGTAGGGGCAACCGACTATGGCTATTTGGGATTCGATATCGACGTGAGCCAGTTGCTCCGTTACGGCGAGAAGAACGAGATAGCAGTGAGGACAGATACGCGTGCTGCCAATAACTCGCGATGGTATACGGGTGGCGGACTCTTCCGTGATGTCCGTCTTATCATCACCAACGACCAACTCTATTTCCCTCGCCATCCACTCTATATCACCACTCGCAACAACCGCGAGGTGAACATCAGGGCAGAGATAGTGAACCGACAGAAGAAACAGAAAGGTGAGAATCATGGCTCAATGCCTGTAGAGGTGAAAATCCTCGACATGACAGGCAGAGTAGTGGCGCAGCAGAAAACCGACATGCCTTTCAATGCCAAGTGGCGCGACCGCGAATATGAACTGCCAGCCATCACGCTGGAGGGCGCCCAACTGTGGTCGTGCGACCGTCCTTATCTCTATACTGCCGAGGTGACGCTCTACGACAAGGAAGGAAGAGTGGCTGACAAAACACGTGAGCACTTCGGCATGCGTACCATAGAACTGTCGCCCCAGCACGGACTCCTGCTCAACGGACAGAAAGTGTTGCTCAAGGGTTATGCCAATCATCACACCTTGGGAGCTCTTGGTGCAGCAGCCTATCCTCGTGCCATCGAGCAGCAGATCCTCACCATGAAGCGCTTTGGCTTCAATCATATTCGTACATCCCATAATCCTTACAGCGAGGACCTGTTGCGCCTGTGCGACCAGTATGGCATCTTGGTGGTCGACGAGCTGTATGATAAATGGAACTCGCAGTTCACTGGCGGCAGGGGAGACTTCCTGAGCCTTTGGCAGAAGAACATACCCGAGTGGGTGAAGCGCGACCGCAATCATCCCTGCGTCGTCCTATGGAGCTTGGGCAACGAGCTGCAGCATCATGCCGACATGCCCTTCAACGACTGGGGAGTAACCCTCTACAGACTGATGCGCCAACTGCTGCATCGCTATGACCATACCCGTCTCACCACGGTGGCGATGCATCCGCGTTATCGCAATATCGATACCGACTCGTTGCCTGCCGATCTGGCTGTTGCCACAGAAGTCAACTCATATAATTACCGTTATATGTACTTCCCCGGCGACATGAAGCGCTATCCCGAAAAGATATTCTATCAGAGCGAGGCGAGCACAGAAGCCATGGGACCCAACTTCTTTGAGATGAATCTCGACAAGGTGATGGGACTTGCCTACTGGGGGGCTGTCGACTACTTAGGCGAGAGTTTGGGCTGGCCGCTGAAGGGATGGAACAAGGGAGTGTTCGATATGACCATGCTTCCCAAGCCCGATGCCTACTTCGTGAAGAGTATGTTCTCTGAAGAGCCCCTCGTACATATCGCTATCATTGAGAAGGCTGGCACCGATACGCAGTGGAACGGCATCAATGTGGCTACCCAACGGTTGTCAGAAAACTGGAACCGAAACCAGGGCGACCAGCTCTCACTCTATACCTATACGAATGTCGATGAGGTGGAACTGCTGCTCAATGGCAGGAGCCTGGGAGTAAAAAAGAATGACGCTGATCCCAAACTGCGCAACCGCATACGCTGGGATGCTGTGCCTTATGAGCCTGGCACTTTGGTGGCTGTGGCAAGGAAGGCAGGAAAGGTAGTGGCGCGTCATCAGCTTACCACTACCGGAGAGGCAGTGGCGCTCAGGCTGGAACCGGAGTCTCGTTGCTGGCAAGCCGATGGCAAGGACCTGCAGTTTGTCAGAGTCACGGCAACCGACCGCAAGGGTCGCAGGGTGCTGAGTGCCCATCAGTTGTTGCAGATAGAATTGAAGGGTGAGGCAGATATCGTGGCTGTAGGCAACGGCGATATGGCTTCGTCTGAGTTGCCGGTAGGTGACAAGCAGTTGGCAAGCCATGCCTCCCGAAGTCTTTACGAGGGTGCCGCCTGTATCGTTCTCCGTTCCCGTCGTCAGGCAGGCAAGGTGGAGCTGAAGGTGAAGAGTGGAAATCTGTCAGCAGGAAGCCTGCGCATGAATACACAGTAATATATAAGCGATAGTTGAGCAAATATTTTTTCCTACCTGGGAAAAATATTCGACCTGTACGGTTGAAATTACCCAATACGCCCTACCTGTAGGTTGAAATTATCCAATACGCCCTACCTGTAGGTTGAAATTATCCAATACGCCCTGAAAGGGCAGAAGCTCTTAGCCCAGGGCAACGCCCTGGGTATAATAGCAATCAGCAAGGCGCCCTGTAAGGGCAAAAGCTTTATTTGTTGTCCGGAGTTTTAAAGCTTTTGCCCTTACAGGGCGACAGGTTTGCGCACATAACAACCCAGGGCGTTGCCCTGGGCTAAGAGCTTCTGCCCCTTCAGGGCGTGTGGGGAAAAACTTGCGAAACTTCAATAAAACAAAAGCAGTGCGCTTTTTGTGGCGTTGCTGCTACATTCAGAAGAAGAACTTTACTGACGCTTCATGATCTTCATTCCATTCGTAATATACACTCCCTTTTCAGGGTTATTAACCTTTCGACCGTTCATGTCGTACACCATTACAGGCTGATACATATAAGCAGACAATCTGTAATAACCAATATTGTCAAGGTACTGTATGGCTTTGTTTCTGTCACAAATCTGTAAACCTCGTGATTCAAGCAAATTAACGAGAGTTTCCGAAGATTCAAACAGTTTTGTAAAGGGAATAAGATTCGCCATATTCAAATGTGTATAAACAAAAAACGCCTCGCACGATTTGAGCATTGTTAAGAGGCTTGGCGAGGACTGACGCTGCAAAGATACGAATAATCATTGATAATACAAACTTTTCAGCAAGAAAAATCAAGCAAAAGTGGAATTCTTTGACATATTTATATTTAATAATCACTAGTGTCCCGTTTCCTTGTCAAGTTGCATCTTTGGGTCGAAGGCATAGTCCTTGATGCATCGGCTGTAGCGATGTCATCTGTCAGCATACTTTTTTGCGAGATTTTCAATCCTTGTCCTCTTGCTCCATGGCAGCCTTTAGCGAGACAATCTGTGCGCTGAGCTTACTCTTTACATTCGCATCGGCCTCAGCACGTGCCAACACGTTTGAAATGAACAGAAAATGTGCGCCGTTGTTTAGACGCTCCAAGCTAAGAGTTCCTATTTCGCTCATAGTTTGATAAAAGGTTTAAGATGAATACTGTGGAAACTCCGTTTTCTGTTGTGTTAAATAGATTGTTTATGCCATCTCTACGTTGTTTCCGATAAAAATTCTCATGGAATCAGCCAGACACATTGTTTCCACATTCGCCCCGTTCCGTCAGGACACAGAAACAGCGTTCCTTGCACCATTCCGTATGGAGTAATGCAAGAAACGCTGTTTCTGCCATCTTCCTTTTTGGAAATATGCAATCATCGTGTCACAAATCCCTTGCGCACTTTTCCATGCCAATAATGACACCGTTTCTTGCTTCAAACCGTACAGAATTGCCACAATGTCTGCCGTATTCTGCCATTTTAATGGCAATATAGCGTTAAATTTCATGTTTTTTCGCTTCATGAAGCCCATAAACCGTTGAAAATCCATATTTTTTTAGTAATTTTGCACCTGCATTCGCATCAATAGCGTTTGCAGACATAATTTGGAAGTGCATTCCATACTTTGTTCCGTTCGGTGAAACTTCGACAACTTCACAAAAAACGTGGACAAGTAGAGGAAGTACTCCCTTGATTTCGTATTATCACAATCCGATATACGATCAAGGTGAGGCTTTGTCTATCTTGTTTCGTTTTTGGGCAGTCGAAGGCCTCACCGAAGAACAGGATACGATGAGGTCTCACTTCTTTTTATGCCTATTATTCTCTAAAAGATAATTTATAAACCTAAAGATTAACAGCGTATGAAAAGAATTGTATTATTTTTATCTTTTATGTGTCTTGTGCTGAGTACAGAGGCACAAACTAAAGGTAACGTTCGTAGAACAACACCCGTAAGAAAAACTACAGTAGTAAAGAAAACTCCAACCCCAGAAGTACACAAGATTGTACCAATGACAAAAGAACAGGTTGCAGAGTACACAAAGCACATGGTCGATTCACTACAAATGGATGGTACTAGTTGGGAACGAATTTTACCATTACCAGGACTTACAAAAGCAGAAATCTACCGCTTTGCAAAAGAGTACATGGGTAAAACTTTCACAAATTGGGCAAAGAATGTTCAAATAGATGATGCTGAGAATGGAAAGATTGTTTGTATGGGGGCAATGCAAACTATTGTAAAAAAGGAAGAAATGCCTATAAATGGTAGCAAGAGTTTTGTTATTTATAATGGTAATACTCGCCAAACGTTAACATTGGACATAAAAGACGAGAGGGTTCGCGTTCGTGGTGAAGGATTCGCTTGGTCAGGAAAATCAAGAATATATGCTGCTGGTGATAGTCAAACTCTTAGTTCTTATTTTGGAGAGAGTTTGTTAACAATGAGTGTATTAGCTGGTGGGAAGAATGACGTGGCCAGTGGTGAAGCTAAATTCTGTGAATCTTTGCGTATAGGAGCATTAGAATACCTTACAGGACTTCGCAACTATGCTCTGAAGGCAAAACTTGATGATGATTTTTAAGTCAAAAAATATGGTGGTGTAGAAAGGGTTCTACGCCACCAATCATTTTCTTATGCAATATTGTTGTTTTTGAAAATTATCAACTGAGGAATTATTGCATGTTTTTCTACAGGGTCAACACAAACCAAGAATTTTATTCCTTCCAACTCCCAAAACACGAATCCATTAACTTTCTTCTGATAGAATTCTTTTCTAAGTTGTTCCAAATCTTCGTATTTTTCAAACGAGAGATGTTTTAATTCTTCAAAAACATTGTCTAACTCCGTCATAAACAAAAAATGTCTTGCTATACCCATATCTTTGCGGAGTATGTAGCGAAAACTACTTTCTTCTGGAATTATGTCGGAATATATGGTATCGAAGAAATTTAGAAAGTTATTGATTCTTGCGAAACCTTTGTAATGTCCATCTTCTATCTTCTTCAGATTTAGCTTCGATACGTCAGCTAAAAAAAATGGATTATTACGTTCCGTTATATTCGCAAGAATGTCATTAGCGAGATTATTTACTGCTTCTTCAATAGACGTTTCTTTTGATGGCAAATAATATAAATGTAACATGCTGTTAAATCGTTTGCTGATTTGCCCTGTCTTTTTTATTATGCCTTTGTCGCTACTAACAAAATAATCACAATGTGTGGCATAGAAGGAATGTTCCGCATCTCGTAATATACTGTCTAAGGAGTTTTTATTCTCGCCATTTTTACCGCAAAAAATGTCAAGAGCGACATATAATGCCTTATATCTATTCATTGCATTATGTTTCAAACCAAGCAAATTAAGCAATTCAACAATTACTGAATTGAGATTTAGCCCTTCCTTCTCTAACTTGTTTTCTATCTGAATTACCCAATTGCTTTTATCTTGTACGTCTATTTGCAGTTTCTGGGGAATCGACATTCTAAATAATTTGAGCGCGTTTTTATCCTTTACACCTTCTTTGGTGAATATATCAAACAAATGACTTTTTTCTTTAGACTCCTCTTGATGAAGGAAGTCGTATATATTTGTCTCTTTATTTTGCTGAACTCCAGTAATACTTTTCCAAAAGCTCATAACATCATGATCATTGCATGAATCTTTTAGGAATTCTTCATGAGGCTTATAGTCAATATTCTCCAATGTTAGATACTCTTGTATTTCCTCTTTATAACATTCCACTCTATTTGACTCTTCATTAAATCTTAGCAGGTGGTCTTTGGAAATAGATAGAATATACGGAAATTCATCCAACAACTTTTCTTTTGCAGACTTGTTGAAGTGATCATAATTTATAAGATCCAACATCGTGGCCGTAGAATATGGGACGATAATCTTATTCTGATGTTGGATAAGAAAGTCGTACAAATTATTATATTTACCACTCTTTATGTTAGAGTAAACGCATTTGTCTAAATATATTCGTATCATTGTCCTTCTGAATCTTATGGATTAAATAGATTACATTGTATATCCAATTCTGCCAACAGATGAATTCTTCTGTCAAATAGCTATTCTTTACTTTTCTTTTTATGTTGTTTATCTTTAACATTCCAAACCATTCCGATTGTATCAAGTTTGTTGACTCGTGATTGAACATCATATAATCTTTCTTGTTTTTTTAATAAACGCTGTCTCGCAATCCAAGTACCCAAACTATAGCCTTCAACTGTTTTATACCCTTTTGGTACCAACAGATTACCATTTTCCTTAAAATACTCTTGCGCTTGTCTAAATCCTTCTTCCCATGCTGCGACTTTGGAGTCCCACACCATTCCTATTGCCTCAAGTTTGGAAATTCTATCAGATGTATTTCTGTTTCTCATTTTATTAACCCTTTGTTTGTTAATCCATCTGCCAAGTTTGAAGCCACGATAAACACATTTCTGAGATACTAGTAAATTATGGAATTCGTCAAAGTACATTTTTGCATAAGAATATCCTTCTTCCCATGCAATAGCGTGTGGATCCCAAATCATACCAATAGAATCCAACAATGAAATTTGCTCGTACGTGATAGGTCTAACATTGCCTTTTTCACTTTGCCTCTGTCTTCTAATCCACTTGCACAAGTCTAGTCCTGTTGATGTTATATAACCAACAGGAACAATAAGATTACCATTAGTATGATAATAATCTTTCGCTTCAAGGAATGCCTTATACCAAGGTGAACTTGCTTGTATTTTATATCCTTTGATGATTTCAAAACTATCTTTTTTTATATCTATTGGAACGAACGTCTTTATACATTCTTTAAATACCTTATATAGAGTGTCCTGAAATGTCATTATACTTTGGTCCGTCAACACAAAGCATTTAGCAGAATTTGTTATTGGCAGCAAACACTCTCTTATTCTTACTAAAGAAATACCAAGTTTTTCACATAAAGAATCCTTTTGGTTGTCTTGAGCTAATTTGTCCTTGTGCCAATAATAACCGTCATATTCAATTCCGAGATTAAGTTCTGGAACATATATGTCTAATTCTATTCCAAGTTCTTTGTGTCTATTAATAGTAGAAGGGAACACTTTGGATACGTAATAAAAAACAACCTGCTCATAGAATGATGTCTGTGTACTCGAATCACTTTTCCAAGACATTCCTATAGCCTCAAGTTTTTTTATTTGTTCTGCGTTAAGTAAGGTGTCTTGTCTTCCGTTGTAAGCTTGTCTTTGAACACTAATCCATCTACCTAAATTAAGATTGTCAAATTCAAAGTCATCTGGAACATCAAGATTTCCTATTTCCTTGTAGTATTTCTTGGCACATTGATAGAACGTGTTCCATTTATCTTTCTGTGGATACCACCTTATTCCTAGTTCGTTGAGTTTATCTATTTTATGTTGAGCCAATTTCCTTTTCTTATACTCTTGAGTTTGGTGATGTATCCAAGAACCTAATGCTAATCCCTCATAATTATATCCTTGTGGCAAGAAGATATTACCATGTTCGTAAAAATAGCGTTTTGCACACTCATACATTTTATTCCATGTATCCTCTTTATAGTCATAATCCCATTCAATGCCTATAGATTCCAATTTTGATATTTGGTATGGACTTAGTTTTCGGTTGTTGCATCCCCTATATGCACCTTTTAGATTTGAAAGCCAAGCACCAACATTGACCCCATCAATAATATAATTCCTTGGCATCCTCAAATTGCCATTTTGTTTATAATATGATTCAGCAAGAGCAAATATAGCATCCCATTTAGCTTGAAGCTGTTTTGCATATACTTCATTGCCATTCCATACAAATCCTATAGTTTCTAACTTTGCTATCTTTTCTGTGTTCAATTGTCCTTTTGAATAATAGTTACGCTGTCTATTTATCCATCTGCCAATGGCTAGACCATTCTTTTCGAAAGAAGAACCGAACACAAGATTAATTGTACCCTGTTCCTTGTAAATCTGGCATAACACCTCATAATATGTATCCCAAGAGTATTTGTTCATACAAATTTATTTATCAACGATATTTATTCCTGCTAATTTCATAACGATTCTGCAAGCGATGTCATCCATAAAGACATTTACTGTTGGGTTGTTGTCAAAAAACTCGTAACTATCATCAGAGTACAAATTGTGTTCTGACTCATTACGTAAATCAACCAAACGGCATGTCTTTTCTCCATTACGTTCTAAGTTTGCATCTTTAATTATTTTTTGTATGTATGAAACACCTTTTATATCAAAATCAGTAATAGTGTATCCTAGTAATGTTCCTCCACTATGCTGCCCCTTTTCCAAAATGTATTCAGCATAAGACGATGCAATAGCAAAAAGCATATTGTACCTTTGCGGCTCACTTACAGAATACGAATCAATGAACTGTCTGGCGTATCTAGGCAAATCCATATAATGTGGATGAGAGGTGTTAGCAGAACTAAGAAATTCTACAACATCATTAGCTTTCGAGTATAAATTTATACGAGACCCTACATTCTCAAACGAACGTCTTTGACTCCTAAAAGTCACCTTTGTTTGATTATTTGTTTCTTCACGTCTGAACTCTTGAAGTATCTCGATAGGGAAACAATAAAAGAGCGAGATTAAGCTAACGACAAATTTCTGAATATCTTTCGGACAGACCAAGCTTGTTGTTTTTTCATTACAATAGCCGAAAACGATTTCACGTCCCAAAGCCTCTATCGCTACCCGCTTTGATTCTTTCGTCAAACCTTCTATCTGTTCCGGGGGTAAATTAATTATAATTCCTTCATCCATTATATTGTTTTTATATTCTATCTCAATTTGGTTTAGTTGTAATTCGTAAAACCGTCCTATAGACTTAACACCATCTATGGAAGATTTATCCATATAAACAGTCTGGTTTTTATCTATCATTCTTATTGCGAACTTTTCTTCGAGCAAATCGCCATGCATATAAGTGTCTCCAATGAGACATGAGATTTCCGCAAGACTATCAGTCGCATTAAATCTTAAAATTATAAGGTTGTCTATGTAGGCTAATGAAGATTGGTATTTTTTTTCATCTTCGCCAATTTTGATTGTTAACTCTGACATAAGTACAATTGTCTAATTTTGAAGTAAATAATGAATATATATCTGTTCGGTGAAGAGGTTTAGCATAGGACTAACACTAGCAACACTACTTTCACCCACTGTTTACTCAATATCTGCTGTGTCATTGGTGCTCTTTGTTTTGGAAGTATATATAGAGTTTCCGGTTCTTTGAAAACCCTAAAACTTGAAATGCCGTTTCAGCCAGCGGCTCATCATCTCGTAGGCACTCTCTTCCTCCTGATGCTGAGGCTCGGCAAAGGTGAGATGCTCGCCAGAGGCATCACCATGCTGGTCGGGGAAGATGATCATCAGATTGGTGCCGGAGAAGAAACGGGTCAACTCTTCGGGCAGACGCTCAAGGGCAGCCTTGTGAGAGACGGTTCCCTTGCGGGCTGTTACCACCACAAACATGTGGTCGGGAGCTATCTGCGAGGCTATCTGGGGCATCTCGTTCCAATGGGTCATGAGCGTATAGTCGGAACGGACCTCGGGATAGCGGTTCTTGATAAACTCGTTGATGAGCGAAAGGGCCTCCATACGGCCATGGAACTGTATGCGGCAGTCGAGGTTGCGTGCCATGCGCGACAGACGTTCTACCCAGCGGTAGAAGCCTGGCTCAAACTCTGCTCTCGAAGGAACAGCCACCTGTATGCGGCGTATGGTGTTGAGCGGCTGGCGGATGCGTGCCATGATGATCTGGCGGCTGAGTCCATTGAACAGACTCTGATGGAACTCGCCCCAGAACTTAGGTGAGCGCTCCGGATGCATGTGCATGCCGATGATGATCTCGGAACACTGAAACTCGTTGAAGGCGTGCTTGATGCCATTGGCTATGTTGGCAGCTATTCTGACCTGGGTCTGCGTGAGCACATCGGTGGCTGCTGCTATCTGGCTGCAATGTTCGAGCAGTCGCTTGCCCTGCTCCTGGTTGTAGCGCATGTCTTTGTCCTCATACACCACATTGAGACAAACCAAACCGCGGTTCAGCTTCTGGTTTCTCACCAAGAAGGCGAGGCTCATCAGGTTGTCGGCATATTCGGGATAGCGCACGGGGATGAGTATCTTCTCGTCGTTGGCGCTCTTCTCGTCCTCAGCCTCCGGCAGTTCCTTGTCTCTTAGTACTATCATGCGCGAAGACCAGTCGGTAAGCAGCGAGGAGATGATACAGGTGCACAGTATCATGATCACCACGCCGTTGAGCATGTCGTCGTCGACAAGATAGGTGTTTTTGCCTACAAGAATGTTCATTCCCACCATCACCATGGCGATACTGCCGGCAGCATGGGCTGAGGTAAGACCGAACATCATGTGACCCGAAGACAGGGGCTGGCGGAAGCCAAAGCAGGCAGCATAGGCGGCAATGGCCTTGCCCAGGGTGCCAAAGAACACGATGCACAGCACCACCCAGAGAATATGACCGCCCTGGAAGAGCAGTCCCACATTGATCAGCATGCCCACTCCTATCAGGAAGTAGGGAATGAAGAGGGCGTTGCCGATAAACTCGAGCCGGTTCATCAGTGGTGACACATGAGGTATATACCTATTTAATATAAGACCCGCAAAGAAGGCACCAAAGACTCCCTCGATGCCTACCATCTGCGAGAGGGCGGCACTCATGAAGAGCATGGCCATGACGAAGATAAACTGCATCACGGCATCGCTGTATCGGCGAAGAAACCATCGGGTGAGACGGGGTATGAGGAATATCATCACGCCACAATAGGCTGCAAACTTGGCTGCAAAGAGTACCCAGAAGAGTACGCCGTCGTGCTCGGTGAACGAAGCTACCAGACCCGCCAGCATCACTAAGGCGATGAGCAGGGAGATCATGCTCGACCCCACACTCAGCGTGACGCTCGGCTTCTGCTGCAGTCCGTAACGTGACACGATGGGGTAGGCGATGAGCGTATTCGAGGCCATGATACAGCTCAGCAGGAATGAGGCTTTGGTGGAATAGTCCAAGAGTGTGACGCTCATCCAATAGGTGAGTCCGAAAGGAATAAAGCACGTCAGCAGACCATAAGTGAGCAGTCTCGACTTCGTCTTCTTCATACCCTCCATGTCCATCTCGAGGGCAGCCAGAAACATGATGTAGTACAGACCAACCTTGCCAAACAACTCAAAGGAAGAGTCGCGCTCCAGGATGTTGAGCCCGTATTTGCCTATGAGCACTCCTGCCAATACCATACCGATGATGTGTGGAATGCGGAGCTTACCCATGATGATAGGCGCAAAGAGGATGATGATCATCACGACGAAGAAGATCAGCGTAGGGTCGGTTATCGGGAAATATTGTGCAATGTTCAGCATAGGCATTCAGTTTTTCGGGAGAGTTCTCGAGCATCAGCTGCATCACTCTTCCTATAATATGGGTGCAAAAATAATAATAAATCTTGAAAAAGCAAAGTCTTTTGCCTCCTTATCAATTATATGTGCAAAGATTTTTGTAAATTTGCACCCGGAAAGTAAACTTAAGATAGAAAGATAAGCCCTCTGTCTGCTGATGTTTCATTGTAAATATGGGTAGCGGCGATGGATGAATGTTATTTTATGCAAAATAATGCAGAAATGTTAGCAAAAGTAATAAAAATGCAACAAAAATCAATAATTTATGGGATTTTTTGCTTGATATTGTAGAAAAAGTCTTACCTTTGCAGCGGATTTGAGAGGATAAGCGTTAGAAGACAACCAAAGATGAGAAATCATCATGCTGGAAAGGAGCATTCTTTTCTTTTCCAAAAGATTCACTTTAAACAACTTTTAAAAAAAATCGATTATGAAAGTAGCAATTGTTGGTGCAAGCGGTGCAGTAGGTCAGGAATTCCTGCGTATCCTTGCTGAGAGAAATTTCCCAATGGATGAGTTGGTGTTGTTTGGTTCTGAGCGTTCGGCTGGACGAAAATACAACTATAAGGGAAAGGACTATGAGGTGAAACTCTTGCAGCATAACGATGATTTTAAAGATGTCGATATCGCATTCACATCTGCTGGCGGTGGAACTTCAGAGGAGTTTGCCGATACTATCACCAAGTATGGTGCTGTGATGATTGACAACTCAAGCGCTTTCCGTATGTGCGACGATGTGCCATTGGTAGTACCAGAGGTAAACGCCGAGGATGCGCTCAACCGTCCACGCAACATCATCGCCAATCCAAACTGCACCACCATCATGATGGTAGTGGTATTGAAGCCTATCGACGACCTGAGCCATATCAAGAAGATTCATATTTCTTCTTACCAGAGTGCTTCGGGTGCTGGTGCTGCAGCCATGGCTGAGCTTGAGCAGCAGTATAAGGACATCATCGAGACTGGCAAGACAGACCATATCAACAAGTTCCCACATCAGTTGGCATACAATGTCATTCCTCAGATAGACAAGATGACTCCTAACGACTATACCAAGGAGGAGATGAAGATGTACAACGAGACTCGTAAAATCATGCACTCAGATGTTCGCACCAGTGCCACTTGTGTACGTGTTTCCTCACTTCGTTCTCACTCAGAGAGCGTATGGTTCGAGACCGAGAAGCCATTGGCAGTAGAGGACATCCGCAAGGCTTTGGAGGCTGCTCCTGGCGTAACCGTAAAGGACGACGCACAGAACTACGTATATCCAATGCCTTTGGAGAGTGCGGGTAAGGACGATGTCTATGTAGGCCGTATCCGTAAGGATCTCGCCGATGATAACGGCAATACATTGTGGCTCACAGGCGACCAGATTCGCAAGGGCGCAGCGCTCAATGCCGTTCAGATCGCTGAGTATTTGATCAAAGTTGGTAATGTGAAATAAGATACATGCTTGAAAGATTCAAACTCTTGCTTCGGGATATGAACCGGGGCATTTATGAGAAAGAAACAGAAATATCGCTCTCGCTCCTTGCCGCTCTGGCAGGCGAGAGCGTTATTCTTTTAGGTCCACCGGGTGTGGCCAAGAGTATGGTGGCACGACAGCTGAAGTGTGCCTTCCGTGGAGCACGCAATTTCGAGTATCTCATGTCGCGCTTCTCTACGCCCGATGAGATCTTCGGTCCTGTGAGCATACAGAAACTGAAGACCTCCGATACCTATGAGCGTGCTGTGGATGGTTATCTTCCTACAGCCGATGTCGTGTTCCTCGATGAGATATGGAAGGCGGGTCCTGCCATACAGAACACCCTGCTCACGGTCATCAACGAGAAACTGTTCCGCAACGGCATACGCGAAATAGTGTTGCCACTGAAACTCCTCGTGGCTGCCAGCAACGAGTTGCCAGCCAAGGGCGAGGGACTGGAGGCACTGTGGGACCGATTCGTCATCCGCATAGAGAGCCGTCCCATCCGGCAGGAGAAGAACTTCCGAGAGATGCTGTTGGAGGTGAAGAGTGAAGAACAAAGTTCGGCGGCCGAAGGGAAAGCCAATTCGAATGCGATTACTGCCGAGGAGTATGCGGAATGGTCGAAGGCCATCGATCGTATAGGAGTGAAGGAGGAGGTACTCGATGCCATTTCTGCTATCCGCAAATCCCTGAGAGCCGTGAATGTGGATGAGGCTGCAGAGCGCCGTCATGTGTATGTGAGCGACCGTCGCTGGAAGAACATCATGCGCCTGCTTCGTACCTCAGCCTTTATGCAGGATCGGGCGGAAGTGGCAGTATGCGATCTTCTTCCCATCTACCATTGCCTGTGGCAGGAGCCGGAGGAGAGGGATGCCATCCGGGCGCTCGTTATCAAAGCACTCTTTGCTCCTCATGCCGACAAGTTGGTAGAGATGAAGAATGCCCTTGCCGAGGACATCAAATATCATCGCATCCGCCGCAGTCCTGATGAGGGCAGGGATTACGAGGGCGAGATAGAGAGCCTCTCTGATGCCCTGACATCCCTGGAACGCCAGTTAGGTGACAATCTCTTCGTTTCTTCCGACGACAAGACCGAACTCTCTGCCTATCTTCGCGACTTCTACAGAGAACTGGCCTTTACCCGTCAGGACACGATGAAACTGTATGAGATGTAAAAGAACATCCCATAGGGCTTATGTATGTTGAGGGGGATGGTTACAGTTTGGTCATGTGGTAGCCCAATGCCTTCAGTTCGATGGTGGCTCCCATTAGGTACATCTGCTGCAAGGCTGCGATGTATGCACGGAATGTTTCTTGTGTGCCTGGCTTCAAGTGTTGGTGGCATAGGAGGTTGTAAGTGCGAGAGGCACATTCGGCAACTATGCCGCTGAGTTCTGTCTTTCCCTTGTCATCCAAAAGGAGAACTTTCTCGCAGATATAGTCGTCCATGTGGTCGAAGTCGATGTGGTCGCGGAGATACTTGTAGAGGTCTTCCACCTTACTGTATAATTCCCAATCCTCGTCCCAGTACTTGGCGATAGCCATGCCGATGAACATTATCCATCCCAATGATACCGTGGGATATTTGCCGAACTCTCTCATTCCGTCGGGCAAGTAGCTTTCTCCTATCTTGGGACCAGAGCTCCTCGATGTCGGGCATCTCAGGAAAGTGAGCATCCACCCGGTCGATGGAGGTGAGGTGTTGTTGCAAGTCGTTATGGAACACCTGTTCTATGGAGAGGTTTGAAGATGATTCTGCCATGATGATAATTCTTTTGATTTGATATGGAATATTTTGTTGAATGTAAAGTTAAGTAATATCTTTTGGATAGCAAAAAATATAGAAAAGAATTTTCAAAAACAACTAATTATAGGTTGGCTTTTCCTCAAATTTCTCTGTTCTAAAAAAACGAGGGGAATGTGAAAAGTTTAGTGGTATCTATCTTATCTTTTATTTTCCGTGAGCTATATCAATACATTTCTTTCGCAATTCTTCCAACTCATCTAACTTATAAGGATTATTTTGAATGTTGATTATAGGCTTGTAGTCTCTAATTAATTGCTTTTCTATCTCTTTCAAGTTTTCTTTCCAAGATATATAGTTAACTAGTAAATGTTTTTTCATCCAATTTATTATCTCCGTAATATCTCGCTCTGAAAATTTATAGTTTCTACTCTCGCTTCCTCTTAAAGAACCATACTCTGGGGTATAGCCCAACATAGCCCCCAAACTTCTAAAAAATGTTGCGGGCTTTTTTAAATGTAGTTCTTCATTCCACAAACGCTTTCTAAGATTACATTCCGATATACCAATATAGAGTATATTATGTTCCCTTTCTATTAGTTTTTGAGCAAAAATCTTAGGGAGTTCATTGACGTCCCTCACCCTTATTGCATAAAATCCAGTAGTTGTTGGAATATCATCCTTAGAAATCTCATCAACCATTTTAAAATTATCAGCCCACATAAGCCCCCTAAACAATTCCTCCATACAAGCTTTATTTCCTACATGGGTATTCGTTAGCTCTATTTCTTCTGTTTTCTTTGAAAGTTGCATCAACATCCTCTCTTGCTCTGTATTTTTCTGATTATTACAAGAAATCTCACACATTTGGAATAATAGATTCACACAACTTCTTTCCGCTCCATTCAGTTTTCCCCCTTTGTAAGTCGCAAATTCTTTTATGAACTTAACTTTAGAAATTGATAACAATGAGTAAACCTCTAACTGCATATCTCTCATAAAATCTTTCACATGCTTCAATCCATTCAGTCGAGTTTCAGGACTTTTTAGTCCTCGTGACAAGATTTCATGTTCAGCCTCCTTGAATAATATTTCTAAATCCATATTCATTTCTATAAATTATATGTTTGATTTATATGTTTTTTTGAATTCTTTGTAAAGAAAGACTTTCTCCCTCTTTAAAATTTTACTTTTCTCTATTTTATTTTGAACCCGAGGATACATCATCTTTCTCAAAGGAATTACAGTTTGTGCAAAGAAAGCGTCCCATAACCCATTTGACAAAGGCTTAGCCGATTCTGAGGATATTTTCAGCCAATCATTTCTAATAACATCTAGCAAAGTATTAAAAGTCTTATAGGTTATGCAACCTGTTTTAGGATTCTTATCAGGATACTTATTTATTAAGTCCTCAAAATATTCCTTGAATTCATCAAGAAAATCTTGCCTATTAAATTTACAATTCTTTTGTCGCATCCTATACTTCTCTAAAAAATAGTTAGATATAGACTTATTATTCATGTCCTTCATCATTTTCATGATTATTTAACGTTATTAAAAACTCATTCATACCAAGAATTTGAAAAAGATATCCCCCATACTCATCCTCACAAAAAGAACTCCAAAGGCAATCTCGTAGTTTAAAATCATTAATATAGAAATGACCAGTAGGAACTCCTGTAATGTAAAGGTTGTGATAATGAAAATTAAAGCCCTTAAAATCTAAATTAATTTGAAATCCATCTTTCCCATCCCAATTACCATTAAGATAGAAATCAGGAAGATGACTGTCACATCCAGGCATAAACAATTGCGTTGCCATATTTTTAATAAGTTCCATACGATTTACATTGTAAACATGTCCCTTAGACAAATACGTTAAGTCTAATTGTGACCTACCGATATTAAGTTTTGAAACTTCCTCCGTTAGCATTTTATATATTTCCTTTTATGGTTTATAAGTCCTCTAAATCTCTATTCTGATGCTTCTCGTTATTGATGGCATCAATGTAGTCAATATGTAAGTTAAACCAATAAGGGTAGCGGATATAAGATTCATCTTTAGTGATAAAGAGGTCTATTTCTCCTTTGAAACCATTGGTTGATGGGGGTAGATTTGTCAAGTCCATACTTGGATTAAGTTGCTTTCCTTCGACTAGTACTGCAAATGATTCTTTGTCGTTTTGTTCACCATAATTACTATATGTCATACCATATTTCTGCAAAAGCATATTCTTTATTTTATTGTATTCTTGTTCTGCTATGTCTTCAGAAGTTCCACTAATGACAGATTTGACACGATAAACTATTTTGGTATGCTCGTCATAATAAACATAGATTACTACTTTGTTTCCCACGAACTTTCCTTTGAACGCACGGCATCCCATGGCTAAAGTATTGCTAATACTTTTGTCAAGCGAACAACCTTTTGTTTGCAATTTGGTTTGGAACTGTGTAATCGTCCCTGTGATAGGAATCCCCATGTAACTAAGATGTTCTGTTGTGTTTTGGGCAAAACTTATAATGGAGATAATGGCGAAAAGCCAAAGAATAATGATTTTCTTCATAACTCGTTGATTTTTAGAATTAATAAAAAGGCGTGCAACCATTCTGACACTGTCATTTCCACGGTTACCGCCAAGTGACCATACATACAACAAGTGCAGAATAGTCCACGCCTATAAGCGTGAACCTTCATGCGACTTGTTCTCGTATGTAGAATGTTTTGGCGGTATTCTGGAAATGAGAACAAGAGCCTAAAAGCTCAATATCTATATTTTACTCACAATGTCAAGGAGAACACTTGCTAATAATTGCGTTGTTCCATTAAGTTTATTTCTGTTTCTAGTTTTATTTTTTAGTTCAACAATCAAATTCTGTTTGCTTATAGAGCTATGAAACTCTGTAAGAACATTGCAAAGATAGTGATTTCTTTTGAAAATGCCCCAATTTAATGCTATAAAATTCAAGTTTCCTTCATTTCTTTTTGTTATTTTCCTTTTTTCTTTGTACTTTTGCCTTCAAAGAAGACAAATACATTATTATAATGAGTAACGAAACATCTCTTTCCCTGCAGATAGCGAGCAGAACGACATCATCATTTATCGCTCTAAAGACGGTAAGGTAAATGTCGCTCTGATGACCCGTGAAGGCAAGGTTTGGCTTAACCAAATGCAAATCGCCAAACTTTTTGGGATCTCTAAGCAAAGTATTAGTCATCATATAGCTGGAGTCCTGAAAGACAATGAGTTAGATAAAGATGCAGTTGTCAAATATTATTTGACAACTGCATCGGATGGACGCAACTATAAGGTGCTTTATTATTCTTTGGAGATGATTCTCGCTATAGGCTATCGTGTTCGTGGTGTTCGTGGTGTCAATGGAGGAGGACTTGTGCTTCTTGGAGAATGAAATAAAAAACAAGGAATGATTAAAAAATCATATTCGCAATTCTTTGCTTGGTTATTTCAGGGGAAATGCGTATTTTTGCAAGTGGACTTTATGGCAAATCCTTGTTTCTATAAAAAAGAGAGAACGTTATGGATGAACAGAAGAAATTGACTCCCGAGTTGGAGAAGCGTGTGCAGCAGGCGGTGGATAATTTCATGCAGGGGTATGGCTGTTGCCAGTCGGTGGTGGCTGCCTTTGCCGACCTGTATGGTCTTGACGAAAAGATGGCGAAGCGCATCGGTGCTGGCTTCGGAGGTGGAGTAGGAAGGATGCGGATGATGTGCGGTGCCGTGTCGGGAATAGTTGTCCTTGTAGGACTGGACTGCGGACAGACCGAAGGCGATGACCGCGAAGGAAAGTCGGCATGCTATAAGGTGGTGCAGCAACTGCTCGGCCAGTCGAAAGAGCAGAATGGCAGCATCATCTGTGCCGAGATCTTAGGACTGAAAGGCCATGAGAAAGCCCAGTCGAGCTATGTCGCCTCTGCCCGTACAGCCGAATACTATAAGTCGCGCCCATGCGCTGCCAAAGTGGAGAGTGCAGCCAGAATCTTTGCCGAATACTTGATGGCGAAAGAGTAAAATATGAACTACCAAAATAACAAGGACTTTGCCGAGGCCCAGTATTACCTCAAGATGCTGGACGACTTCTGTAAGACAGGTCGGGTGATCATGCCCGAACTGCCAGCGCAGGTCATGCCCTGGAATACGAAGGAAGACCCGCTGAAAGACTATCTCGTTCATCTCTTCAACCTGAAGATAACCATCGCAACAGGTGAGGAGGTGCAGAAGTTCATGCGCCAGGTGGTGAACAGCAAGATCAAGGCAAAGGTGTTCTACGACTGCGTGGGCAAGTTTGTGGTGGAGTGTGTGCATCACATCCGTTTCCAGCGCCAGCGTGCCTGGACAGCCTATCATCGTGCCGAAGATGTGCTGTCCTGGACCAGCTTCAGGCGTATGGACAGGCAGGTGTGGCATCCCTTGCTCCATCAGTTGGAGCAGGATTATGGTGCCGACGGTTTCGACAAGCCTTTCTTCGTGCGGCTGTTTCAAGGCGAGGGCGCTTCGAAGAGCGAGAACTGGGAACGTCTGGTGAGAGACTGGAAAGACTGTATCGAAAGGCAGACACTTGGCAAACTGAAGAACTTCATCGCCATCAGACAGAACAATTTCGAGAGCGGACTCATCAAGATGATGGATCAGGTGACCCGAAACATCAAGGCCAAGGGAATACCCGAGAGCAGAGCCGTACAGGCTTGGGAACTGATGTCAGGAGGATGGACTGAGACAGAGTTTGAACGCAGGCTGAACCAGATGAAGATACAGGACCGCTATCCCGAAATCAAGGAGATAGTGGAAAAGATGGGTCGTGTGGCAGACGCCAATGGCAAGGACCGGCTCACTATAGCCTCGGGCGTAGACATGAAGATGGAGCATTCGGCAGGCAGCGACATTGAGGGCATCACCGTGGGCGACGACCTCAACTCCTTGCTGCCTCTCGAACTTGCACAGTATAGCGATGAGGACATGGAAGGACTCTTTATCTATAAGTATCGTACGCGCAGGCTGCAGACCTTCCGCTATAAGAGCGAGATGGCAAAGCCTTCACGCAAGTTGGGCTTCACCCATGCCTCGCACAAGGGTCCCATGATTGTGTGTCTCGACACTTCGGCAAGTATGTATGGCACCCCTGAGCGAGTAGCCTCCACACTAATCTCCCTGCTCGAAGAGACTGCCGAGGACCTGGAACGTGACTGTTATCTCATAGACTTTTCGGTCAATATCCATGCCGTCGACCTGATGGAGAAACGCCGGCTCAACCGCATGCGCAAGTTGGGTTTGCAGATACCTCAGTCTTCGGATGAGTCTGATGCAGAGAAGCCGCAGCGCCAGTCAGACGCTTCTCATCTTCCCTTCATCGGTGGTGGCACGAATGCACGCAAGATGATGGAAGAGATGTTCTCTCTGCTCGATAACGACGGCTTGCGTTATGTCAATGCCGACGTGCTGTGGATCACTGACTTTATGATTCCGGAGCCTCCTCGTTTGCTGATCGATAAGTTCAAGGAATACCGAGACACGGGCACCCGCTTCTATGGCATCTGTATCGTGCACGAGCAAGACAAGGCCGAGAATAATTCCTGGGAGCCTTACTTCCATCACATCTATACCATCACCTATCGCCCCGTGAGGAGGTATTAGACGATTCTGTATTTGTAATTGAACTTTCGCAAGTTCAGAAGTCATAGAAGTTATCACTCCCTTCGGTCGTTAGAGGTTATAGCCAACAGCACAAAGGGAATGGGGAAGGGGCAAATCCACAAAAGCATTTGTCCCTTAACTTCTCTTAACTCCCCTCTAACTCCTTGATGTTGGCCGGATACCTTCTGTGGTACCTATATTCACCATGGCAGAAACATCATCGTGCTGAAGCCTGAGAGCCTGAGGCAGGAGATGATGTCGATTCTGAAGGACATGAAGCTGAGTTATGAGACGGGCGAATGCCTGAATGGGGAGGAATAGACGTTTGACTGAGTTTTATCAATGTCCCCATAGGGCACACAAACCGGCAGTAGGGGCGTGTGATCACAAAGGATAATGCGATGAACAGAAGGGCTGTCGCAATGACAATCCATGAGGCAGAACGGAAGATGAATGCCGAGAAAGGTTCGTAATCCGTCCATTCGCTCCACACTCCTCCCCAAATACATATCATCAGCAATGCCCATATCAGCTTGCGCAGCTTGTCAAGCCGCTTTGTTGTTCGGGGACTCATTCTTATCTTGTATTTCATCCCTCTGCCTGCTATCTGCTGCAGGGAACCGTATGGACATACGTGGGTACAATAGTGCGACTTCTTGCCAAAGAGCGGATAAATGAAGGCCGTTATCAGCATGACTGTCGCAATGATGTTGCCCGATATCTCCATGCCATGGGCTGCGAAACCCAGCAGGGAAGAATAAGAAAGGCAAGTTCCGCACCAGAATCCAATCACAATGACATTCAGTATCAGTTGACAGAAATGATACCTTCTGTTCTTGACAAAAAGCGGTAGGATGGCTGCCATCAGCACCACGCATATACCTGTGATGTTTCTTAGGGAGAACAGAGAAGAGCCGCTGTTATCAGAAGAAACCCAACTGCTGTTGCCTTTTCCTGATTCGTCGGTCTGCAGGTTGTTCTTGGCATACTGAAGTCCCCGTTGCATGTTTCCTATAATGGCTTTGGATGAGAATGTGGCCCCTGTTATGGCATCCACCTTCATGTTCATCGCCTCGTCTATCGTTCTGCCTTTCCATTTCTCAAACAGGGCAGAGGCATTGTCAAAGAATTCCTTTGTCTCGTCGTTCTTTAGCGCCACAATGTTCTCTACGACACCATTCTTGATGACGATGTTGAGTGGCACCTTTCCTCCATATCCTGTGATGTCTGATGCCAGCGCAGAAGTGTTGATGACGGCAGTTCCGTTTCCGAGTATGCGTAGAGTGTCATTGTTTGCAGCCTGTGGCTTCTGTTCTGATCGGAAAGAGTGTCCCAACAGTTCGCCATGCTTTACGATAGCCAGCGAAGAAACAATGACCAGACAGATGAAAAGACTTAATAACTGTTTTGTTCTGAAAAATGATTTCATATTTAAGTCTGTTGTTTCCTATTTTTTTATTCGTTACTGTAGTGTCTTTAACTGAAGTTTCGCCCCACACGCCCTGAAGGGGCAGAAGCTCTTAGCCCGTACTTAAACCACTTGCGAAACTTGAGTCTTTAATTTCTAACGACCGAAGGGAGTAATAACTTCTCCAACTTCTGTATTTGCGAAGGTTCAATGCGTTAGATAATACGAGATGCCTCGCTTTACGTTTTCCTTTACAGCATTGCTGGAGTAGGTGGAACCTGTGACACCATCGATTTGGGCATGCTGCGCCTTTTTTACTTTCATGCCGTTCCATTTGTTGAGCAGACCCTGTTTTACCTTGTTGAAGAACTTGGGAGTCTCCTGATTGGCAAGTGCTTTGATTTCTACAATTTTCCCTTTCTTGATGTAGATAGCAAGTGGTGTGTTGCCGCGAAATCCCTTGATGTCTTTCCCCAGCGTTGTGGTATTGACGATGTTGGTTCCGTCTGCCTTCTTGGTCATGACCTCAGAGTGGGAACTTTTGGCTGTTGCTATTATGCTGCTGACCATTCCTATGCACAGTATTGCCGCAAAAATGAATATTCTTTTCTTCATAATTGTTTTTTGTTATAGAACTTTCGCAGAGTTCAGAAGTTATAGAAGTTAAAGAAGTTATCACTTCCTTCGGTCGTTAGAAGTTATAGCCAACAGCCTTTTTGGTTGAATATTTAGCTGTAAAGCATATGGCTTTAACTTCTCTAACTTCTTTAAATTCTTTAACTTCCCCATTTGCGTAAGTTGAGATCCTAATTTTATTGTGTGCAAAATTACACAATAATTCTGTAATAAGCAATGCTGGTATTCAAAAATCATTATTTTTAGGTATTGCTTTACATATCCTCCATCGACAATCCTTGGTATCCGATAGTGAATTTCTTTCTCTTCCTTTCTGTCCCACCAGGAAGCTATCTCCTTTCTGGACAGTATGCATATTGTATTTCATTTTCAATTTCATCTTCCCTCTTTATTTTTTTTTCTCCTCCTATGTCAGTTTTTGTCTTAACCGGATTGTATTTTTGCCGCAGAATTGACAATAACTCTATATAATTAAGGTATGAATGCAGAAAGAAGGAGGGAGTGGAGTCCCTGAAATGTGAAATATAAGAGGAATCCATAAGATTTCTTGTTAAAAATTTGGTGGCTCATCAGATTTTTAATACATTTGCCATTGGTTAGTGACAGGGCAGGTGAAAGTCCTCGCTTGAAGTCTCTATGATGCAGAGAAACAAGATAATCTTGTGGACACGAGCAAACTATTCAGTTCTGTAGGTTGAAATCTGGTAAATTGAAACGTAGAAAGAACGCGAATCTGTTTGAGCGAGTCTGCGCCATCATATGGTGTGGATTCCTCTTTCGCATTTTCTTTTCTACGGGTTTTACCAGAGCCTAACTTACAAGGAAGTGAAGAAAGTAGGGGTTCGCACCATCTTTTTTTACTTATGGACCATTATGAACTTGTTTGGTTCGCAGATATTTCCTACCTTTGCAACTTGATACACTTGCATTTGGGCAATTCGAAAGCAACTTTCATTGCGCTCGTTTGCATAAACCATATACGATAACTTAAAAACTGAATGCTTATGAGTAAGGTATTCCAAGTAAAGCCTAAGCGCATCAAGCGCTCTAACGGTACAGTCCTCACTCCCGATATGGTAGTGACAGTAACAACCATGCAGCACACCGCCACCCCTTTTTACAATGGAGCCAAGGAGGTGCAAGAGACCTACATGCGCATCTATGCTTTCGATTATAAGAAAGCATGCTGCAATCCGAATGATTTTGAATTTAAAAAGTTGGACTAAAAATGAAAGCATGATATGGGTAATGAATCTAATAAATGGAACCAGATAATGGTGGCAGCAATGGCTGTTCCTGGTATAAAGGTGAATAGAGCTTCCTTTTTACAAGAAGAACTTTCTAACCGTCATATTGACCAAAACACTATAAGTTTGTGTATACAAGAAAATCCTGTTAAACATATAACCATGGATAAGCTTGACGCAATAGCAAAAGCTTGTATCAAAAATCATACGATAAAGGTTACTTCTATATCTGCTGCAGCTGGAATTCCAGGTGGTTTTGCTATGATAGGAACACTACCTGCTGATACTGCGCAATATTATTATCATGTATTAAAGCTTGCTCAGAAATTAGCCTACATATATGGATATCCTTCTTTGCTGGACGAAAATGGAAATCTGACAGATAATGCTATCAATGTATTGACAGTTTTTGTCGGTGTTATGTTTGGCGTTTCATTAGCTAATCAAACATTGTCAAAAATGTCGCAGGCTTTTGCTGAGCAAGTGGTTAAGCGTTTGCCACGTATGGCTCTGACCAAGACAGTTTGGTATCCTATAATTAAGCAGATAGCAAAATGGTTAGGTGTAAAGGTAACAAAAGATAGTTTTGCAAAGGGAGCGGCTAAGGTAATTCCGTTTTTAGGAGCAGGATTGTCTGGTGGTATAACATATTTAACCTTTAAGCCGCAGGCAAACCGCTTGATGAAGCATTTGCGTGAGGATAGTAATGTCTTTGCTTCTGTGAATTATGAAGAGACAGAAAGTAAATAATTTTATTCTTTAATAGGAAGTATTATGGTAGTAGTTAGAACAAAAGATGAATTGCAAGAAGCTATCAAAAATAAGGTAGATTCAATAAGAATAGAAGGTCCCTATGCTGGGATCGTTGCTCAAAAGATTCGTTCAAGAAAGAAGGTGAAAAAAATGGCAATGGGAGTTGGAGCTTTAGCCTTGGTTGGAGGTGTAGTTGCGGCTCCTTTCACTGGTGGTGCTTCTTTGGCTGGAAGTGCTGCGGGGCTGACAGCTATGGGATTGACTGTTGGTGCAGTTACTTTAACTACCACCCAATTGGCCATGCTCCTTGGTGTAGGAGGGTCTCTTTTAGCTTATTCTATTCATGAAAAATACTCTCTTAAGTTAGTTAAAGACAAAGAGGGTAATGTCTCTGTAGAAATGCATCCTTCAAAATAAACAAAAAAGTCATATAATGAGTAATATTGATTTGAAAGATTAATTGGCAAAACAAATGCTTGGTTATTTGCATAATGAATTAATTAAAGATGCAAAAGAACCCACTTTATATCGTTTATCATACGGTCAGTATGAAGTCTCTATTTATAAAGGAGAATTGTTGATAGAATTTGATACACAAAAACCAGGCTATGGTATATATTATGGTTTTATGATAACAAAGAATGGTATAGATGCAAACGAAGCTACCAAGATTGATAATATATTTCTTCCAATTAGGCAACATTTGGAGTTTGTCTTGAAAAAAGTTGTTTATTTAACTGATGGAATTTATAATAGCCGGGTTTATTGGGCTTTTTGGTTGAGATGCAATGATTTTGATATTGATTCTGCGAAGAAACATATGGAAATCATTCAAGACTATTTCAACCAGTTGGCTATTTCTAAATATAATGTTGTAAAGATATAATATGGCAAAGAATTTTGAAGATATTCTAACTTCTATGTTAGAACGATTAGATGAGAATCCAGATCAAGACGTAAATGCCTTGATTAAGGATGAGTGTGTGAAAATGGGAGTTTCGGAGGAAGGCAAGGCTTTGCTCTCCGAGACTAACGAGTATATTGATGGCTTTGCAGAGAAAATGGCTGCATTGCAAACGGCTAAGGAGGATGGAAAGTCTCGTAAGCAATGGATGCTTGAGGAGATGGACCGAATATTGAAGGGACGTGACGAGCATGAGAAGGCTGAAATCGTCTCTGCCATTTCTGATGCTGGTGAGAATGTGAACAATGAAACTGTAACTAACGAGGAGGACTAAACTTATGAAGTACACTGAGTATAATGAAGATGCAGGGCGCAATGAGTTTGGTGCTCATTTGGAGAGTGAAAGCAGAAAATATTCTGCCCTTCAATCCTTGTTGGCTGGTAAGCTGTTGGAAAAGGATGAGATAGAGAGTCTTCGAGAGTTTAAGTTTGTTCAGCAATTCTTGGATTCCCCAATTGGTGATGCTTCTGAAGCAAAGTTGAAGAAGGCTTTTGCTGCTGCCGTTATAATGGCACAAGAGCAGGGGACTTTGCCTTTCTCTCTTGCAGACAAAAGCCCAATAGCTATTGCAAGTGCCATTGATGAGGGATTAAATCGTGTTAAGTTTGCATACAAAGTTTCGAAAGAGGAGCTTGATGTCGTTGAGGTGGCGGATAAGTTGATTGATGCTACTGTAGCTCGTGTGGTGACAGTTGCTGACAAAGTGATAGAGAGGGGAGTTCCTGTTGTTTTGGATAAACTTTGTAAAGTAATAGCCAAAGTTTATCCTCCTGCTGCAGTGTTCGTTCCTGTTATCAAAGCGGCAGAGAAATATATCGTGCCTATTGCTAAGATGGCGGTAAGAAAGGGATTGTCTGTTGTGGCGGAAGGTGCGAAGTCTTTTATTCGCTCAACGGTTAAAACATTGAAAAATGGGATTAAGAAGTTTGTTTCTTGGCTGGTGAATTAAAAAACATTATTGGGTTATGAGAATAATAGTAAAGGCGAAGCCTATACGAATAAGAATAAAGTCTGGTGGGGAGGAACACTCCTCACTTGACTCTTTGCGCCAGAATCTCTGTGTGCAAGACTTGTGGCCATTAGTAAAAGACAAGCGGTTGTCAAGATGGTTGATGCAGTTGGGTGAAGTGGATTTGGCTCATGCGATAGATGCTTTGTCTGTAGGTCAACTTGATGTTTCTACATATTTTAAAATATTATTTCTCTTTTTTAAAGATGAATTGTATGCTCATTGCGTAATGGATTTATATGCTTTGATTTCATACTGGCATGATAGTGAAATGAAGATGTCTAAAAATTATAAGTCATTGCTCAAATTTCTGTTAAGTCAGTATAAAGGTGCCAAATACTTATTTGACCACTATCCTAATGAGATTTCGGTTTCTGAGTGGTGGAACGTATTTTGCAAGTTCCAGAGCGATGAAGACCCTGATTTTTTGTTCGCACAAGGGAAATTGGCATTTGATGGCTTTACAAAAAGTGATGGCACAAAAATTAAGGATATAGTTCTTGCTGAAGGCTTGATAAAAAAGGCTGCGGATTTTCATAATCAAGAGGCTATTGATTTTATAAATTCTAATAAGTTGAACGTTGCCAAAAAGTTAACGATGTTGACTCCTGAGTCAAAAGTAAAGATTGATAGTCTAATTATTAGATGGAAAGAGGACAGATTGGGCTTTGTAACCAAAAAGACTAGTTACGATGAGGAGATTGTATGGAACGTCAAACAATTACTACAGGAATTTACATCTTTGTGGAAAACTTATCTCATGTTTAGTTTGAAGGAGGTAAGAGAAGAGGCAGAAGCTAAATATGCTGAATTGGATGAATCGGATATCTTTTATAAGGAACGTAAGTTTGTGTTGGATTTAGTAAAATATTCTTGTAATGTGAAAACATCTGGCTTATTTGTGAAATTAGCAGAAGATTACCATTATCCATTGGCACTATATATGATTCGGATTACCAACAAAGGTGCATTGACAAAAAAAATGCAAAGTATGATACAAGATAATGTTTTGAATGATTATGGCTTGCAAAATAGTATTGATGGATTTCGTTTTATCAAAGCTAGGTTTGCTGATAGGCTAGCTTTTATAGTTGACCATTTGTTTACATATTAAGGCCTTGCAATATGAACAAGAAAGTAATAACGAATTTTCAAAAGATGATAGATGTAAATACACCTATCATCTATATCAACGACTATGATTTTGTACGTATAGACGAAATTATAGTTGAGATAGTGGGCAATAGTAAGGTATTTGAATGGAATCCTGCAACAGGCACAACCAACTTTAAAACGAAAGAAAGTCAAGGCTTGGGAGAGAATGATACACTGGAGCAATTCTTGCGTGATAAATATACTGTTGATGTCAACCTAAAGGAAAAGTTCTTGGTGTTGAAGGATATTCAAGATTTTATTGAAGAGCCGGCAATCAAGTCATTGCTTCAGTTGATAGCCCAACGTAAGTTGTATGATAGGGATTACAACACAACCGTCATTATAGTTTCTTCTGTTCTTAAAGTACCGCAAGAATTGGAGAAGTACGTGTCTTACTTGGATATTCCATTTCCTGAAGAAAAAGAAATCAATCAGCTTATAGACGAGCATGTAGAGGTGAACTGCTATGACAATTTCAAAGATGAGGACAGAAAGAAACTGATGCCATCTTTGAAGGGTATGACGAGCTTTGAGATAGACCGAATGCTTGATATGGCAATGAGCAGCAATGGCTCGTTGAGTGCAGAGGATACGGAGATGATTCTTCAGCAGAAGAAGGCGATGGTTAAAAAGTCTGGCTTGTTGGAATTGATTGACACTCCTGCGTCCTTGGAAGATATCGGTGGTTTGGATGCTTTGAAGGATTATCTGCGGAATAAGTCGAAAGTGATTACTGACTTGCCTAAAGCTCAGGAATTTGGCGTTTCAATACCTAAAGGTGTGTTTATCGTTGGTATGCCTGGTTGTGGAAAGTCGCTGTGTGCGAAAGCGTCGGCTGCATTGTTTAACACACCTTTGCTGAAGCTCGACATGGGCAGTATGATGGGAAAGTATGTGGGTGAGAGCGAGGGCAACTTGCGTAAGGCTATTAAAATTGCTGAGGCTGCTGCGCCTTGTGTGCTATGGATTGACGAGATTGAGAAAGCCTTTTCGGGTGTCGGTGGTAACAACGACATCATGGACCGTATGTTCGGCTATTTCCTTTCGTGGATGCAAGAGAAGACGAGTAGTGTTTATGTTATTGCAACAGCTAACAATGCTCATAATCTGCCTCTAGAGCTAAAGCGTAAAGGACGCTTTGATGAAATATTCTGTGTTAACTTGCCGAATGAAGATGAGCGAAAGAAAATCTTTAAGATTCATATTGGTAAAAAGAAGCAAAACCTTGACGAAGCAGCATTGAATTCTGTCTGTCTGATAACCGAAGGTTTTAACGGTGCTGACATAGAGTCGCTGGTGAACGAAGCTGTTGAGAAATGTTTCATAGACAGCTTGGATAATAAAGGCACAGCCTTTGATGAGAGACTCTTGAAGGACATCGCAAGTAAGACTGTAAGCATTACAAAATCATGCAAGCAACAGATTGAAGATATGAAGAAAGTATTCAAGGAGAATAACTTCAAGGATGCAACAAAACAACTTAAAAAATAAGCAATATGGCAAAGAATGAAAATAAAATATTGGATGAACTGAGACGAAGAGGCAAGATTTATGAAGATCCTGCTCCTGAAGTCGGAGGCTTTACTGGCTGGTTGATAAGTTTGTTTACCAAGAAAAAGTAAGCCGCATATACTTTTTTCTTGATGTTCTGTCACCATTTGACATATCTATATAGTTATTTCGCAGCCGAAATCAAATGTATAACTATATAAGGTAATGTAACAATGGAAAAGAACATCAGGAAAAAAGTGTGTTGGTTGGCTGCGGTAATGAGTGCCGTGCTGGTAGTATTATTTGGCTATTGGTTCTTCGTGAACCCTCATGGCTATTGGCAAAAGAAGGAGGAGGCTTTGAAGAATGAATATATGGATAGGAGGATGCTTTGGCGGAAGTCGGAGAAAATGACCATGCAACAGATGTTGTCGGACATGACGCTAATGGCTAAGGGGGATTCGGTCCTGGTTTGTTGGCTAACTGGTCTCTCGCTTCCCGTTTATCGTGACTTCATTCATGGTACTGCGCAACCTACAAGGAATGCTTGGGCTGAGACGAGATATTGGTATATGTCTTCTCTCGTTAAAGGCAGAGAATGGATGGAGGAACGTGCCAAGACGAGGATTCACAAGAGCCTGATCTTTGTGGAAACGAGTAGATTTCAGGTGCAGAAGGATTCCTTGAAGGATTATCGTAAAGAGAAACTTACTCCAACTGAGATTAGAAACAACAAAATGTATCTAACTGAACTTTCGCATATCAGGAAGTTAAAGGAGTTAAGGAAGTTAAGACGTATGTCTTGCTGCTTAAAAACAACGCCAAAAAGACTGTTGTCTTAACTCCTCAGCGACCGTAGGGAGCGATAACTCCTTTAACTCCTTTAACTTCTGAGCTTGCGAAACTTGAATATCTAAAAGATAATTGTCTGTATAGATGAAATCATAGCATAAAGAAAGTGTAACGAAAAATGAATAAAATTATAGGGTTTCTTGTAATGGTTTTCATGTTCCTACCCTGGCGACCAATCGTTGCAATAGTGGCAGCAGTATTGTTTGTCAACATCAATGGTACGGAATTGTATGGATGGCAAGCTGGATTGGCGCATGGATTGTTCTTCCTGCCTAATCTGGTGAGGCATCTCTTTGACGGCGATGTTCTTTTCAAGGCTACCAATTGTACTACAGGTTATCATGTTGCCTGGTGGATAGCTACAGTCGGTTCGTGCATCGGTTGGCTCGTCGATGCAACCTTCTCTTTTATGAAGGCATCGGCATTTGTAGGAAGTGATAAAGAATAAATTAATATAAATACGATGAACAGTATGGCTGATAATCAAAAAGTATATCAGGCGATCAAGACGATTGCTGATGAGCTCTGCAAGGAGAACAAGACGTATCTTCGTGCAGATTTGGCTTTTGAACTGAAGAAGTATGGTATAGCTTCCGATTCCTCGGAGGTGAGTAAGCTGGTATTTGATGCCTACAGATATTTCCATGATAATGGCAATATCGCCATTGCTTTTGTTTCCAATAATTCGCGTACAACGCTTGTGGCTGAATACAAGTTGAATGATAGTTTGGAGCGAGGCAACAAGGAGGAGGCTTTGAAGATAGCTGAGACGGAACTGGCGTTGTCTTCATCTGCTTTGGAGCAGTTGAAGGAGCAGGTGGAATTGAACCTTAACCTGGTTCTTGTTAAGGGAACGTCGAAGATGGCTGATATTGTCATGGGGACGAATGGCGTGAAAGATGTAAGAAGCAAGGCGGCTACCATGTTTGACAAATATACCAAGATGGTGGAGGCTTATCACTATGCCGAGGATAGTGTTCGTGGAAACATCGAAGATTTTACTTCCTTGCGTAGTGATATTGGGACGGTTTATCGTGACTATGCCCTGAAACTGATCGATATTTATGGCGACTCCATCAAGATGGTTTCTCCTGATCTGTTCGACTTCAAGCGAATAGAGTGGCTGGATGTGGACGAGATGCTTAAGTATGTGGAGCTGGAATATAACAAGCTCACGGAAAAATGTGCAGCTTTGATTGGTGAGATTTCTGTTAGTTTCCGTACTTCTTTGCAGGGTTCTTTGCAGGCTTATAAGTCTTTGTCGAACGGCAACAAGTCCTTGGGCTTGGCGATGGCAGGATTGACGATGCTCGAACACTATATGGGAGCAAGTGAACGCGCTAATCGATTGAAATCGGATTTGTCTGTTTTCCAGATGAGCGTGAAGCATGATGCCACTCGCATCAAGGCTGATATGGGACGATTGTTGGTGATCTGCAAAACGCTCAATGATGTGGTAATTCCGAAGGCGAATGTGTTCTTGCGCTATGGAGAAAAACTGTTGGCTTCTGACTTGAAGGCGACGCTTGATGCTTTGTATGCGGATGAGGCTATTCGTCCATTGGAGGAGCAACGAAAATGTCTGCTTCAGCAGATGAAGGCGCTGGACATGGAAATGAACGACCATCTTCAGAACATCGATGTCTATACCTCGCTGATTAATGACATCACCGCCACCTTGGAGTCTAAGCAGGGAAGTTATATGGAAGCGAAGGCTAAGAAGCCTTCCAAGCCTTTTTTCTTGGTCAACTGGATCACCTTTGGTATGGCCAACAAGAACTACTATCGTGACTTCGCCGAATGGAATGCGGTATGCTTCCCTCTTGTGAGAGAATACGAGAGCTATCAGGTAGATTTGAAGTTGGATAAGGAGGAATTGGAATCGCATCGTGAGGAACAAACCCGCATCAAAAATGAGTATGCCCAACTCTCCAGTGAACTGGATAAGGTTTCTAAGGAAATCAGGAGCAAGATAGTTTGCTCTAATGAATTGAAGTTGAAGATGCTGAAACATCTCCGTGATATGGTTGCCATGTTGAAACTCGGACGTGAAATCATGGAGAGCAAGATTGATGAGAAGTTGGTGCATACGGTCGATATTCCTGATTATAGGGAGGCTGCCAAACTTCCTGCTGATGTGGAGCAAAACCTTTCTCTGTTTACAGGAATGTTGGCAGACAATCTTCATGCCGACAAGGATATGGCTAAGAATTTGCTTGACGGGGTGGAAGCATATACGAAAGACCATAAGAAGATAGAGGGTAAGACCGCACAACAGAACAAATCTGCTGAGTATAGCGAGGAAGACTTGACTCAGGTAACTGGTGCTATGGAACAATCCTTACAGAAAGGTATTGCTCTGTTTGATAGTTTCGCTAAGCTCAAAGCGCAGCAGCTCAACGGTAGCTTGGCTTCGGCTGCATACGATAAGGAGTTGAAGAAACATGCTGATGAGTTTAAGCGTGAAATGGCTAAGATAGACAACAAGAGTGCTTATCTTCGTGAGGTGTTTAAGCGTATCAATCTGGCTGGTAGTGAGGAGGAACGTAAGCAGGCTATGGAATTGATGAGCGATTTGAGCGGTTACTCTCTCTCGGAACAGGAGTTTGCAGAATTTATGAATGGTAAGAAACAAATAGAATTATAAGGCGTATGGAAAGTTCAAGAAGACAGCAGGCCCAGGCTGATTTGGGCATGGATTTCGCAAAAGAAGATCAAAAGCGAGAGACGGCTCTTGCCAAAGAACAGGCGAGGGCTGATAAAAAAGCTGCAAAGCGTGAGAAGATGATGAACATGCCATCATATCGTCTGATGGTAGGTACGGCGAAGTATATGGACAAGTGGTTCTTGGATCCTATCCTTGGCTTCATCCTTCCTGTCGGTATCGGTGATGCTTTGACGAGCGTGTTTGCATTCCCATTTATCTATTACAGTCTTTGCGTGGTTAAGTCGATTCCGCTGACTTTGGCTGTCATCTATAATATCTTGATGGATGTGCTGATTGGTGCCATACCTTTCTATATAGGTGATGTGCTGGATGTATTCAAACGTTCGTATGTAGAGAACCTGAGATTGGTTACCGGGTATATCGAGGATGATAAGGAGATTATCAATAAGGTGAATAAGAAGGCATTCTGGACGGCTGTGTTCATCGTAGTGCTTTGCTGGTTGATTTATGTGGTGATTTCGTGGGCTATTCGCTTGGGAACCATGGCTTATGATTGGATAGTTTCATTGTTCTAAAAAAGGATTGCTTATGTTTAGAGGAATGACAAAGTTTACCTGTGATAATTGTGGAAACAAATTCATGGGAATGGACTGCGAGTGGCGGTGTACAGTATATACCGCTCCTGTAAAATGCCCAAAGTGTGGCAGTATGCATACATATCCGTCAGGATATAATATAGCATTTCTTTTTGGGGGATTGTTTGGCTTGAAAAAGACTTTTTATCGAAAGATATGGAAAAGCATCGATGAGAGGAATAAAACTGACAAATAGCCTATGAATAGTAATATTTTCTTTCAACCCTTCGTTGGCAAGGATTATGCCAACGGGGGGATATTCGGTAAGCGAATCATGATATTGGGCGAGAGTCATTATTGTGATGAGAGTTGTACGGATTGTGGCGACTGCCAGCTACATCGGGAGTGTATGAACTTTACGCAGCAGGTGCTTGATGATTATCTCAATGAGAATAAGGAACGGCAAAACTGGATGCGGACTTTCTTGAAGTTTGAGCGTTCGTTAGTGGGAGAGGAGACCAATCAAGCAATGAGGCTGAAGATCTGGAATTCGGTCATCTTCTTCAACTATCTGCAAGTGGCGATGGGTGGCCCTCGCGAGGCTGGCACAGCCGAACAATATCACCAGGCTGGCAAGGCTTTCTTCGAGGTCATCGAAAAGTACCAACCTGAGTATGTCATCGTATGGGGCAAGAGGCTTTGGAATAATCTTCCTAATGTGCGCTGGCAGGATGGCGACGACATCGTAGTGGATGGTTATCCTGTTGCTACAGGTGCTTATCTTCTGAGTAATTGCAAGCAGGGGAAAGTGATGGCGGTGAATCATCCTTCCGTAGGCTATTCCTGGGACTATTGGTACAAGGTGATACAAAGATTTTTGTAATAATTTTCTCGCTTGCGTCACGATTTGACACACCTGGCCTGTAATTTTACCGTCGTAAACATTAAAAACAAGGAATTATGGCACAGATTACAATCAATATCCAGACGTTGGACTGGACAATGGGGGAGACCGTAGGCTTGCACTTGATGCTGAAGCAAGGCAGCAAGGCAAGAATCGCTTGGGGCGATGGAAAGGTACAGGTCGTGACAGGTAAACAGAAACCTGCTTCCGAAAAGTTGGCTTGGGTGGAGGCAGGTCATGCCTATCCTGAGAAGGGCATGTACTACACCATTACCATCTGTTCGGAAGAGGAGGATGCCATTATCGGATTTGATGGATGTGGCATGTTCGAGGTGAAAACCTTTGATGTGATTCTCACGGAATGTCCTAGCTTGCGTATCCTGGGATATTCGGGATATGGTGGGCAATTGCTCGACGTAAGCAAAAATCCTTTGCTGGAGTTCATCGACTTCAGCGCGATAAGAAACGAGAAGTTGGATTTCTCTGCCAATCCTCTCTTGGAGGAGTTGCATATTGATGGATCCGAAGATTTGGTGTCTTTGAATTTGAGCAAGAACGACAAGTTGCGTCGCTTGAACATCTTTATGTGTCACAATCTCCAGCATCTTGCCTTGAGCAATCAGTCGCAGCTGAATGAGGTGGATTTCGCTCTCACTCATCTCCGTCCCAAGGACTTGGAGTATTTGGAGAAGACGTTGAAGCGAAACTCTCCTTACAAGGTACGGGGCGGAAGTTTCGGCGATGATAAAATAAAAGAAGTGTGTAATGGTAAAATAGTAGGGGAATATGAAGGAAAATTGTGATTGGAAAAAATGCTTGGACAGAATTGAGGATAAGGGATTTGACGACGATGATGCTTATTCAGAGATTCTAGAATATATCCGAGAGGTGGCTACTGTTGATGAGAAACGTGAGGTGCTACAAAATGTGGAGCAACGTGTGAAGAAAATCGTGAACTATGATTTTGCAAAGGCATGGTTCCTACGTCGCATGAGTGAAAGCGAGCATGATGTCATCGAAGACTTGATGGGAGTAAGATATGTTGTATTGAATGAGATGATGCTTCATCCGACTCCTGCCGAAGTGGAGAGATTTCGCTATCAGAATGATAAACTCTTCAAAATGACTCAGGAATGTTATGCCCAGTGCAGAAACATGTGGCGCACTTTGTTTCATACGCCTTATAAGGTGGATGATCGCTATCGTTATGAGGTGGAAGGAGTGTTGCGTTTCGAGTATGGAGATGACGATGCTGTAGTAAAGATGGAGAACGATAATTATTACGGATCTGATTTTCAATATATGATTCATCTGTTAGATGAACTGATGAGTGCAGGACGCTGTAAGATGGATACAATTTTGAATGGAGTCTTTGGCACATTTGATGGGGCTACCGAGGATGGGTATAAGCAGATAAACAACATGTTGGACGATGGAGATTCCTGGGATGAGTGTAGCCTTCATAAACCCGAGTTTGCTGATATTTGCGTTTGTTATGCCATGCATGCTCTGCATACGCATCAAGACTATAGCCTGCCCGACATTCTTCGCATGGATGATTTCGTGGTAAAGGTTCATTTGCAATATGAGAATGAAGTTTGCGATACGAGAGATGCAGAGATTGGACCGCTCGATTACGAACCATCGTGGTTCCAAAAACTTGTAGAGGAAGATGTGAATGAGTTCGGAGGAAAACATACGCTGAATCCGACAAGAAAGAAATAGCATATATAATAAAATAAGAAGTTTAACGTCATATATAAAAAATAGAAGATTATGAAGTTAGCAGAAGCATTGAGTATCAGAGCCGATTTGCAGAAGAGAGTGGCTCAACTGAAAGAACGTATCAAGGAAAGTGCCAAAGTGCAGGAGGGCGATGAACCTTGCGATAACGTAGAGGAACTTTACAAGGAACTGGATGACGTACTCGTCCAGTTGGAAGACTTGATTTATCGCATCAACATCACTAACGTTCAGATAGTTCAGGACGGAGACTCCTTGACTCGATTGATAGCCAAGAGAGATGTCTTGTCGATGCGTGTCAAGGCATTGAAAGAGGTGGTGAACTACGTAGCTGCCAACGATACTCGCTTTGGCAGAAACGAACTGAAATATGTTAGAACCATAGATATAAAGGCTCTTCGTAAGGAGGCTGATACCTATGCCAAGCAGTATCGGGAGCTCGACCTGAAAATTCAGAGTTTGAACTGGACTGTAGATTTGGCGGATTTGCAAGACTTGCCCCGATAATGGAGCGAGGATTAAAATTTTCATTGAGTAGATTAAAATTTTTGGAGAAAAGATAGAGGCAGCAAGAGGCTGACATCAGGCAATAGGTCTGTGTTAGCATTATTAAAAATTCATGTGTTTCATGCAAAGAGACGAGTTTGCTCACAGTTCATTTCAAGCATCGGGCACAAGTGTATCGCGCATTGGTATATGACAAAAGTCAGAAACGCCAGCATTTAGCATTACCATTTTGTTGGCTATCTTTTCTCCTCTTTTTAGGCATTTTTTGTAAATATTCATTAGATGTTTACTGAACTTTCGCATATTAGGAAGTTAAAGGAGTTAAGGGAGTTAAGGAGTTAAGACGTATGTCTTGCTGCTTAAAAAACTACGCCAAAAAGACTGTTGTCTTAACTCCTCAGCGACCGTAGGGAGCGATAACTCCTTTAACTTCTGAGCTTGCGAAACTTGAAATATTTAGAAATAATGGACAATCGTGTAAAATTCTATAGTTGGCTGATAGGCCTCTTGGATCGTAAGCATCTTACCTTTGAGGAGATTGCTAATGAGTGGCGTGATGCCAACGCTAATCAGGATGAGGATGAGCTGGACAAGCGTACCTTCCATCGTTATCGTGAAAATATCCAGTCGCAGTTTGGCATTACTGTGGAATGCGACAAGAGCGACGGCTATCGGTATTATCTGAAGCGTGATCCGATCGCTAATGATGATGTGACGGAATGGATGCTGAGTTCCTTGCGGTTGGCTTCGCTTGGTGATATGCTGAAGTTTCACAATAAGGTGATGCTCGATACACCGCCATACAATACGGAATATCTGGATGATATTCTTGCAGCGATAGATAAGCAATATCTGCTGAAGTTTAAGTATGTTTCGGGTTTCGGAGCGGAGAGCGATATCGTGCTGCAACCGGCTTTCGTGAGATACTTCAAACAACGGTGGTACGTTGTGGGAGTGAAGAAACAACGTTCGGCGTCCGAAGGGAAAGCCAATTCAAGTGCAGAGGTAGATGTGAGAAAACTCGTTCGCTGTCTTCCTTTCGACCGCATCAGTTTCCTGAAGCTTATTTGCGAGAAGCATCCGTTGTCGGCAAAGATAAAGAAGTTCCTGACTCCAGAGAATTATTATGAAGATTGCTTTGGCATCTATCGGATGGAAGATGTACCCGTGGAGAAAATCCGCATCCGTGCCTTCTATCCTGAATACAACTACATCGAGGAGGTTCCGCTGCACGAGAGTCTGCAGAAAGTAAAGGAGTCGAAAGATGGAATGTATCGGGAATATACCCTCACCGTTCGCCCCAGCCGTGATTTCCTTCAGGAACTGTTGTGGCATGGCAGAAACCTCATCGTACTGAAGCCCGAGAGCCTAAGGCAGGAGATGATTGGTATCTTAAAGGATATGACGAAGAGTTATGAGACGGGCGAATGCCTGAATGGGGAGGAGTAAGGGCTTAATGTTTCTCTCCAGGAAAATGGAAAATTCAAGGGGCTAAGTTACATTACTGAACTTTCGCATATCAGGAAGTTAAATGAGTTAAGGAAGTTAAGGAGTTAAGACGTATGTCTTGCTGCTTAAAAAACTACGC
>ERZ1673698.614-NODE-614-length-50795-cov-19.469334_pt1 | contig 50795 bp, 47 predicted proteins | sample MGYA00580228_ERZ1673698 | MGnify/ENA primary metagenome ERZ1673698 (study PRJEB41218, sample SAMN15661768) | gut metagenome | host: Homo sapiens | place: Canada: London | collected 2015-08-20/2019-03-30 | study: EMG produced TPA metagenomics assembly of... | reverse complement strand
ACTGGCTGCCCTTTCAGGGCGCTCCTTTTCGCGCTTTGTTCGTTTATCATGTGCGTTGCCTCGCCACTTGCTATATGGCCCGCAACCGCGCAGAGATTTTTCTGGATTTTGCCCCACCTACTTACCATCGCTTAGCTTCAGAGCCGGCCCTCATCGTTGTAGCTGTAATAGCTGCCGTCAGCGAGGACGATGTGGTCAATGAAGCGTATGTCCATAGCTTTCGCCGCTTCCTTCACCCTTTGCGTCAGGCGGTCGTCTTCCCGGCTGGGCTTGGAACTGCCCGAAGGATGGTTATGGCAGAGCGCAATGGACGTGGCGTTGGCGAGGATGGCCTCGCGGAGTACGAGCCGCACGTCGACCACAGTTCCCGTGATGCCGCCGCGACTGACACAGACACTGCCGATGATGCGTAGGTTGTGGTTCATTAGTAACACGTGGCATTCTTCAACGGGATTGTCGCGAAGTTTGTTGAGGAAGTAGCGGTAAATGTCTTCCGACGATTGTGCGCTGGGGCGTTCCTCCACGTGCTCTTCCTGCCGCCGTTTGCCCAGTTCGCAGGCTGCAAGAATCGACACCGCCTTCGCTTCGCCGATGCCTTTGTAGCGGCAGAGCTGTTCGAGCGTCATCTTGCCCACGTCGCCCAGACTATTGCGATGGTCAACGAGCAGGCGCTCCATGAGACTCACGGCATTTTCCGTTGTCGACCCCGACCCGATGAGGATGGCCAGCAGTTCGGCATTGCGTAGGGCGGCAGGGCCGTGCTTGATGAGGCGCTCCCTCGGGCGCTCGTCGGCTTTGAGGTCTTGGATGATGGTGTGATCGTTGTCGGCCATGACGTTTGTAACCTTCCTTATTTATAGAAATTCTTTTTGAAAGCTTCAAATTCGCCCTTGCCGAGCACGCAGCGGCGCCAGAACGCACGGATGAATCCTGTGCCATAGCCAAGCAACTGCACATAAGCGGCGGCCACGGCGCGTAGGCCAACGCCCAGACTGCGGGCCGTGCGGGTGGCGTCGGCGCAGATGATGAGGGCAAAAAGCACAAACGGCGTGAGGCATACCCACCAATGGGGGCAACCAAGGGCGGCGGCCACGGCGGTCAGCACCACCAGCAGGGCGCAGCCGGCGGCAAAAACGGCAGGCAAGGCATGCACGAGTTTGAGCGTGCCAGGATGGCGCTTGGTGAGGTTGATGCGGGCGATGCCCGAGTTGTGTACTTGCTTGAAAAACTTTCGAAGGTCGGTGCGGCGCTTGTGCCAAACCCAGGCCTCTGGAAAGAGGCGGCAGGCATAGCCTTGCTCAAAAATGCGCGTGGAGAAGTCGATGTCCTCGCCAAAGCGCATGTTGCTGAAACCATTGAGTGCAGCATAGACCGTTCGGCGCACACCCATGTTGAACGAGCGCGGATAAAACTTGTCCATTTTCTTCTTTCCGCCACGGATGCCGCCAGTGGTGAAGAAAGACGTCATGGCGTAGTTGATGGCTTTCTGCATGGGCGTGAACGACTCATGGGCGCGGTCGGGGCCTCCAAAAGCATCGCAGGGCGCGGCGTTGAGTTCCGCGTCAACCGCTTGGAGATAGCCCTCCGGCAGCACCACGTCGCTGTCGAGAATGATGACATACTCGCCCTTCGCCCGTTCCACGCCATAATTGCGCGAGCCGCCGGGCCCCGAGTTCTCTTTCATGAAATAGCGCACATTGAGTGCATCGGCATAGCGCTCTGCCACCTCTTGGCAGGGCTGCGATGAACCATCTTCCACGATGAGAACTTCGAAATCCTGAAGCGATTGTTTCGTCAGGCTCTCAAGTAGTTCGTCCACTTCATCGGGGCGGTTGAATACGGGGATGACAAAGGAGTATTTCATAAATAATTTTGATTACCTACTTAAAGTGCAAACTTACGCAAAATATGTGGAATATCCGAGATTTCGCCCAACGGATTTGCCCGAAACCCCAAGATTATGCCCCACTTATCGTTGCCTTTCTCTTGCCAGTGCCGCAAAAACTTGTTAGCTTTGCTTTGCGAACCAGTGAATTGCTCTAAGTAGCCTACTTAAGATAAAACGTTTCATGAAACCAATGAATATCCGAAAATCCCTCCTCTGCCTTTGCCTTTTGGCCGGCAGTCTCTTTGCTCTGCCTTGTTTCTCCCAATGCTTCAGCGGCAGTTACACCGCCGAATGGCAGTGGAACACAAACAAGAAAACCAATTGGCTCAACCTGTTGAGGCTTGATTTGAACCTGCCGATAAAAAGCGGAACCGACTATCTTGAAGCGGCAACGCTCCACATGGCCAAAGCCAAAGAGGGAATCGGGACAGACTGGCAGGCCTTTTCCAACATCGAAGCCGACAACAATGTGGCGGCCTTGGCCGTGTTGGGCTATCGCCACGCCTGGGAGAATGCCAATGTCTTTCTCGGTGTGCGCAACGTCAACGAAGATTTCTTCACGTCGGATGCCACGTCGCTCTTCGTCAACAGTTCGTGTGGCATCTTTCCAACCATCGCCGCCAGCTATCCCATTGCCAATTATCCCTTCTCCGGCCTGACGGTTTATTTTGATGTAAGCCGAAACGGATGGACCTTCAGGAACTCCTTATATAATGGTGTGGGCTACAACGGTTGGCGCCGCCACGACAATCCCTTTCTCGTGCGTCCGAAAAAAGACGGCGTTTTCAACATTTCGCAATTGGAATATTCCCACCGCGACGGGCATTACTTCGCAGGCGTAGCCGTCCACAGTCGGCAGTTTGCCGTTGACGAAGAAGGCGAATTGCTGACGGAATCTCCAGCGGCAGAAACAAGCTGCGCCTAGTGGGCCTATGGTGAGCAACCCCTGTGGAAAACCGAAGAAAAAAGCATTTTCGTTATGGCGCAGTATTCTGAAAACACCTGTCACTCAAACGCTTGCCGCCGCTATGGTGAAGTGGGCTGCGTTTATCAAGACTGCCGCAATGCGTGTGGCCTCTCCGGGCAGTATGCCCTTTTCCAACAGGGCCGCGAGTACTCCGTAGAAATGACGTGGCGGCGCCAGCTCACCCGCTCTTTGGACGTGCAGCCCTGCTGCCAATACGTCACGAATGCCGACGGCGATTTCTTCGTGGTCTGTGCCCGGCTGTGCTACGATTTCTGAGAGGGGAGGGCGGCAAACTATAGGAACAAAATAATACGACAATTCAATAAGTAGGTGGTCAAAATTATTTTTATATATGTGCCAAGAGCATTATTTTTACATTTGAAACGTCCTCTCGGGCGCATCTACTTACCTTGTTTTCAGTCGCAATGCCCGCATTGCTCCTTCAACCAAGGTGGCGTATCTGCATCCCGATAGAACATTTCAAATATAAAAATAATTCTGACCACCTACTTATAAACTAATTTTGCCCACCGACTTATCAAATTGATTTTAAACATCAGATGCCTGCTTACCATTACTTTCCCCCACTTGAATCCTATCCTTTTTTCAAAATCATTTGCACAGCCTTGCCCAACTCTGTCAGCCTATATCTTTGATTTGGATGATTGGGAGCGTCTGCATATTTCATTTGTATAAGGCCAGATAGAATAGCTGGTTTCAAAGACACCTTGTCGAAGTATTGGCGAGATTTGGTTGCAAGTTTGGTTGCAAGTTGCAAGTTTTCTTTGGCGTATTCTGATGTATCTATATTGATAATTAGGTCTCTAACGTGAATAGGGATATTTGTTGCAAGCTGATGGGCGGTTGCTGTTAAGCTGGTGTCCAGTATAGATTCCTCATAGCTTTTAGCATCATCTTCAATGATAGCACTGAATGCAGTTACCAAATCAACGTTGAATCGTGCGGGAGGATTTTCATTATCACGTAGTGCATCTTGAACTTCCGTAACGCCATGATTAAACATGTTCACATAATTGAAAGTACGCATCATTTCAGCAATCACACTGTTGCGATAGTCATTCACCAATGGAAAGTTTTCAGGGCGTGCTTGACCGTAAAGACCGCCTGGGTTCATGATTTCGATGTGGCGGTCGTATTGGTAGAGACGTGTAGGCATATTGGATTGATAGTCTCGATGCATGCAGGCGTTCATACAGAGTTCGTGAAGTGCCTTGAAAGGATAGTTCATAACTTCCTTTTCGCGCAACATACTGATAGATATTGGGCGACGGGTTACGATGCCATCACGAATGAAATTGTCGAGAAGTGGCAGAATTTTATAGAGGCAACCCTCAAATCTTCGTTCATTTAGAATGGCTCCTGCGTTTGTTTCTCCTTTAAATCGAACATACTGAATGTACGCTCCAGGCATAAAGAATTTGGGATTTTTGCCAAACATAATCATCGCTGCATTGGTTGGGCAATTCCATTGAAGGTTCCATAGATGCAAAGAGGCAAGTTGTTCCTCAAGTGGACGATGGTCTTTTTCCAAAACGTGGTTGTCTACAGCACGAGGAAGATAATCTTTGATAATGGCATTAATGTCAAGGTCGTCCAGTTTTGCACCTCTGCATGGATAGGTGTCAAAAGTTGGTAGGCTTGCTGCGCATCGTTCACTTAATATGCGTTCTTCTTGTGGGGTTGCGATATCCCTGCGAGGACCAATACGAATAAAGGTACGACCACGATAACGCACAGGTGTATCAAATGAGGGAGTAACCTCTACTACAAGGACATCCCCCTTGGGAGTACTAACCTTTTCCGTTGTCATCATGGGTAATGGGAGAATATTACCATCAGAGCGGATGCCGCTGATTTTTTTCATCAAAGTATCATCGACAGACATTCCATAGATTCTTCCATCATCAAGAACTCCAATGAGTAGGTAACCCTTCTTGCGAGATCCCGGAAGGTCATTGGCGAAGGCACAGATTGCCTCTTGAAATTTATCCATATTGTTAGTAGAGATAGTCCTCTCTATACGATAGCTTTCGTCGATGCTAAGGATATTGTATAGCTCTTCTTGAGTCATAGTCGCTTACATTTTATTGTTTTCGTGTAAAGGTACTATATTATTTGATGACCTATCATTAAAATACCAATAAAAAGGATGTATGAGAAAATAATTTTGTTGTTCCTTTATCAGTTTTAAGAAATTAAGTAGGTAGTCAGAATTATTCTTGCATTAACATAACACAGGCTGCATCTCGGTAAAGCATTCAAGCAAATTTATGTTTGATACTCTGCTCCCAGTTCACATTGTATTTGAAATGTTCTATAGGGATGCAGATACGCCGCTTGACAGTCTGGATTCGCTTGCCAAATGGGGCCGACAGACTTGATGCAACTCAAACCAGACTCGCAGCGCCCCCCCCGATGCCTCGTAAATACAAATTCCCAACTTGTCAGCGAACTTCGCCCCGTCTGCATCCGCCTCTGCTCCCAGACGCGACCGCCTCTGCTCCCAGACGCATCCGCCTCTGCCCCCAGACGCGCTTGCGTCTGCTCCCGCGTTCGCTGAGAGAAATAGACAATGAAACGGCAACAATAGATGCAGACTTTCAAGGCCCCTTTCACCAATTGCCAGCCACATTCTTGTTGATTTCCTGGAAACGTGGGTTACTTTCCAGGCGTTTTGTTCATAGAGAGATAAGAAATCAAAAATCAAAAACGTTTCACCAGTAAAGAAGGCGTTTCAAAGCGTGTTACGGAAAATCCGTCCGCCAGTTTGTGCGCCCTCCAAAAGCAATCCCGCCCTATGGATAAAAAAGAAATCACACCCAACACGAGTTGAATTTGAAACATAAGCCGATGGCAGCCCCCACCTTTGCCAGCGAACTCGGAAAATGTAAATATACGGATTTGTTAAATGATGTAAAACATCCGAATATTTATATTGAGAAGCTTCCCTCATCTAAACTTTTCACTACTTTTGCAATTGATTTCCTAAATTAATCTTTTGTTTGGGAGCGCCTCCAGATGGAGCGATTTAAGAACAAAGGTTAATTTGAGCCTACGCCGAGCAGAAGTCAAAGGTCAGTTCTTCGGACCGAAGCAGAAGTGGGGTATGGGTGGGAAACAGGAGATCGACATATATTAAGGCGTTTATCAACGCTTGTTCTTGACCTTCGAAATCTCGCAAGTTTCATGTACCATCAAGACAAGGCAACGATAGATGCCCAGGTGATGTGGTTATTCGCCTACCCAGTTTAGATGAGTAATGTCATGGCAGCACTTTTTAGTGCGTGCCATGACATGTCTCTTCGTTTCTGGGTAGCATCAGATGGTATATCATATCGGCGTGGGCTCTGTTCGTTGTTCGTTCGACGGTACAGGGCAAATGCGAGAGCCTCGAAGGTGGAACGACAACGAAAGGTTCACGCTTTTTTTGTGTTTTCACACACCCTTAGTAAAACGCCAGTATTGGCAGAAAAGTCCTGAAGGTCAGGGATGCGCTCAAAAATTGTTGTAAATCCGCCTTTCGTTGCGGACAAATAAGCTCCCGTGGGCGGCTCATGTCCTTGGAACGTCTGTGTTTTTTCGCCATCAAAAAAAACTATAGAAAAATAGAAAATAATCCTTGTTTGCCAAGAAAATTTCATACCTTTGCGGCAGACTATTAAAGCCGACATTGTAATATGCGTAAAATCGGATTAATGATAGTTTAATGGTGGTGGTGAAAAAACACCTTCGGATGTCAGAGCTTAAAACGATAAGAACTTAAGCATGAAAAAACCATCCGGGGAAAACATCACACAATATGAAAGAATACTGGCGAGAAAACCGGACGACACGTCCGTTGCCTGTTTTTCCAGAACGTAAGAAATGAACACATTGTCTAATGTGGAACCCCAAGGAGGCGGGGCAGAGCCTCTCAGCACCGGATTTGCCTCCGATGTCCTCCCCGAAGTCCATAGCCCGTCGGCTGCCGACTCACACACAGGGGTGTCCACGAACTATGCTCCGAAGGATGCGCCGCGTTGGAAAGTGCCTTGCTGGTTTGTCCTGCGTGTCACCTACGGCCGCATCGATAAAGCCGTTGAAGATTTAAAAGCTAAAAACATACCCACTTATGTGCCGATGCAATATGTGGAGAGAATCGTATTGGGGAAAAAGAAGCGCGTCAAGCAGCCTCTTTTCCCCAATTTGATTTTTGCACGTATGACGCGCATAGAGTCGCATTCCATCGTCAAGTCTCCGGCCCCAACGGCCGCTTACATCCGCTATTATCTCGACAAGACAGAAAAGCCCGAGAGCAAGACGGGCCTCTGTCCTCCCGTCATTCTTTCTGAAGACGTCATGCAGCACGTCATTCGTGCCACCATCACCTCCAATCCCCATGTCAAGACCCTCCCCGTTTCTCGTTGCCATTTCAAGAGCAACGACCAAGTGCGCGTCAAGGAGGGCGAATTTAAAGGCTTTGTCGGTCGCGTCATCCGCGTGGCCGGCCAGCAGCGCGTTGCTTTGGAAATCAAAAGCATCTGTTACCTCGCCACCGCCTTCGTTCCCAGTGCATTCTTGGAGAAAGTGGAAGAGTATTCTGGGATTGAAAGAGAGGGGCAGAGAGACACGGAAGAAAGCGTTGTTTGATGATGCTGGAGGTTGCGGGGTAGAGTGGACTTACCAACTTGAAATATAATAACTCGAAATAACTATGAAATCTGTATTTTTCTCATTTTTCCTCGTAGTTTTGTTAGGAGTGCAGTCGTGCAGTAGCGACAGTAATCCAATCATTGAAGACATTGAGGAGTCCAGTGCGGGTTTCTTTTCCATCTACAACAAGTCCGAAAATAGCTATGTGAAAAATCAGGGTGATGTCACAATTGGCGACACCTTGCTGATAACGTTTACGCCCAATCCCGAGTTTGTCGCCGAGAACTTCAAAACAACCATTTCGGTCAATGGCAAGCCCATCACGGGCAATGAATACATTGTGGGAGAAGATTCGGAAACGCTGGATATTTCAGCCAAGTCAGAAGCAACGACTTCCTCCCATGTTCTCCGTGAACAATATGAAGCCTGTTTGAACTTGCTCTCTGCCAGCATATCGTTGGATTATGTCGTTGCTATGGCAGAACTTTATCCTTTCGCTGTACCAACCGTCAGCTACAAATACAATGAAGGACAGCTCGTCAAACACCGCCTTACAGACAGCGATTTTGAAGTGTCGGAATTTGAGGGTACGCTTTTTCACACCCATAGCAACCGTGTTTCTTTCAGACAGCCATTAGGTTCGAAACGCGAGTTCCGTGTAACCTATGAGCCGAATTACCAAGTCTCTCCGACAAAGCCAACCTATTATTTCTCACACGACATCACGGTGCCTTATGTGTATGTCTCCTATGTCAAGAACGGGGCAAACTTCATGAACACCTATAAGAATTTGTCTATCGACCTCTCCGTTGAAGGTTCGAAATCCGAGGGAGATGTTGAAAAGGAGGCCATCGGTGAATACCTCAATGCCCTGAAAAGCGTTGTCGACAAAGTGTCGGTGGAGATTGACAGAAACGGAAAAGTCCGCTTGACGAGATGAGGACGCGTTGGTCCTTTGTGAAAATACTTGTTTCATGCGGATTTGGGTAATGGAAAAAAATAACTTGAACAATCTTGAGGAGAGAAGTCGGGAATTGTATTCTTACGCCCTGTCTTTTTGCTACTTTTGAAATTTGTCACTCCGCAAAGTTTCCTCTTCTAAATTTCAATACCATCAAAAATACAGGTCAAAATTGATTAACTTATTTGGGGGCAGTTTGTCACTTTCTGATAGTTTATTAATCCCGTAAGGTTTTCTACTTCAAAAATTTTATTTTAAAATATCAAGTCGTTGATAATGAATATAGAAAATATAAATCTGACGATGATTTTTATTTGGTATTTAATATTTTAATCTAATTATGAAAGAAAATAATAGTCAAATGTTAGGTCAACTTTCACCTAATGACATTCAGCAACAATATCCTGACACGTGTGCTATAAAGTCGCAGCAAATCATATTGCAGTCGCATGACATAGATGTCAGTGAGGACGAACTCGTTAAAGAGTCCATTGAAAAAGGATGGTATACTCCTGGGGCTGGAACCAATCCATCAGAAGTAGGGAATTTGCTCGAGGAGCATGGTGTAAGCGTAGGCCGTTACGAACATGCATCCATTGATGACATTGCAGCAGAACTTGCAAAAGGACATCAGGTAATAGTAGGGGTTGATTCAGGTGAATTGTGGACACCAGGAACGTATGAGAGCCTTGAAGATTTTATCATAGGCAATGGAGCTGACCATGCACTTATCGTAAGCGGAATAGAAGTTAATCCTCTGACAGGAGAAAGGGAGGTTACGCTTACCGACCCAGGTACGGGAGAAGTGGCACACACCTACACAGCCGACGAGTTTGAAGATGCATGGGATGATTCCGATAATTTCATGGTAACAACAGATTTTTAATGAAAATAAGCACATTATGAACTGGAAAGAAATTGAACCGCAATCTAACCGTTTGATTGCAGAACTGAAAACGCTGATGATCCGTATCACAGAACTGAATGGTTCAGACTGTAGATATCCTGCTATTACCGACAACTTTAAACAGGCTCAAAACTGTATTGAGCATCCATCTTACAACATCGTTGTCTGTGGAGAAATGAAAAAGGGGAAGAGCTCTTTGCTAAATGCGATTATTGGTCATGATATTCTTCCCGTGGCCAATCAGGTGGCTACGTCGCAAGTATTCAGAATATCTAACAACCAGACGGAATCGTTTGAACTCGTGTTTAGTGATGGGAGCAGAAAAACTATTTCTAAAGACCAACTTGCAGAATACGGCTCACAAGTAGAGGCTAATCTTTATGGCAGTCATGAGGAGGACTTTAATGGAAAGTTGTTGGACTATATACAAGTGAACACTCCTGTTGAATTTTTGCCCGACGGTGTTAGTCTCATTGACACTCCGGGGCTTGGCGCTGTGTATAAGTCGCACGAATCACTCACACAAAATTATGTCCGCAAGGCTGCAGCAGTGGTGTTTGTGTTCGATCCAGAGCGTCCACTTGTCGACTTGGAGCAGAAATTCATTAAAAAGGTGCTTGAGGTGACTCCACACATCATGTTTGTGATGACAAAGATTGACATGTACAAGGCGTCGGAGTGGAGCATGCAATTAGAAAGAACGAAGGAGAGCTTGGGTAAGTTGTTCGCACAATACAACAAGCCAGCCCCAGATGTCTTTCCCATGTCGTCGGTGTTGTTGGCTGAAGCAGCAAAAGAAGAGGAACCAGACTTTAGGGAAGAGAATATAAAGACTAGTATGTTCCCCGCAGTCAAAGATGAATTGATGCGTAATATTTGCAAGGCTGTTGGGTTAACCTATACGTCACGGGCACTGTATGAGGCTCAAGCTCAGATTATAAAGGTTCGTAAGGTCGCTACGGAATTGCTGCAGGCAGCAAGCGACGAGGGGAAACAACTCGACCAAAATCTGGCCAATGAGAAAAGACAAATGCAACAGCGCTTGGAGAGTGAGTGGGGAGAGAATAGTGCAAAGAACCACGAACTGGCAGATGAAATATCAGCCATTTGCAATAATGTCGTTATCAATAAGGTGCAACAGATGTTCCGTTCTACAGGTTCAATACGTGCTCATTACCAGGATAAGATTGATGGTTTGAGCAACATGGACGAAGTGAAACGGCTCTGTGAAGAGATGCCACGTGCTTTGGTTAATGATATTGCCTCACAATGGAGATCAATTATGGAAGATGCACAAGACCGTGTTTCTGAACTTCTCAATAGGCAGTTGTCAACTGTCGACGAGATGCTTTATGAGGGAGTTTCTAGTGGCAATATCCATATAGACCTACAGAAACTGTCTTCTAGTCAAAAATTGAACAACTACCGCAATAAGTTCTTTGAAGGTTTTTTTGTGGGGACAATTGCTTCTTTAGTTTGTCCTCCTCTTGCTCCGATTATAGCCCTTGGAGCTGCCGTTTGGAGTTTTATAACGGGAGGCCCAAAGAACAAAGAGGATGTGTTGAAAAAGAATAAAGCGAACCTCCGTGAACATCTATCAAAGATGCTTGACCAAATGCATAGCCAGTTGCTGGACGTGCAAGCTGGGCAGACACGATCGGTTGTCAATGAGTTTGTGTATCAATTGAAAAAGACAGCCGAGGAAATCATAGCCAATAAAATCAATGGCCAAAAGCAACAAATGAAAAAGCAACTGGAAGATTTGCAACGTCAGGCTCAAAAGTCGATTGAGGAGAAGCGACAGGAAGTAGGAGCACTCAGTGAAAACTTGAAGGCATGGAATGCTTTAGTGCCAAAAACAAAAGAACTATCCGACTCGTTTGTACAAATTGAGAGCGCATTAACATCAGAATAATTATTAGAATATGATTTGTCCTTATTGTCATCAAGAGCATCCCGACAACACGTTATATTGCCCACAGACGGGACGCAAAATACAGGATGAAAAATTGGCCTGTACGGAAAATCCGCATTGTTCTATACATGGACAATTTATCTTGCCTGCAGGTTCTCGTTTTTGTCCAGAGTGTGGTTCACCAATAAAACAACGTGATACGCCAAGAGAACAGCAAACAGAAAATGAAAATAACAGCTCGTCTGTAACGATTAATTTTGATGATTGCTTGGATGAGTTGAACAAACTTTATAAAATAACAGATTAAAAAAACAGGTTATGGTAAATTCAATCAGTACCTCATTCATCAGAGGTCTATGTGATGAACTCGGTTACAATACTTCGGTTGATTCCGATGGTGACATCTGTCTGGTTTTAACAGCTGATTCAGATTTTGGTCACAATGTGTTGGTTTTCATGAGAGTTATTGATAATAAAATTCTGCGCCTTTTTTCTATGTCAGACTTTAAAATCGGACAAGAAGATGTTGCAAAGACGTTGCTAAAACTAAATAAATATAATCATCAAAAGCTCTTTATGAAGTCATATTTGCAAGATGACGGGCATGTTATCGTTGAGAGAGGGGAGTTGATTGACGAAAATGTTTCGGAGGAATTTATAAAGCAAAATTGTATTAGAGAATGTGTTGGCATGAGTTGGCAATTCTTTAAAAACAATTTCTCCGAGTACTAATTCTTTTATTATTTAGGCCTTGCTATTGAGCCATTTACATAGGAAGGCTTATACTTATAGGGTGTTCTATAAAATTAGCTTGAGATTATTAAACAACTAAAAACTATTTTATAGGACGCCCTTATGTACATCCGAACATCTTGTTATATATGGCAAAAATAGGAATAGATTTTGGTACTTCATACAGCGTAGCTTCCTACATAGATGCACAGACAGGTGAAGCTAAGCCAATTAGGATAAACGGACTTGAGAAAATCCCAACGATGTTGTATTTCCCCATTGATAGCGCTACTCCTTTAGTTGGACAGGTGGCTTATGAGAAATATGACGTTTGCAAGGATGCGGAATCTCCAGAAGAGATGGACGATATTTTGTCTGGCATTGTTACCAACATTAAGCGCAATATGTCCAAGGAAGGTTCTATAGCCTTGCCCAATGGGGAAATTCTTACGTATGCACAGGTGGTTGCTCTAATCTTGGCTTTCATTAAGAAAGAAGCCGAAAAAACATGCTTTGGTGGACAGACCGTGGATGCGGTCTGCATTACCTATCCTGTTGCCTTTGATGCTGCACCGGACAAAAAAGACATCTTGCGAGAAGCGGCCACTTTAGCAGGCTTCAAGGATGTGAAACTACTTATGGAACCAGTGGCTGCTGCTAAAGGATTCTTTGGAAAGGAGCAGTGTAAAAACACGGGCGTGTTGATTTACGACTTTGGTGGAGGAACCTTCGACCTGGCTTTTGTAAAATTCGACAACAACGGAAACCATCTTACCTATTCGATAGACGGAGACCCCAATTGCGGTGGCGAAAATATTGACCACGCCATTTATGAAGCATGGGACAATATCGTTTTTAAAAGGAGTCATCGTCATCTGTCACAATATGAGGGAGAGGTGTTTCTGCCTATTCTGAAGACCGACTGCATGAAGGCCAAAGAGTTGATGTCAAATGGTGCGTTCAACAAAAGGACTTTATTTCTGCCTCCGGCTTGTGCGAGTATTGAACGTATGCCAGCTTTTACACAAGAAGAATGGGACAATATCGTCAATCCGTGGGTTGACAAAACCATTGCGAAGGTACAGCAGTTGCTTCAGAAACTCCAAAACGACCGAAATCTTGGTTTTCAAGTGGACAAGGTGGTCTTAATCGGTGGTAGTTCCCGTCTTCCTCAGGTTAGGAAACGTTTGTCTGAGGTTTGTTCAGTTGTGCCAGAACAAACACAAGACGTGGACGTGGCTGTTGCAAATGGTGCAGCTATTTTTATTAATGAGTCGCATGAGGAGTATGCAGAAAGAGATGTGTACTGCATCTATTGCGGTAGGAAGATAAAGACATCATTCAGATTCTGCAATGGTTGTGGAAAAAATAATTTTAGATATGATTATCGTTTAAGAGATAATTGGCATGAATGAGCAATTTCACACACAACAAGTGATTGACCATATTATCAGCGTATTGGAAAATTCACCTTGGAAAGACACTTATGTTTCAAAGTTTCAGCGTTTTCGTGATGAGGCTGACATGCCATGTGTGTTGGCTGTGGCTGGTAAGGTGAAAGCTGGTAAAAGCTCGTTCTTGAATGCTTTGCTAGGAGTGGACTTGGCTATGGTTGGTACAACAGAAACAACTGCCACGATAAACTATTTCCGTTACCCAAGACCCGATGAAGAAATCAATCCAGAGAAACCTGTTGTTGTGCATTGGAACGATGGACGTCCGCCGGAAGCCCAAACGTTGGATTTCCTTAATTCCCTTCAAGGACATACCACTGAGGTATTGGACAAGGCCGAAAAGATACATCATTTGGAATATGTGCTAAAGCATGAGACGCTTAGGTACATCACCTTGGTAGATACTCCGGGATTTGGTTCTGTGGAAGACAGGCACGAGCAACGCACGGAATCATTCTTCAATCCGGAACGTGCTGCAAACTTGAGGAAAAACCAAGAAGAGGTTTCCAACGAACTCACCGAAGGTGCTGACGCGGTGCTATATGTGAGCATGCGAGTTCCGGATATGGGGGCACAAAGATTCTTTGGCGAGTATGTGCCTAACATCACACCCCTTAATGCCTTGGGCGTGATGACTAAGATAGATAATGAATATAATGCCACATCTGATGTTATCAACAATATGTGTCATGATTTGGCCAATAGTTTCAGAAGACTGTTGAGTACGGTCGTGCCTGTTTCTGCGGGGATATATCATACGGTAAGGAAACTTCAGAAGAATGGCAACGAACGTTTGAAATGGTTGCAGGAAAACTTGAGAAAAGTGCCTCAGGCAGATTTCGAAAGAAAATTCAATGCCTCAACCTTTTTAAAGACAGAGGGCGCATACAATAACTTATTTTCCAAATATGGCCTCTCTTACGAAATAAGGAAAGAAATGGTGGGAGACCTTCCTTGGATGGTCTTCTTCACCATAGCAAAGGCCCTATATGCCAAAGAACTGAATGACGCGGTTGATTATCTTCTTGACTACTCGGGGATGGATAAAGTAAAGGCCATTCTTGAACAGCAATTCTTCAGTCGGGCAAGAGCTATTCGGTGTTCGCGCATTATCAAGGAAGCACAAAGACAACTCCTTGAAATCAAGAACATTCAGTTGCAACGACAGTACACACACGCGGAAAACATTCCATATTATAAGAAGTTGATAGATTATGCCAAAACGGCTTATCAAGGAGGCTCTACTATTCGCTTGTTTTCCGACCAAAGTCTTACGTATTTAAAGGATATGATAGAGCAAAACACAATCTCGCGAAGCGAGTGCGACAGGTTGTCGGGCGAAATAGACTGCTGTTTGTCAGAACTGGCCAAAGTGTTGGAAGCGATGTCTTCTCAAACCAACTCGTCAGAAGCATTAAGATTGTTGGAAAGCAACTCTCACCTTTTGAGAGGCGAAGATGAGATAAAAGAGCTTGAACGTTTGTTTGGCAAATATTCGGATGTCAGCATTTCGGGAGATACAAGCACTTATGCCCGTGGGCAAAGAAAATGGAATGCCCGCATCCAACAGGTTCAAAACAACCCAGAATACAGACAGCTGGCTCAATTTGCATACGAAGCTTATACGAAACTACTTAGTGAAACCAAGATAAACTGAATCAATATGCGAGAAAATATTATTATCAAAGTATTCAGGTTTTTCATCCCTTTGCACCAAACAAAGTCTGATAATAAGGAAAGGGAGAATTGTGATAACTTGCCCTTTCGTGAACAAACAGGTGAAGATTTAAAGGTTCGAGTGGATGATGAAGTTCCTGATTTTCTGAAGAGCTCAAGACAGAACGTATCTTCTCCAGATGTTGAATCTCAGCCCGAAGACAACAATCCAGAGCAGGAAGAAAATGGAAATATAGCACATCCTTATGAAGACGTCGAGTCTGCTGATGATGACAAATCTTCTTCTAAAGAAAAGAAGGAAGAATCAGAAGAGCCTGTCACAGCGTCGCTTCTTGACAACAAACCTTTGGTGAAGATGTTTGAGGAATGCGCCAGTATTATTAAAAAATTAGAGCAAATTCGTCCTGCATTTGAATCAGATGATAGCCAAGATTTAATTAACACCGTTCGTGAACAGTTGGTTCAAGCCATGATGTTGTCTGGCGGAAAAACAATTAACAACGAAAAGGAATTCAACACGTTGCGACATAAATGCTTAAAGGGTATTCGTGCCAATGATGGGGATAAAATAATAAAAATGCTTGAACCTGGGGTTATGCTTGAAGAACGAGTTTTTGTAAAAGCCCTTGTGGAAATAGCCAATAACTAACTTAAACATAATATTTATGGATTTCGATTACGAAGAAAGGGAAGATTTTAACGAACATGAGGAAGAAACTCCTCCCCACTCATCATCAGGCGAAGGTGGTTCGGCTCATGATATCAGCTTTAGGGGACAGATTGATGATATTTACGACCCCAAAATCAACAATGCTTACGACCGCTTAGTTAAACATACGGAAGATTTGCTTCATGCAAAAACCTCAGATGATGCCCAATTGGCAATCAATCGTATAAGGGAAGATAAACACTCTGCTGATTTTTGGGAAGACAGCAAACGCAGTGCCTTAAATGATAGTGAAAAAAATAAAATTTTCCTCGATGGCATTAATGCCCAACTTGAAATAATAGAAAAATATAGAAAATAGTTATGAAGTGTCCTCATTGCAGTCAGGAACATCCTGACAATTTTCAATTTTGTCCAAATACAGGCAAAACTATTGAGACACAGTTTAAATCTTGCTCGAATAGGAATTGTCTAGATTTTGGAAAATATATTTTACCAATAGACAGTAAATTTTGTCCGATTTGTGGTTTTGAATTATTTGAATCTCATAGAAGAGAAGAAAAAATTCAAGTAACTCACGATATAGTAAAACCTAAAGTGGAATATTTTGATATGGGAGGGAGTGTTTTATGGGGTTCTTGTAATTTAGGTGCAGAGTCGCCAGAGTTAATGGGTGATTATTATTGTTGGGGAGAAACAAAAATGAAAAAAGAATGCTCTGAAGACAACTATCTTTATAAAACGGTCAAATCAACATTCTTTGGTCTTTCAAAAGAGTATATATACCATGATATAGGAGCAAATATTGCAGGTACACGCTATGATGTTGTAACGCATATATTAGGAAAAGAATATATGCTTCCCTCACAAAAGCATTTCAAAGAACTTGAAAAAATGTGTTCTTGGGAGTTAGGAGAATTAAAAGGCATAAAAGGTTGGTGGGTTAAGAATCCTCGCAACATGAACAAGATATTCTTTCCCGCAACAGGATCTAAAGTCGGAAGCGACATCAGAAACTTCGGCACATGTGGCTACTATCCAACTGCAGAGATCTCGTCAAATGGGTTAGGATGGAATTGGATACTACTCTTTGATTTTAGTGAAGAAACAAAGTCAACTTTTGGGGAAAAAGGATTCTTGGGGATAGGGGATGCTTGTGGATTATGGTTTCATGGGTATAATATTCGTCCAATAAAAAAGAAAATTTAATATTGAATGGTGTTTACTGATAATATACTGTTGGTTGCACTGTTGATTGTAAAAATAAATATATGAAATGTCCTCATTGTGGTCAGGAGCATCCTGACAATTTTAAGTATTGTCCTAACACGGCAAACGCATTAGGGAATCAGTTGAAAGCATGTACAAATAAAAATTGTCAAGATTTTGGCAAGTATGTATTACCATCTGATAGTAAATTCTGCCCTTCATGTGGTGAACCTATAGAGAGTGAAGACAGCGAAGAAGATACCTCTTTTTGTGTGGATCTTGATTTGATTCACGTATTGAGAAAGAAACTAAAAAAAAAGAATTTTAGAAATTTTTAATTAAAACGGTTATGTTGAACAAAATAACAATCAACCATGTTCGTCAGTTTTTTGATGGATATGAAGAGAAATATGAAATTAGTGAAGACAATCAACTTCTTTTTAATTTGAAAAGTTCTGAAGAATTTCCATATGAAATTCAAGTCCGATTTATGGTAGAGGACAATTGGATGAAAGTTTATGCAATCCCTAGTGATTTTCAAATTAGTATTGGAGATTGCGCAGATTATTTATTGGCAGTAAATCATTACAATGCGTGGAAGGCCAGAGCAAAGGCAAGTCTGATGATAATGAAAGAAATCAATTTGATAACCTTAAAGTTGGAGAATTTTTTCTTTTTTGAAGGTCCTATATCTGTAGAGTATTTTGTAAATGGATGTATTTTATATTCATTGCGAACCATAAGGGAGTTTTTTGATACTATAGAAGAATGTAAGGTTGAAGTTCTAAATTGAAAAAAATGAAATGTCCTCATTGTGGTCAGGAACATCCTGACAATTTTCAATTTTGTCCCGTGACAGGACAAAGAATAACCCCTCAGTTTAAGGCTTGCTCAAATGAGCAATGCCCGGATTATGGGAAGTATATCCTGCCTTTAGATAGTAGGTTTTGCCCAAGATGCGGACATCCTATTGGTGGTTCCTCCGAATCTGCCAGTATGAATTCTGACATCTTGGAGTTCGAGGTTGAGGATGTCAGTTTCAAGATGATTCTCGTTGAACATGGTCACTTTATGATGGGAGCTACTCCCGAGCAGGAAGACCCGTATAATGACGAGAAGCCTGCCCACAAGGTAACCCTAACCAAGGATTATTACATGGGCGAGACCCAAGTGACCCAGGCCTTGTGGAAAGCTGTAATGGGAGATAATCCGTCAAGGTGCGAAGGGGAAAGAATGCCTGTAGAGTATGTCAGTTGGGATGACTGCCAAAAGTTTATAAGGAAACTGAATAGAAAGCTCCGCAGCCAGCTTCATGGAAAGTCCTTCCGTCTGCCAACGGAAGCAGAGTGGGAATTTGCCGCCCGGGGCGGTAACAAAAGTTGCGGCTATCAGTATAGTGGCAGTGATAACTTGGATGAAGTGGCTTGTAATTCAGACAACAGTAATAATAAAGCCTGCGATGTCGCCTCTTTTGACTCCAACGAGTTGGGCATTTATGACATGAGTGGCAATGTCTGGGAGTGGTGTCATGATTGGTATGGAAGCTACAATCGTTCTGCGCAGACGGACCCCAAAGGCCCTTCGAGTGGGTCTGGCCGCGTGATTCGTGGCGGTAGCTGGTTCTATGGTGTTGGGGGTTGCCGCTTGTCGTACCGTTTCAACTACAGTCCCGACCGTTGTTACTCCTTTCTTGGTCTCCGTCTTGCCCTCTCCGAGTAACAACCTATTTGTAGAGTTCTAAGCAACGGAGTACAAGTGAGCTTTTCCATTAGTCTCAGTAAGGTCTGCGGGAGCCGACCAAATAGAGGCTAATGAAAAAGTGAACGAAGAAAATAATTTTTCCAAAATATATAGACATAACATGAAATGTCCTTCTTGTGCTCAGGAACATCCTGACAATTTTCAGTTTTGTCCTGTGACTGGACAAAGAATAGTCCCTCAATTTAAGGCTTGTACAAATGAGCAATGCCCAGATTTTGGAAAGTATTTTCTGCCCTTAGACAGCAGGTTCTGCCCAAGATGTGGGCATTCTATTGGTGGTCACTCCGAATCTGTCAGTATGGATTCTGACATTTTGGAGTTTGAGGTTGAGGATGTCAGTTTCAAGATGATTCTCGTGGAGCATGGAACTTTCACAATGGGAGCTACTTCCGAGCAGGAAGACCCGTATGATGACGAGAAGCCTGCCTACAAGATAACCTTGACCAAGAATTACTACATGTGTGAGACCCAAGTGACCCAGGCCTTGTGGAAAGCTGTAATGGGAGATAATCCGTCAAGGTTCGAAGGGGAAGAAAAACCTGTAGAGAGCGTCAGTTGGGAAGACTGCCAGAAGTTTATAAAGGAACTGAACAGAAAAATATGCAGCCAGCTTCATGGAAAGTCCTTTCGTTTACCTACGGAAGCAGAGTGGGAGTTTGCCGCCCGGGGCGGTAATAAAAGTTGCGGCTATCAGTATAGTGGCAGTGACAACTTGGACGAAGTGGCTTGTTATTTAGGCAACAGCGATGATGGAACTTGCGATGTCGCCTCTTTTGAACCCAACGAGTTGGGACTTTATGATATGAGCGGCAATGTCTGTGAGTGGTGTCTTGATTGGTATGGAAGCTACAATCGTTCTGCGCAGACGGACCCCCAAGGTCCTTCGAGTGGTTTTGGTCGCGTGATTCGTGGCGGTAGCTGGAACAATGGTGATAGGTGGTGCCGCTTGTCGTGCCGTGACGGCTATAGTCCTGGCTATAGTTACTACAACCGTGGTCTCCGCCTCGCCCTTTCCGAATAATAGCCTGTTTGTGGTGTTTTAAGTGACGGAGTACACGTGAACTTTGTCAAATAGAGAATAATGGAAAAATGAGCTATTATGAATCCCAGTTTTACTGGGTCGAAAAATTGTGATAACAAGCCCCTGCATGAACAGGATAGTCTTTAAATATTTTTGCCTCTTCAGATGATAGTACTCATGAATGTTGCCCAATGAAGAAAACTTGCAAGCTATGTTAATCAGGTTTGGATGTTAGATTCTCAGCTACCCAATGGTTACTTTTTTGTTCCGTGCATCATAAATAACCAAAATCCAAATTTGGGCAATGCGCTCATTTGGTTAACAACTATAATACATAAAGAAAATGGAAACAAAGAAGGAAATTCAGAAGACCCAGGTATTCAATGTCATCATCCTCGACCGTAGCGGTTCGATGGGGTGCATACGCCAAGCCGCTGTTGATGGGTTCAACGAAACTTTGGCAGGAATCAAGAAAGCCCAAGAGAAGTTTGCCGACACCCAAGACCATTTTGTCTCGTTGGTGACATTCTGTAGCTGTGAGACAAAACGTTTGTATGACAACACCCCCGTGGCAGAAGCCAATCCGTTGAAGATTGAGGATTTCCAGCCGTGCTGCTCGACCCCTCTCTATGACGCTATGGGCTTCACCCTCACTCGTATGCACAGACATGTTCAGGGATTGACGGATGCGATGGTGGTCGTTACAATCATTACGGACGGTATGGAAAATGCTTCCCGCGAGTACAACGGCAAGAGCATCAAGGAACTTGTGGAGCGACTTCGTGGTGAGGGATGGTCATTCACTTATATGGGAGCCAACCAGGACTCTGTTGAGGTGGCCATGTCTATATCCATCCGCAATGCACGAAACTTCGACTATAGCGATGTGGGTACACGTGCTTCGATGGAGAAGGACTGCAACACCCGTATGAATCTCTTCAGCCGTCTGGCAAAACAGAAAACAGATGAGATGAATGACTGTTGCGCGGCTCCAGCGTCAGAATCAGAACGTCGCAACCTATATGCAAGTATGGCTAATGAAGCCTTTGATGAAGAGGAAGGTAAATGAAGCTGACATCCATGACAGCTCTTTTAGAATAGCTATCCATAAAACATATATATGAAACTCAAAACTCTATTCTCAATTTTTTCATTGACGCTTTTGCTATCCTCCTGCGGAGATTTCGGGCAGGGCGTGTTGATGGGGCTCAGTTCAATGGGAACAGCTCCGATGGGCGGCTATATGCCAGCCACTATGCCAGTGGGCAATGCCACTTACGTTCCTAACACGGTTTCTTCTGCGGGGTACAGTAGCAGTTCATCGTCGTCAAGCAGCTCGTCGTCATCAGGCGGTTCGTCATCAAGCGGTCGTTCCTGCCGCGTTTGTTATGGAACGGGAAAGTGCCGCACGTGCAACGGCAAACATTGGTATTACGACAGCTCTTTTGGCATTGGCAAAAAACAGATTTGCCCTAATTGCTCCGACGGACGTTGCACCTCCTGTGGTGGGTCAGGAAGAAAATAACTCGAGAAATATAGAAGATTGGTAATGGAATTCAATTCTCAAACCAGAATATACAGGCAGTCCAATAGTGGGCTGCCTGCTTGTATTATATAGTAAGTAGGGTGTAAGCATCCCATGCAGGCCGTATTTCCCCTGCAGAATCATCTATTTTCAGTCCTGCCGTCAAAAAAAAGCTTTTTCGCTTGGTCAACTGGGATAAAACCGCCATCTTTACAGATAATACGAATATAGCTCTCCCCAATAATCAACCTCACGCTTATGCGACCTTTCATCTGCCTCCTCCTTTGCCTCATCTGTTCCCTTCAAATCGCTGCGAAGACGAAGCGTGCGCTCGTCATCGGACTCGGCGTGCAGGCCGATAAGGAATGGGCGAAGATAAACGGAGATAAGGATGTGGCTTATGTGAAGGACATGTTGCGGACGGCGGGCTTTCGGCAGGTGACAACGCTCGTTAATCAGCAGGCCACGAAGGCGGCCGTTGTCAAGGCTTTCAAGCAGTTGGCAGGGGCGTGTGATGAGGGAGACGTCGTGTATGTTCATTATTCTGGCCACGGGCAGCAGATGCGCGATGTGCATGGAGACGAGGTCGACGGGCTCGACGAGTGCTGGATTCCCTACGATGCCTATCTGAAAGCCTGCGATAAAGACCGGGGCGAGAAGCATCTCACGGACGACGAGGTCAATTATTACCTCAGCGCCATCCGTCGGCGGGTGGGCGAGAAGGGAAAGATATTTGTGGTGGTTGATGCCTGCCATAGCGGCGATGCCACGCGCGGACTTGCCGATGACGAGGTGGTGCGCGGTGTGGAACGGATTTTCGAGGCGGCCAAGGCGCTCGTCGCACGGGGAAAAGCCAAGCCGGAGAATCATCCGAATGCAAAGCGCCTGCCAGAATTGTGGGTGACAATCAGTGCGTGTCGGAGCGACGAGGTGAATGTGGAAATGAAAAATCCAGCGGTTGGCAAACTGACTTATGCCTTGTATCGCGAACTTCAAGTCAACGGTGGCTGCAACAACGACCAACTGATGTTGTGCATCCGTAAATTCTTTAAATACAATGCCAGCAGCGCTGTGCAAAACCCGCAGATGACGGGATATTACAGAAAGAGAGATAACCTAACAGACATATTAAGATAATGGAAAAGGCCAAATTATTTCGCTCGCCGCTTCAGGAGCGTGAAGCAGAACTGGTGGCGGGCGTTAGCAGAAAGGATGTGGGGATGCAGAGCAAACTCTATGACTATTGCAAGCGATATTTTTGGACGAACTATCGCGGCTTGTTTTTCATCAGCGAAAACGATGCCATGGAGATTTTCCAAAATTCCTTCATCACGCTTTGGGAAAACATTGAGCGCGGAAAAATCATGGCTTGCGATGGAATTGTGGTGGGGAAAAACGGCGAGCCGCTCAACGGCAGCATTCTCACCTATTTTATGGGCATTGCCAAGAACAAATACAAGGAATGGACCAGGAGCCGCCCAACGCTCTACAATCCTGAGACGGAACAGCAGATGACGGATGAAGAGTGGGGCAGGCTGGACGCGGTGGACGTTTTATACGACCCGTTGGAAAACACGATGATGGACATCGTCTCGGACGTGATTTCGCGTATGTCGAAGCGGTGTAACGAGGTGCTCTCGAAGTATTATTATGAAGAAAAGAGCCTCGATGCCATCTTGCAGGAACTCCCCAATTTTGAATCGAAGAATGCGCTCAAGACGATGAAATACAAGTGTATGGAGAATTTGCGAAAGTCGGCGCAAGAGATTTACCACAGATACCTAAACTCATAATTGCAACTCCAACTGTTTATGGATAAGGATTTTCAAGATAGAATAGATCGTTTCCTGCTCCACGGCAGCGAGATGACAAAGGAAGAACGGGCCGCTTTCTTGGGCGAGATTGAGAACGACGAGGAGAAGAAGGCGCAATATCAGTTCACCATCATGGTGAGAGATGCCATGCGCAGCCACATGAGCAAGCTGGAGGCCATGAAGGCGATGGAATACTTTGATCATGTGGCGTCTGCGGACAATGCGCCCGCTTCAAATCCCTGTATGCCTAACAATATGCCCTGTCCGGCGTGCCCCCCGCCTGCCAAAGAGCCGCGCAGAAACAAACGCTGGTATTTTCTTGGCGGCATAGCAGCCCTGTTTGTCGTTGGTTTCTTCGTGACCATGATGTTTGTCAACAACGGCGCGGAAGGTGTGATGCGCGGCAGCGGCGACCAGTTTGACGGCACGATGCCAGCAGCGGTTGACAGTCTTGACAACGATACAGCCGATGTGGAAAATAAATGTGACACCGTTAGGTGATAACCTCCTATGTCAAACCCAATGAAAAAAATATATCTACTTTCGTTGCTCTTCAGCGCGGCATTTGCTTGCGTGCCGCTTCCTTCTGCAGCGCAGCACCTCAGCGAGGCCGCAGTGGTGGACAAGATGTACGAGGCTTTTGCGCTCGAAAAATCCAAGAAAAACGCTGAGGCCCTTAAAGCCTTTTTGGAAGTTGGGCGCAACACCGTGCAGCAACGCAGTGAGGCAGAACGCCAAACGTACGTCATCAGCCAGACGATGGCCTGCAGCTGTTACCGTAAATTGGAGCGTTATGAAGAGGGCTATCTGCTGGCCAAGAAGCTCCTGCAGGGGCGCCTAACGGAGAAAGAGCGGACGGAGATAGGCGCATTGTATGCTTACAACGGCTATCTTTATGGCAGCCGTTATATGAAAAAAGCCAGCAAGGACTATCCCCGGGCGCGTGGCATTTTCGAGGAAGTGGCACCGTATGCCGATGCCACCGTGGCGAAATATCTCCTGTCCAAAATCCCTCTGTTGCATTATTTTGAAGGCGCGGAACACGAAAAGCAGCAGGAATACGGCGAAGCGATGGCATGCTACCGGAAGGCCTTTGAGGGCTTCCAGAAAAACGGCAAGAAGAGCGACGTCATCTCCTCCCTGAAGAGTATGGCCAGTTGTTTGGAATATACCGAAGATTTCACGGGCGCCGTCGCTGAACTCCAGCGAGCCTTGGCCATAGCGAAGAGCGCCGGTTTGTCCGACATTCAGATGGACATACTGGCGCTGCTGGAGAAAAACTATGCCCAGATGGGCGATGATGAGGCCGCGCGGCAGTATGCCTTGAGCATGGATTCGCTCGTTGACGTTTCCTCCAACGAGTCCATGAAATTTGCCTACTATTATGCCAGAGGCACCCAGGCTTTCCAACGCAATGATTATCGAACGGCAGAGCGCTGGCTCTTGAGCGCGAAGGAGATGGCTGAGGGCACAGGCATCTGTGCGACAGCAGGCAACAAAAACGAGGTCTATACCCAGTTGCTGTCCCTATATAAGCTCTCCCAGCGTTTCGACGAGGCCTTGGAATATGCCAAGAAAAACATCGTTGAATTTCAGAAAATCACGCCGAGGGGCGATGTCAACTACAACATGCCCTATATGTCCTTGGCTGAAATCTATCGCATGAAGGGCGACCGCCAGCAATGTATGGCGGCCGTTGATCGTCTCTTTGCCAACATCCAGCAGATGCAGGAACCCAGGCAGCAGGCCTCGTTGTATCGTCTGCGCGGCTTGTGTCATTCCAGTTTCGAGGAACACGAAGTCGCCTTGGCCAACTATCAGAAGGCCGATGCCATCCTGGCCGCCAAATATCCCTCGGCCGACGCCGAGCGCGTGGTGCTCATGGGCCTCATTGCCGGCATGGAGCACAAGATGGGCCGCCATGCCGATTCGGAAACCCACTATCGGGCGTATGCCAAAAACATGGCGGCGCTCTATGGCGACGACGATGTGAAAACGCTCACCGCACAAATCTTTCTGGCCAATGCTGAAGGTTTTGCGGGGCATTTTGAAGCGGGCTGCAACGATTATGTCGCGGCGGCGCAGCGCTTGCGAGAGGTGCTGAAACGGCGCATTCCGCTGATGAGCCAATCGGAGCGCGAAGCCTTTTGGACTCCCCTTTCTTCGCTCCTCACGAACATGACGCCCTATGCTTTGGAAATCAATCAAAGCCAGACGCCTTTCACAACGGCGTGTTACGATGCCTTGGTGCTCTCGAAGGCTTTCTTGCTCGATTCCGAACGCTCGCTCTATGACTTCCTGAAGCGTGAGGGAAATGCGGAAAACTTGCGCGACTATCGGAAACTCTCCTTGATGAAGAGCCAGATGAAAACCTTGAAGGAGAAAGGCACGGCTTCTGCCGACAGCCTGTTGCATCTCGCGAAACAAACATCGCATTTGGAGGCCCAGCTGGCAACGCGCTGCCAGGGTTGGCGCGACATGGCCGCGTTTATGGAGGTCGACTATCAGCGCGTTCAGCAGGCGCTGGCACCGGGAGAGGTGCTGATTGACTTCACGGATTTCGTCACCAAGACAAACGGGCGCAAATATGCCGCCTTCGTCGTTCAGAAAAAACAACAACACCCGCTCTTGAAACCGTTTTTTGCCGAAAGCCAGATGGATTCTCTCAACATCGCGCGGCCCGACTTCTTCTATGATGAAGATTTCGCCCCCGACGTGTTGAAGCTGCTTTGGGAGCCCTTGAAAGGGCAGGTGGCAGAGGGCGCAACGGTTTATTACGTCCCCTCGCAACTGCTTTTCCGCGTGGCATTGGAGTCGTTGCCCCTTGCCGACGGTTCGCTCCTCGGCGACCATTACAATTTCGTTCGCCTCTCTTCGGCCCGCGAACTGCTCGGACGGAAGCAGGCGCCGAAGACCTATGCTGCGAAAACGGCGGTGGTCTATGGCGGACTGAACTACGACATGGATTTGCTTGCCATGCAGGAAAAGGCAAAGCAATATGATCTCTTTGGCCTCCTTGCCGAGCGTGGCGGCCTGCTTCGCGGAGATTCCGTCTATAGGAATTTGCCGGGAACGGAAAAAGAGGCGCGTGCCATAGCCTCCAGTCTGCGTGCCGAACATTGGGACGTCTCGTTGCTTTCTGGCAACAACGGAACGGAAGAATCCTTCCTTCGTCTTCACGGCCGTGCGCCCCGTTTGCTCCACATCGCCACCCACGGTTTTTATTACACGCCGCTCGAGGCCGCCAAGGTGGATTATCTCAAAGGCTACGACGATGCCATGTTGCTTTCTGGTCTCGTCTTTTCCGGCTGCAACCATGCGTGGCTCGGCAAACCGCTGCCGGGCGGTGTGCTCTCTGGCATCTTGCAGGCAGAAGACATCGCGCGGATGGATTTGCGCGGCACGGAGATGGTGGTGTTGTCGGCCTGCCAGACAGGACAGGGCCGCGCCACGGCCGAGGGCCTTTACGGACTTCAGCGTGCCTTCAAGAAGGCCGGCGTCGGCACCATCGTGATGTCGTTGTGGGCGGTCAAGGACAAGGCCACCCAGGATTTCATGACTGCATTCTATGAGCATCTCCTGAAAAACGGCGCCCAAAGCGACAAGCGTAAGGCGTTTGAAGCCGCCAAGAAGGTGGTGCGAGAGAAATATAAAGAGCCTTATTATTGGGCGGCCTTCGTGATGCTCGACTGATGGTTGGGCGGATATGTTGAACGAACAAAGCGCGAAAAGGAACGCCCTGTGCGAAAGGGGAGCGCGGATGGGTTACTTTACGCCCTTCTGCCTCATAAACCAAGTAGAAGAGTCCTATGCAAAGCAGATGAAACAACAGGCTCCACAGACACGCCAGCACTTTCTGGCAATTTCCCTAACGCACCATAGCATCATGAACAACGTACAAAAACATATCATAGAGGAAATCCGCTGCCGTTACGGCCGCGTAGACAGGGTGTTGCCTGCAGGTTGGCTTTTCATGTTCAACCAGCGCCACTATCTCTACCTTCCGTCTCCCCGGGCCGATATGGCACGCATTTGCATTCCCCATCTCGCTCTCCGTCGCGGCTGCGGTGTGGCGCAATTGTCGGATGCCGTCAACGCCACCAACCGCAGTGTGCGTTTCGTCAAAGCCATGACGTTGGAAAACGGCGCTGTGGCCATCAACTATGACTTCCATGTCTTCGAAAATCATTGCGTTGGCGAAGTCGTGGCGCGGGTGGTGCAGGCACTTGATTATGCCGCCGGATTTTTCGAGGAGAGAGTGAACGGGGAGAAGGCAACCTGAAAACCTGCAGCGGGATTCCAAGTCCTGCTGCCCCAACACACACACGCCGAAGACCTCCCGTGCGGGAGAAACAAAACAGGAGACCATGAATTGGCGCTTGACAAAGCAGTTTGTCGGTGCGGCCAACTCATGGTCTCCTTCTTTTTTCATCATCACTTAAAACAAAACCCGCCACAGGTTCTTCGGAAGGTTCTGCGAGGCAAGTTATCTCTTCACAATCGTGTAAGTCACATTTGTCTTGGTGGTATATTTTGAATTTCTGCATTCAAAATAATAATAGACAAAAGTGCCTCCGTTGAAGCCTGTGTGGGTTTTGTCGAATGTGTCGTTGTTCTTTTTTCGGTCGTGAAACCAGTGGATGATGCCTCTTTATGAAAGAAGGAGCGTGGATGTAACCATTTTCTATCGGGAAAAGATGAGGGATTCTGATTTTTAATTGTAAATTAGCCTGCAAAATAATAGAAGGAGCAATGCGGGCATTGCGACTGAAAACAAGGACAACCAATTTACCGTTACTAAATACATAAAAACAATGTTGAATCCAAAAGTAGAAGCTGCGCTCAACGCGCAAATCAATGCCGAATTGTGGTCGGCTTATCTTTATCTCTCTATGGCAGCCTATGCCCATGCCAATGGTAATCCTGGAATGGGAAACTGGTTTGAAGTGCAATTCCAGGAGGAGCAAGACCATGCCAAAATCATGTTCAACTACATCATCCAGCGCGGCGGCCGCGTCGAGCTAAAGCCCATCGAGGCCGTGCCGACCACATGGGAATCGCCCCTTGCCGTCTTTGAAGCCACATTGGCCCACGAGCAGAAGGTCACGTCGCTCATCAACAACCTCTTTGCCCTGACAACGGCCGAGAACGACTATGCTACGCAGAGCATGCTGAAATGGTTTGTCGACGAACAGGTGGAGGAAGAGGAAAACGCCCAAAACATCATCGACAACCTCAAAATGATTCAGGGCAACGGCTACGGCCTTTACATGCTCGACAAAGAACTCGGTGCCCGCACCTATGTGCAGGCTTCTCCTTTGGCTGCCAAAGGTTGAACGCAGGCCCGAAGGGGGGGCTTGGGCAGCGCCCTCGCGGTGGAGATTAGCGCTGGCCCACACAATCGTCTGTTGCGGCGCCAGCACTGTAGCTCACTTTGCTCGCAAAGTGAGCTACAGTGCTTCGCCCCAGACCTTCGCCACATGTTCGCGCATCGCTCCATGCAGCGGCAGAAGCGAAAAACGGGGAACTGTGGCAGGAGATAAGGGGGCACTATCTCCCGCCGCAACGTCCGTTTACTGAAAAGCCTTGCCAGTCTTCCTGAAAAGCATAACAAGTTATCGATTCGCGGCCGCCGGTAGCGCTACTCGCGGCCGAAGGTAATGCTACTCGCGGCCGAGGGTAATGCTACCAGCGGCCGCGAATCGATGACTAAGGAAAGGGTATCGTTCTGTTCTACAGGATAAAAGGTGTCGTAAATATAAAGGTGCTCAAAGTTCTTAATGCACTTATCTTCAAACCAGCAGTAAAGCCATAACGACGAACCTGCTTTGTAGGATTGTCTTCACGTTCAATGTGAACACATGGCTTTTTCGCTTCAATGGAAGAACTTGCGTTCTCCCCGAGAACGGAAAGTGTAGTCAAGTTTCTTAGTATGTGAAGCAGCATTTGCTTTCTGTAGGTCAAAAATGCTCAACTTATTCTTTCACTATTACTTAAACTACTCGTCAGATTCTTGCCTCAATTTATATAATGTTTTACCCTTGTAACTAAAGTACTTAGGACCTTGGTAGGCTCCCGAAGTGTTTTGCTTATCTTCAGGCAAAAACTCACGGGTGAAGGCTGAGAGTGACCAGAGGCGGCCTTTGTATTCCACCTTATCATCCGATGCTATAGTGACGGGCAGGTTTAGCTCATCGAAAACAATGGTATCACCGACCTTCAAGCCAATCATATGGAATTTGAAAGCAGGTTTCTGTGTTCTACGTTCCTTTTCCTTGCTGTCAGCTTCTATCTTTTTGTCCTCTTCCTTGCTCTTACTGATGACCGGTTTGCCATCCACGTAAACAGCAAGTTCGCTATCATCAAGCAAGTCGGCAATATCACGCATGATATCCAAGGCTACAGAAGGTGCAATATTGAAAAACTCTCGGTTCTGACGGATTCGTAGGTCGGTCAGACGGTCAATCTGCTTATGAATCTGTTTCTCAACCTTGTTGAATTTCGCAGTCTTTAGAGTGGCATAAATCTCAAAAGGCAAGGGTACAGCAGTATTGTCGAGTTCCTTTGATCGCACGTCTACAGGACGCGAACTCTTGCCAATTTTTACCCAATCCTCACGAAAGGATGGGTTGGTCAGTATGTAAACGTAGCCTTCGTGGTTTTCGTTGTTCATTATTGATACGTATGAGTTCTACTGGTTAGTTTTGTTTGTTACCTCCCAATGCCCAGTTTTATCACTTCCAATATAATGGATGAGATTCATGTCACGCAGAACATAGAGATCACGTCTTATGGCCTTTTCTGAAAAGCCCAACAGAGTGGCTAATTTCTGGACATTTACTTGGTCGTTTACTTGGACATTAGTTGTGTTATTTTTTATTGCCTCAAGAATTTTACGCTGTCTATCAGTGAGTTTGGTAGTGCTTACTTGGATATTTGTCGTGACACCTTTTTGTGCGATACTTGGATAATCAAATTCCTTTTCCGTGGTCCACTTTGCCATCAATGTAGCTTTCAGAATGAAAGCATCAATGTGGAATGACGGGATGGCGCAACCTTTAGTTTCTCTATTAATAGATATAAGTAGGTGTTAAAAAATAGTTTATATTTTTTGGATTTCCCAGTATCCAGTTTTGTTGCTTCCAATGCGTGCTACCAGTCCGTTTCCTTTCAACACGGCAAGGTGTTTTTTTACCATGCGGTCGCTAACGGATAAGGCTTCCGCCATTTGGGCAATGGTTATGCGTGGGTTTTGCTTGATTTGGGTGTACAATTCCCATACGCCTTCTGGTAGATTCGGGAAAGCATCCAATAGTTTATTGGGAACTTTATTGGGAACTTTATTGGGAACTTTATTGGGAACTTTATTGGGAATATTTTGTTTTGGATCCCCTTTGTGTAATTCAAGCGTTTTGAGTATTTCACCAAGCATAAAATCAATGAAAGGTCCAGAATCTGCTCCATTGGTGCTGGCGGTTATGGCATCGTAGTATGCTAACTGATTGTCGTGCACCATGTTTTCAACAGGTACGTGTTCAAACACGGGGTGTAGCTTGCTCAATATGAGCGATTGCCACAAGCGGCCCATGCGTCCGTTACCATCGGCAAAGGGATGAATGAACTCAAACTCGTAATGGAAAACACACGAACGCACCAGCAAATGATCCTTACTATGGTTCAGCCAGTCAAAGAGGTCGCTCATGAGTAGCGGCACGCGGTCGGCAGGTGGTGCTATATGTACGCAACCCGTCTCTGAGAATACACCAACATTGCCAGGCCTATAATGTCCAGCATTGTCAACCAGTGCCTGCATCATGATGCCATGCGCACGTAGCAGGTCTTTTTCTTTGAATGGGTTGAGGTGTGGGAACTGCTCGTAAGTGGCAATGGCATTTTTCACCTCCTGTATCTCGCGCAGAGGAGCCACGACCGTCTTACCGTTCACAATGTCGCGCACCTGATCTTCGTTGAGGGTGTTACCTTCAATGGCAAGTGAGCTGTGAATGGTCTTTATCTTGTTGGCTTTGCGCAGCAACAGAGCATCCTCCTGCTCCATGCGAATGGCATAACGCTCTATCAAACGTGATATGTCGGCTATTTTGTTAATAGCTGCTGCTGATATGGTGAATGGGGGTGTGTACATTTTTGACTATGACTATTTAGAAGTTAAAAGGAAAAAGAGGGCGTCCTAAAACAGAATAGTGTTAGGATGCCCTCTTTATGTATCTTGTGTATCAGCATCAGGGTTTATGAATCTGTGTTAGAACGTCTGCTTCAAAACATTCAGCAGTTCGTAGTCCGTCACGTCGAGGTTGGTCGGCGTGATGGCCACATATCCGTGTGCCAAGGCCCAGCGGTCGGTGTCGGTGGCTTCCGGCTCCAGTTCCTCGCAGTCGCCCACCAGCCAGAAATAGTCGGCGCCGTAAGGATGCTTTCGGCGTGCCAGTTCGTGTTGCCAGCGGCTGTGTGCCATGCGGCAGATGCGCACCCCCTTGAATTTGTTGGCCTTCGGGAAGTTGACATTCAAGCAGGTGAAAGGCGGCATGCCGAGGGCGATGGACTTAAAGACGAGGTCAACGATGTATGATGCCAACGGCGTGAAATCGGCATCTTCGCGGTGGTCGCAGAGCGAGAACGCCACCGAGGGATAGCCCTGCAATGCGCCTTCCGTTGCCACGCCCATCGTTCCAGAATAGTGCGTGTTGACCGACGAGTTGTCGCCGTGGTTGATGCCGCCGATGATGAGGTCGGGGCGGCGGTCGATGAGCAGGTTGAGCGCGAGTTTCACGCAGTCGACTGGCGTGCCGGTGCAGGAGCACACCGTCAGTCCCGGCTCTTCGTGCAGTTTCTTGTAGTGGATGGGGGCCGCAGATGTGATGGAACATCCGAAACCAGAGCGAGGCGAGTCGGGCGCCACCACCAGCAGGTCGGCAATGGGGCGCAACGTTTCAATCAGGAAGTTGATGCCGCGTGCCTGCACGCCGTCGTCGTTGGAGATGAGAATATAGGGTCTGGACATTTTGTTTGGGTTGTTCGGGATGAAGTGATATGGTTGCCTACTTACCATTACTTACTTATATTCAGTGCAGGCCACCAGTGTCGCTGCGCTTTAATCCGTTTTCTCCGCGCTTTGCGGCGGGGGTGGCGAAGTGCTACGCAAAAGTACGAAAAAAAGTATAAAGCAGGGCAGTTCGGAGAAAATTTGTTACCTTTGCAGAATCATAGAGCCTTTCAGAAGGCTTGCTATTTGAAAACTATGGGCAAAATCATTGCATTAGCAAACCAAAAGGGTGGCGTCGGCAAAACGACGACCTCCATGAACTTGGCTGCATCGCTGGCAACACTCGAAAAGAAAGTGCTGCTCGTTGACGCAGACCCACAGGCCAATGCCTCTTCCGGCCTTGGCGTCGACTTGAGCCAGATTGACTGTTCGGTTTACGAATGTCTCGTTGGACAAGCCGATATTCGCGAGGCTATTTACACGACAGACATCGAGCGCCTTGACATCGTGCCTTCGCACATCGACCTCGTCGGAGCAGAGGTGGAGATGCTCAATCTCGACAGACGTGAATATGTGTTCAAAAAACTGTTGACGCCGCTCAAGAGCGAGTATGACTACATCCTCATCGACTGTTCGCCTTCTTTGGGGCTCATCACGGTGAATGCGCTGACTGCTGCCGACTCGGTGATCATCCCAGTGCAGTGTGAATATTTCGCATTGGAAGGCATCAGCAAGTTGCTCAACACCATCAAGATAATCAAGAAAAAACTAAATCCGGAATTGGAAATCGAAGGATTCCTGCTCACGATGTACGACTCGCGACTGCGTCTGGCCAACCAAATCTATGACGAGGTGAAACGACACTTCCAGGAACTGGTGTTCAGAACGGTCATCCAGCGCAACGTGAAACTTTCGGAGGCGCCAAGCCACGGACTTCCTGCCATTCTCTATGATGCTGAATCAACAGGCGCCAAAAACCATTTGGCGCTGGCTAAGGAAATCATCAAGAAGAATGCGTAAGCAATGGTTGCAAGGTCTTGACGACTTGCCATTGCTAAATACTAAATCCTCCACGGCGTCACTCGTGCAGTGTCGGGGTGGGGGATGTTGCTATTGGGACAGGGCAGAAGAGGAACGCCGCGTGTGTCCTTCCTGTTGCAGACTGTTGCAGGGTTGCCCTTCGGTGGGCTTGAGCTTCATGGCTGTCCTTAGAAAATGTGTTTTTCGATTTCCAGATTCTCTGACAATAAACAAACATGGCTGTACATAAGAAATTTCCAGCTCTCGGACGTGGACTCGATGCGCTCATCTCAACGGAGGAGGTGCATACGAGCGGTTCTTCGTCCATCAACGAAGTGCCCATCGGTAGCATTCAGGCCAACCCCAACCAACCGCGCAGGGAATTTGACCCCGCCGCCTTGGAGGAACTGGCCGAAAGCATCCGACAGATTGGTATCATCCAGCCCATCACGCTCCGAAAGATGGACGACGGCTTCTATCAGATCATTGCCGGAGAACGGCGCTGGCGGGCTTCGCAGTTGGCTGGATTGGACACTATTCCAGCGTATATCCGCACGGCTGACGACGAGAACATGATGCAGATGGCGCTGGTTGAAAACATACAGCGCGAGGATCTCAACGCCATTGAAATCGCTTTGGCCTACCAGAACCTCATCGAGCAGTATGCGCTCACGCAAGACCGGCTCTCGGAGAAGGTGGGGAAAAATCGCGCCACCATCGCCAATTATCTGCGACTGCTGAAATTGCCGGCACAGGTGCAGGTGGCTTTGCAAAACAAGGAAATTGACCAGGGACATGCGCGTGCCTTGCTGGGACTCGCAAAACCGTCGCTCCAGGTGAAGCTTTTCAACGAAATCAAGGAGAAGGGTTATTCTGTTCGCCAGGTGGAAGACATGGTTAAGGCGCTCAACAACGGCGAAACCGTTAAAAGCGGCCGCCATCAGCTCACCGACCGCAGCAATAAGCGGCTTCCGGAGGAGTTTAATATCTTGAAAACGCGCTTGTCTGATTTCTTCCAGACGAAGGTGCAGATGACTTGCTCCACGCAGGGCAAGGGAAAAATCAGCATCCCGTTTGCTTCTGAAGAGGAGTTGGAACGCATCATCAGCCTATTCGACAAAATCAAAGGACAAAACAACTGATGGCTCTATCGGCAGAGGGGCGAGGCAACGTTTGGAAGGCTTTCCAGAATGCTGCTGCAATTGCCGCCTGCTTGTTTTCCGTCAATTAGAAATTATTTATGGTGAAGATTTCATTAGCCAGATTTTTCATCGCATCGGTCCTTCTTGCAGGACTGCCGGCTGCCGCAGGCGCCTGTCTGCATCCGTCGGTGCCGCTGCCTGCCAGTAGCGACGCGGGCAATGTTGAAAACGGGGGGCTCTGCGTTGGGCTGTCTCCGATGGCCGAACATATCGACACCTTGAAGTTGGAAGAGGCCGTCGTGGCGGCCGACACGGTGGCGCCGATCGCCGATGGCGTGAGAGCGGCCGCTGCCGCACACCCAACGGCTGTTGACACGGCACGCTTGCGCAACGTCAATGATTCCATTCTCAATGCCACGGCCAAGATGCGGAAGAAGGTGCGGCCGAAATTCGTGCCAGATCCCAAGCGGGCCTTGTGGCTCTCGCTCGTGTTTCCTGGCGCGGGGCAGATTTACAACCGGAAATATTGGAAGCTCCCATTTTTCTACGGCGGATTCCTCGGTTGCACTTATGCCTTCAAATGGAACCAGCAGATGTATCGCGACTATTCGCAGGCTTACCTCGACATCATGGACGACGACCCCAACACCAACAGTTATCTGGACATGTTGCCGCCGCGATATGATATCACGGGGCGCGAAGACCGATTCAAAAACATCTTCAAGCGCAAGAAGGACTATTACCGCCGCTATCGCGACCTGAGCGCCTTCTGCTTCATCGGGGTCTATATCCTTTCTGTCATCGACGCTTATGTCGATGCGCAACTCTCGGTTTTCGACATCTCGCCCGACCTCAGCATGCGTCTGGAACCAGCTGTGATCAACAACGGCAACGGACTTCCTGGCCGAACGCCTTCTTCTTACGGCATCGGCTGCAACCTGTCGTTTTAGGGGTGTTCTATAAATTAGCTTGAGTCGATTTTACATTTATCGCGAAGCAGATTGTTGTATTTCAAAGACGAGCATAGCGAGCTATGTGAGTCTTTGAAATACAGCAAGATGCGAGTGAGAAATGTAAAAGCGGCCAAGTCAATCTTAAATAAAGAATCTCCATTAAAACTAATTTATAGAACACCCCTTTAAGTAATGGTAAAACAATAGCTAAACGGAGGGTGAAGGGACGGCTCTTGATTCCGCATTTGCGGACGGGAGCGCCGTTGATTTAGGCTCATTGCCAAGATAAACTGGCAGGGGCTTCCCTATTTTAAAAAAGAACAAATCGCATTCAATGAAACGCATTAAAGTATTTCTGCTCGCATTGGCTTCCTGTGCTTTCTGCACGACGGCTTCTGCGCAGAACGTCAACGAAATTACCGTCAATGACGACCGAAGCGGACGCAAGGAAGTCATTGAACTGCCAGAGGGTATGACGCTCAATGCCGATTCCCTGCTCAATGAGTGGCACGCCAAGAAATATCTTTATCCCGACACCACTTGCGTCAATCCGGATTACAATCCGCCTTTCCCAGAGGAGGTCTACCGCGAACGCCTCGGACGCATTCCTGCCGTGATGGAAATGCCTTACAACAGCATCGTCCAGCAGTTTATCGACCAATATAGCGGACGTTTGCGCCGCTCGGTGTCGTACATGCTCGGCGCCGGAAATTTCTATATCCCCATCTTCGAAGAAGCGCTCGACTATTATGGTCTGCCGCTCGAATTGAAGTATCTGCCAGTCATTGAGTCGGCGCTCGAGCCAACGGCTGTCAGCCGCGCTGGGGCCGTGGGCCTCTGGCAGTTTATGCTCGCCACGGGAAAACGCTACGATTTGAAAGTCAACAGCCTCGTCGACGAACGCCGCGACCCCATCAAGTCGTCGTGGGCTGCCGCCAGGTATCTGCGCGACCTCTACAAGATTTATGGCGACTGGAACTTGGTGATTGCCGCTTATAACTGCGGACCAACGAAAATCAACAAGGCCATCCACCGTGCCGACGGCGTACGCGACTACTGGACCATCTATCCTTATTTGCCGCAGGAAACGCGCGGCTATGTACCAGCTTTCATCGCGGCCAACTACATCATGACGTACTATTGTGAGCACAATATCTGTCCGATGAAAACGAAAATCCCTGTGACGACCGATACGATTATGGTGTCGCGCAACGTACACATGGAGCAGATTTCAGCGCTCTGCGGCATCGACGTGGAGGCCATCCGTGCGCTCAATCCGCAATATCGCACTGGCGTGATTCCGGGACAGACGGAGCCTTGTGCCATCCGCCTGCCGCAGGAGAAAATCTTGGCCTTCATCGACCAGAAAGACTCCATTTATAATTATCGTGCCGATGAACTTCTGACGCGCCGCGCTGTGGTGGCGGTCAGCGAACCCAAGGCGGAACCGACGCGCAGCACCGCTTCGCAGTCGCGCTCCACGGCGGCACGCCATAAGCGCAACCGCAGATCAACGGAGCGGACGGCCACGGTGCGTAAGGGCGATTCGCTCAGCACGATTGCCGCCCGAAACCACACGACGGTTGCCAAAATCCGTAAACTGAATAAAATCAAGGGTAACATGATTAAGCCTGGTCAGAAAATCAGAGTGAAATAAATATGCTCATGCACCTGCCTTCCGAAGCGTCGACGCATACCATTAGTAATGGTGGCCGAATGCTTCGGGAGGCAGGTGTGTTTTTCTCGCAATTGGACAATGGAGGGCGGGCAATCGCCGTTTGGCGGCGGGGCCCGTTGCGGTCACAGAAACGCTTCTGCCATTGTCTTGGCCAAGCCGTCGTCTTGTCAAACAACATAATAAAACCTTCGCGCCATGACAGACACTAATACTCCGACGCTTACTCCTCAGGAACAGAAAGATGAGGAACTGATTCAAGCTGCCTTCCAGCACTTGATTGATACATATTTGGCCACCAACCACCGCCGTAAGGTGGAAGTCATCACCAAGGCCTTCAATTTCGCGAAGCAGGCCCATAAGGGGGTGCGCCGTCTTTCGGGGGAACCTTATATCCTTCACCCCATTGCCGTGGCGCAAATCGTGTGTGAGGAAATCGGACTGGGCTCCACTTCCATCTGTGCGGCCTTGCTCCACGACGTGGAGGAAGATACCGATTATACCAACGAGGACCTCACGAACCTTTTCGGCCCGAAGGTGGGAAATATCGTGGAGGGACTGACGAAGATTTCTGGCGGTATTTTCGGGGAGAAGGCTTCGTTGCAGGCCGAAACGTTTAAGAAACTCTTGCTCATGATGAGCGATGATGTGCGCGTCATCCTGATAAAGATTGCCGACCGCGTACACAATATGCGCACGCTTTCAAGCATGCAGGCCCGCAAGCAATATAAGATTGCCAGCGAAACGCTCTATATCTTCGCCCCGATTGCCGATCGCCTCGGTTTGAACAAAATCAAGACGGAACTCGAAAATCTGAGTTTCAAATACGAACATCCCGATGAATACCATCGCATCGAGCAGCAGTTGGCTGAGACGCAGCCTGAGCGCGACACCATCTTCGACAAGTTTACGCCGCCCATTTGTCAGCAACTCGACAAAATGGGCATCAAATATACGCTGAAAGCCCGCATCAAAAGTCCGTATTCCATCTGGATGAAGATGCAGAACAAGCACATCCCCTTCAGCGAGGTGTATGACCTTCTGGCCATCCGCATTGTCTTCGTGCCCAACGACCGTAAGGACGAGGTGGATGAGTGCTATCGCATCTACGGTGCGCTCACCAAAATCTATAAGCCGCATCCTACGCGCTTCCGCGACTGGCTTTCCAATCCGAAGGCCAACGGCTATCAGGCGCTCCACAACACCTTCATGAGCAAGCAGGGCAAATGGATTGAGGTGCAGATTCGTTCCGATCGTATGGATAACATCGCGGAGCAGGGATTTGCTGCGCATTGGAAGTACAAGGATAAGGATGCGCCTTACGACGAGAGCGAGCTCGACCGCTGGCTCAATTCCATCAAGGAAATCCTTGACGACCCGCAGCCAGATACGCTCGATTTGCTCGATACTATCAAGCTCAATCTCTATTCCAACGAAATCTTGGTGTTCACCCCCAAAGGCGACCTCAAGAATATGCCCGCTGGTGCCACGGCGCTCGATTTTGCCTTCTCCATCCATAGTTTTGTGGGATGCCACTGTTTCGGTGCGAAGGTCAACCATGTGCTCGTGCCGCTCAATTATAAGCTCAAGAGCGGCGACCAAGTGGAGGTCATCACCACCGAGGCGCAGCATGTGCAGCCAGAATGGCTTGACTTCGTCACGACGGCAAAGGCCCGCAACAAGATTCAGGCCATTTTGCGCCGCGAGCGCCGCGAGAAGAGTCAAAAGGGCGACCAGTTACTCCGTGCTTTCTTGGAGAAGAACGACGTTCAGTGTACGCCAGGTGTGCTGGACAAACTCATGCGCTTCCACGGATACACTGTGCGCGACGATTTCTTCCTTGCCATCGCCGACGAGCGCATCATTCCCAATGAATGTGACCTCGACTGCATCAAGGGAAAAGGCGGCAAGGACAGCTGGTGGCGCCATATTCCGTTTATCGGCAAGAAGTCGGCCGACAAGGGTTGTGTCATCAACCACATCGACAACACTGATTTCGTCAAGAACATCAATCGCAAGCAGACGCTGGTGGTCAACGAGGAGACGTTTAAGAAATGCGTCATTGCTCCTTGCTGCCGCCCGATTCCAGGCGACGACATCTTGGGGTATATCACGCCGAAAAACGAACTGGAAATCCACAAGCGCAGTTGTGCCACAGCCATGAAACTCAAGACGCGCTATGGCAATAACATCATTGCTTGCGATTGGGATATGCACCGCCAGATACCGTTTGAGTGCCGCCTGCAAATCAGCGGTGTCGACAGTCAGGGCGTTCTTTACACGATTGCCAGCGTGCTGCATAAGCAGCGCAACAGTCCTGTGCGTCGCATCACGCTCGAAACGAAAGACGGCCTCTTTGACGGCACGCTCGACATCGTGGTCTACGACACGTCTGACGTTAAGAACATCTGCGACTCGCTGAGCCGTATCGAAAATGTCACGAAGGCCGTGCGCGTCGAGATGTAAACGGGCAGTCGCAACCTTTTCCCCTTAGTAATTCTTTCACCATTACTCAAAGAAGAATAAATCGTGTTGCCGCTTCAAACGCGGCAACCCTTAATACAACAAAGAAACCAATGAGTCTCAGTAAATTTGAAAGTGAAGTAAAACATTTGCCACAGGCGCAGGAAGCCATCTACGCACGTTTTGCCGACTTGCGCAATCTCGAAAGCTTGAAGCAGCGCATCAACGACCCCGCGTTGGAAGAAAAACTTTCCTCGCAGGTGCCTGCCGACAAGTTGGCAGATGTTCGCAAGTATATCAACGACATCACCTTTACGCAGGATTCCCTGCAACTCTCTACACCGATGGCGCAGATTGAATTGCGCATCGTTGAGCGCGACCCGAAGTGCATCAAGTTTGCCAGTGAAGGATCGCCCATCCCACTTTATGTGTGGATCCAGTTACTGCCGGAGGGTGAATGCGCCACGAAGATGCGCGTCACCGTTGGTGCCGAGGTGAATTTCTTTATGAAGGGCATGGTGTCTAAACCCCTGCAGCAGGCAGCCGACGGTTTGGCCAATGTGCTCGCTGCTGCGGCGCAGGCGCCTATGCAATAGACTTGGTGTTTAGAAAGAGCTTAATTTTCAGACGGAAAATGAATAACGAAAACACGCTCCACGGAGCGAAACTTTGGGAGAAGTCTGTTCATGTGACGGAAGAGATTGACCGCTTCACGGTCGGCCATGACCGCGAACTCGACCTTTACTTGGCGAAGTATGACGTGCTTGGCTCTATGGCACACGTCACGATGCTACACAGCATCGGCCTGATTGCCGACGAGGAATTGCCCGTTCTTCTTCGCGAACTGCGTGCCATCTATCAGGTGGCGGAGTCGGGCGACTTTGTCATTGAGGATGGCATCGAAGACGTGCATTCGCAAGTGGAACTCATGCTCACCCGCAAACTGGGCGACATGGGGAAGAAAATACATAGCGGACGCTCGCGCAACGACCAGGTGCTCGTTGACCTCAAGCTCTTCACGCGCGACAAAATCCGCGAGGTGGCTGAGGCGGTGCGCGACCTCTTCGCGGAACTTCAGCAGCAGAGCGAACGCTATAAGAACGTGCTCATGCCAGGCTATACCCATTTGCAGGTGGCCATGCCCTCCAGCTTCGGTCTTTGGTTTGGTGCCTACGCCGAAAGTCTGGCCGACGATATGCTGCTTCTTGAGGCCGCCTATCGCATGACCAACCGCAATCCGCTCGGTTCTGCCGCCGGCTATGGTTCTTCTTTCCCGCTCAACCGCACGATGACCACCGAATTGCTCGGCTTCGACTCGATGGATTATAACGTGGTCTATGCCCAGATGGGGCGTGGAAAGAACGAGCGCAACGTGGCCTTCGCTCTCGCTGGTATCGCCGGCACGGTGGCCAAACTGGCTTTCGACGCTTGCATGTTTAATAGTCAGAATTTCGGTTTTGTGCGCCTGCCAGATGAGTGTACCACGGGGTCGAGCATTATGCCCCACAAGAAAAACCCCGATGTCTTTGAACTTATCCGTGCCCGTTGCAACAAGCTCCAGGCTTTGCCAACGCAGGTGGTGATGATCATGAACAATTTGCCTTGCGGCTATTTCCGCGACTTGCAGGAAATTAAGGAAGTCTTCCTGCCTGCCTTCGATCAGTTGCTCTCCTGCCTCCGTATGGCCACCTACATCGTGGCGCGTATGCGTGTCAACGAGCATATCCTCGACGACGCGCGTTACGACCTCATGTTCTCCGTTGAAGAGGTCAATCGCCTCGCTTCTGAGGGCATGCCCTTCCGCGACGCCTACAAGAAAGTGGGACTTGACATCGAGGCCCACCAGTTCACGCCGAACAAGGAAATCCACCACACCCACGAAGGCTCCATCGGTAACCTGTGCAACGACCGCATCGCCGCTCTCATGCAGGCCACCTATGCCCGCTTCGGCTTTGAGCGCGTGAGCGAAGCCGAGAAGAAACTTCTGGGCGGAGAGTGATGGCATATCTAAAGGTGTCCTAAATATTCTGGTTGGTAATTCCAAATGATTCTGTCGGGCAATCCGTCTCCTGTCGCCCGCCGACAGACCGCGTCCGATGGCATACATCTCTTTGCGCCAGATTATTTAGGACACTTTTCCCATTCTTTGGCTCGCCCTTCCCTGTCTTTAGAACATCCATTCCATTCTTTGGCCCGCCCTTCCCAGTCGGTACACAATAAACTATACCCCAATGAGATTGCCGTTCAAACACATAGCATACCTTCTTCTTGGCTTCTTCTTGGCTTCCTGTGTCGATGATATAGAAGACCTTTATGCCCCCTGGCCTGCGAGGTTTGTGTTCAATCTGGTTAATACCACCGCCCCTTTGCGCTCCGCTTTGACCGATGCCGGCCAGTTTTGCATAATCACTTTCCCCAATGGCAAGTATCTGTTTAAGGGCAGCGACGGGAAAGAAGTACCATATACGCCGACCGCCACATTCGGTTATATCAAGCCCTATGGCTATCGTTCTGGTTTCGTGGTCGGTTGCCCTGCCGTTTTGGATTTCAGTGGGCAAACCACGGTGGCCTACGAGTTGGCCTGTCCCAATTGCTACGATAATTCCGAAATTACCCGTCCCCTTCATTTCTCTTCAATCTCCACCCTGCAATGCGCCCGTTGCGGTTGCGTTTACGACCTCAACAACGCTGGAAACGAGCAGCACGGCAAGAGTCGCGCTCTTTATCGTTACCGCACGGTGCAATACAACGTGTCGACCAGCGCGATGAGCATATCCAACTGACGGCTTGCCCGTAAAATATAGGCATTTAAAATGCTTAAGCCCCGTAAGTTTTCCACTAAGAATTTGGTCGTTTCAGACGTTTTAACTAAATTTGCCCCTATGTCGGTCTGCCTTCAGGCAGTATTTTGACATACAAGGATATAGCAAAGATGACTCCGCCCCTTTATTGCTGGGACGTAGGCATGTTTTGGCTTTCCAGAAACCTGCGCTTGCTCCTTTCTCAGAAAGAGGCTGAGGCTCGGTTGGAAAGCAGAAGGAAATGGCAGTTACATAAGCATTCCCGTTATCCGAGAAAACAAATCAACAGAATCCGTATGATGCAAAGCCGTTGTGCCGGTTCCGATGTCAAACATGGGGAGGAACAGCGGCCGGTGATTAGTGCGCCATACCGAAGCAAGCAACAATAACGTAATGAAAGTCTCCATCATAACAGCCACCTACAACAGTGCCGCCACATTGCGTGACACGTTGGACAGCGTGTTGGCCCAGACTTATCAAGACATAGAATACATCATCGTAGACGGTTTGTCGGCCGACGGCACGCAAGAAATTGTCAAGGCTTACGAACCGCGCTTTGGTGGACGCCTACGTCTGGTCAGCGAAAAAGACAAAGGGCTTTATGACGCGATGAACAAAGGCTTGCGCATGGCAACGGGCGACATTGTCGGCGTTCTCAATTCCGACGACCTCTTCTACGACAAACAAGTCGTGGCCGACGTTGTCAAAGCGTTTGAGTCCGACGATATTGACTGCGTTTACGGCGACCTTGAATTTGTCGCCGCCAACGACATCACCAAAGTTGTCAGGAAATGGAAGGGCTCGCAATACCAGCCCGGCTATTTCAAACGAGGCTGGCATCCGGCACATCCCACATTCTATTGTCGCCGCGCTTGCTATGAAAAATACGGATATTTTGACTTAGACTTGAAGGTGTCGGCCGATTTCGACCTCATGCTTCGTTTTCTTGGAAAACACCAAATACGCAACAAATATCTCTCGCGCAATTTCATCTGGATGCGCACAGGCGGAGAAAGCAACGGGTCGCTGCGGAGAATCATCCAAGGCAACACCAACATCCTGCGCTCTTTCCGGAAGAACGGATATGACATCAACGGCTTCTATCTCGTGCGCCGACTCACGCCGAAAGTGTGGGACCTCATGAAGACGAAAATATTGTCGGTCATGAAAGGCAATAAATAAGCCGCAGGTGCGTTAAGGATATATAATGTCCTCCGCAAAAGGCAGACATAATGCCCCGCTCGTGAAAAAGCAAAGGCAGAAAAGCAGCGTCCATCGCAGGACGCAGCGAAGAAAAATAGATTTCAAGCATGAAGCAAACTGAAGAAAAATATGAAGTGATCCCCGATGGGATGAACCGTTTCGACCGCTTTACCAAGCGGGCGTTCGACATTCTCGTGTCGGCGGTTTGTCTCGTGGCTTTTTCGCCCCTCATTCTGTTTTGCTATCTGGCTGTCAAACTCGAAGACGGCGGTCCGGCCGTCTATAAGCAAGAGCGCATAGGTCTTCACGGCAAAGCGTTCAACATCCTCAAATTCCGCTCCATGCGCATTGATGCCGAAGACGGCGGTCCGAAGCTCTCCAGCGGAGAAACCGACAACCGCCTGACCAAGGTCGGGAAAATGCTACGCGAGCACCATCTTGACGAACTCCCACAGCTTTGGAATGTCTTCCGCGGCGACATGGCCTTCATCGGTCCGCGCCCGGAACGCCAATACTACATCAATAAGATCATGGAGAAAGACAACCGCTATCCGAATCTCTATCAGATTCGTCCCGGTGTCACCTCGTATGCAACGCTCTATAACGGCTACACCGACACCATCGAAAAGATGGTCAACCGCCTGCACTACGACCTCTATTATCTGCAACACCGCTCCTGGGGGCTTGATTGCAAGATTCTCTGGATGACGTTCTTCAATATCGTCAGAGGCAAGAAATTCTAAGAAACAAACAAAAACGTATATATGAAAAATTATCTGGTCACCGGCGCCGCTGGTTTCATTGGAGCCAACTATCTGAAATATATCCTGGCCAAGCACGATGACGTGCGCGTCGTGGTGCTCGATTTGCTCACGTATGCAGGCTATCTCGGCACCATTGCTGGCGATGTCGACAACGAGCGTTGCTTCTTTGTGAAGGGCGACATCTGCGACCGTCCGCTTCTCGATCGCCTCTTCGCTGAATATAAATTCGACGTGGTGGTCAATTTCGCTGCCGAAAGCCATGTCGACCGCAGTATCGACAATCCGCAGCTCTTCTTGCAGACCAATATCCTCGGAACGCAAAACCTGCTCGACGCCGCCCGCGCCGCTTGGGTGACGGGACGCGACGCACAGGGCTACCCGACTTGGCGTAACGGCGTGCGCTTCCATCAAGTGTCGACCGACGAAGTGTATGGCTCTTTGGGCGCAGAGGGTTTCTTCACCGAAACCACACCGCTGCAGCCCCATAGCCCATACAGCGCATCTAAAACCTCTGCCGACCATTTCGTTTGTGCTTACCACGACACTTACCACATGCCGGTGAGCATCACGCGCTGCTCAAACAACTATGGGCCTTACCAGTTTCCAGAGAAGCTCATTCCGCTCATCATCAACAATATCCTCGCAGGAAAACCGTTGCCCGTTTACGGCAAGGGAGAGAATGTGCGCGATTGGCTCTATGTGGAAGACCACTGCAAGGCCATCGACATGGTCATCCGTAATGCCAAAGACGGTAGCATCTACAATGTGGGCGGACACAACGAACGCCAGAACATTCAAATCGTGAAGATCATCATCCGCACCATCCGCGAATTGATGGAAGAACATCCAGAATGGCGCACCCTTCTCAAGCGACAGGAGCGCGATGCCAACGGACGAATCAGCATCGACTGGATCAACGACGACCTCATCACCTTCGTGAAAGACCGCCTCGGACACGACCAGCGCTACGGCATCGATCCTTCGAAAATCAAGGCCGACTTGGGATGGTATCCTGAGACGAGTTTCGAAGTGGGCATCGTCAAGACCATCCGCTGGAACCTCGAACACCGCGATTGGGTGGAAACTGTCAGCGGCTCAGACTATCAGCAATACTACGACAAGATGTACGGCGGACGCTGATTGGATGGCAGACGGCAAAGCCAAACGGATGATGTTTCGCTGATGCTCCTCTGATGTCTGATTTTCTGAAACAGAGATTCAGAATTTCCATAAGGCAGACGCAAGTCTAATCATAAGCAGATTCTAAAGACACACGCATATTTATTGTGTACGGCCCTCTTAGAATCTGCTATTTTTTTACAATAACCCATGAAAAGAAACCTCCTGATTTCGGTATGCGTTGGCTTTGCGTGCAGCGCCTTGCCTGCCTCGGCGCAGATCAGCCGCCTCGCGCATAATGTCGATTATGCCGTTGAGATGAGCGGCACGGCCTCCAGCGGTGACTATGCACCGTTTTGGCTGACCTCAAACCGCTACGGACTCTCTTCCGTTGAAAACAATTCGGGCTATATCCGTGCTCGCGTTCAGCGCAGCACGCAGGCCGACAGCACCCGCCTTTGGCGTGTTGGCTACGGTATCGACTCCGCCATTCCCGCCAATTATACCAGCAAAGCCGTCGTGCAGCAGTTTTATTTCGATGTCGACCTGCGAGCCTTCCGCCTCAGTGTCGGCGCCAAGGAGCGCGGAGAGTCGCTCAAAAACGCGGCCCTCTCGTCGGGTGGCCTCACGCAGAGCGTCAATGCGCGGCCTGTGCCGCAGGTGAGGGTGGAACTGCCCGATTTCTGGGCGATTCCCGGCACCCACAATTGGCTGGCCGTCAAGGGCCATTTGGCCTACGGCCTCTTCACCGACAACCGCTGGCAGCGCGAAACGCATCCAGAGGGCGCCCTCTATTCTGCCAATGCACTCTACCACAGCAAAGCCGGTTTTCTGCGCATCGGCAACGAGAAGAAATTCCCGCTCTCCTTCATTGGCGGCTTGGAGATGTCTGCCCAGTTTGGTGGCGAAGCCTGGAATGTCGGTCGTCGCACCGACGACCCCACCTTCGACAATTCTCACGTCAATATGGGCCACGGCTTCAAGAGTTTCTGGCACGCCTTCATCCCTGGCGGCAGTGATGCCTTCGACGGCGCCTACCTCAACAACGAAGGCAACCAGCTCGGCAGTTGGCATTTTCAGTTGAATTGGAAAGGAAAAGACTGGAACCTCAAGGGCTATGCCGAACATTTCTTTGAAGACCATTCGCAGATGTTCCTGGAATACGGTTGGAAAGACATGCTTTGGGGCGTTGAGGCCACGTTGCCGAAGAATCCCTTCGTCTCGACCGTGCTCTACGAACATTTGCGCACCACCGACCAGACGGGCGGCCTTTACCACGATGCCACACCAGAGCTCGGCATACAGATTAGCGGTCTTGACAACTATTACAACCACAGTTTCTATGGCGCCTGGCAACATTGGGGACAGGCAATGGGCAACCCCTTGTTGCTCTCGCCAGTTTATAACGAGAATGGAGAAATCAAGTTCAAGCACAACCGCATCACCGCCCATCATTTCGGCCTCTCCGGCCAGCCGCTTCCCGAACTTTCCTACCGCCTCCTCTTCTCCCATGTGCGGTCGCTGGGCAGCTATGAAGTGCCAAACATCAAGCCGCAGTTTGCCAACTATTTCATGGCGCAGGCCGACTATGCCCCGCGTCATTTTCATGGCCTTTCTTTCTCGGCAGCAGTCGGTTCCAACGGCGGCAGCCTCATCGGTAACAGTTTCGGCGGCATGCTCACGCTGCGCAAAACGGGCCACTTCTGACCCGCCGCCGTTTCACCTCTAAAACGAAAACAAACAGATGAAAGCGAAAATTCTTTATATCATCCTGTGCGCCTTGGCGTTTGCCGGCCTTGCCGGCGTGTCCTCCTGCGAGAAGATGGACGACAACGGCGACCTCGGCGGCAACTGGCAACTCATCTCATGGGAGCGTCTCAGCGATGGCAGCCTCGTCGCCACCAATGCCGACAGCATTTTCTACACTTTCCAAGGAAAACTCATGAAGACGCAGCGCATGAGCCAGCCCGACTTCTTCCTGGCCACGTTTCGCACCACGACCGACAGCCTCGTGATGCTCAACATCTACGCTTCGCCCTACGACAGCCTCGTTGCCCCGTCGGCCCTGAGCGCCTATGGTGTCAGCCCTTCCGGACGTTTCCATTTCGACCATCTTTCGTCCTCGCGCCTCGTGCTCTCAACGGAAACCTCCCGTCTCACGTTCAGAAAATACTGAGCATGCCTTGTGCCAAAGCCCAAAAAGTGGTAAGTTTGCACTCAGAACAAGACATATCTCATGATAGACATACACAACATACATAAATCCTTCGGCCAACTCGAAGTGCTCAAGGGCATCGACCTTCACATCGGGAAAGGCGAAGTGGTCAGCATTGTCGGTCCCAGCGGTGCTGGTAAAACCACCTTGCTGCAAATTATGGGAACGCTCGACAAACCCGATGCCGGTTCGCTCTCCATTGCCGGACACGACGTCCTGAAACTCAATCGTCGCCAACTCGCGCGTTTCCGCTGTGAACACATCGGCTTCGTCTTCCAGTTTCATCAACTGCTGCCTGAGTTCACCGCGCTTGAAAACGTGATGATTCCGGCCCTGATTGCCAAGCGAAATAAGAGCGAAGCGCGTCAGCGGGCCTTGCAGCTCCTTGAATATCTGAAGCTCGCCGACCGCGCCAACCACAAGCCCGCCGAACTCTCCGGCGGAGAAAACCAGCGCGTGGCAGTGGCGAGGGCGCTGATGAACGAGCCCGACGTGGTCTTTGCCGACGAACCCTCTGGAAGCCTCGATAGCCACAACAAGGCCGAGCTCCATCAGCTCTTCTTCGACTTGCGCGATAAATTCGGACAGACCTTCGTGATTGTCACGCACGACGAAGAGCTCGCTGCGCTCACCGACCGCACCATCCATCTGGCCGACGGCCGCATCGTTTCGGAAAGCTCGCGCATGCAACCCGAGGAGACAACAGAAACATCCAACACCGCTGCCGCTGAGGCCGCAGAACAAGACCCTTCAAACCATGCTTAAATTAGGAAACTGGAACGAACTCGTCATCGTTAGATTCACAGACCACGGCGCCTATCTCGACGGAGGTGACGTGGGCGAAGTGCTCATGCCAAAAAGTTACGTCCTGCGCGAGATGCACCGTGGCGACCGCGTGCGCGTTTTTGTCTATCTCGACCAGAGCGAGCGTCTCGTTGCCACCACCGAACAGCCCCGTGCTGTTGTCGGACAGTTTGCCTACCTGCGCGTGTCGTGGGTGAACGAATATGGCGCTTTTCTCGACTGGGGCTTGATGAAAGACCTCTTCGTGCCTTTCCGTGAACAGAAAACGAAGATGGAGCAGGGGAGAAGTTACGTGGTGTATATCTACATCGACGAGTCAACGCGCCGCATCGTTGGCACGGCCAAAGTCGACCGCTATCTCACGCCGGCTTCTTCAGCCGACTATTATCGCGGCAAAGATGTTGAACTGCTCGTGCAGGGCCGCACGCCCCTCGGCTTCAAGATGATTGTCGACAACGCCCATGCCGGCTTGGTTTACGACAACCAAATTTACGGACAGACACCGCGAATGGGCGACACGCTGCGCGGAACGGTGGTCACACTGCGTCCCGATGGCAAACTTGACATTTCCTTAGAGCGCATCGGAAAAAGTCGTTTCCGCGATTTTGCCGATGTGTTGCTCGACGAGTTGGAAGCCAACGGCGGCACCCTTCCTTACACCGACCGCAGTACGCCCGAAGAAATAGCTAACCGCTTCTCTGTCAGCAAGAAAACCTTCAAGCGTGCAGTCGGAACACTCTATAGCAAACACCGCATCACCTTAGGGGAAAATGAAATAAAACTTTTGCAGTGATAAAAAATATTTATTTGGCAAAAAAACATGCTTTTTTGTTTGGGTAAATAAAATCTGTTTTATACCTTTGCATTGTCAAAAAGGGAAAGCAAGAACCCCTTAGAAAAAAGAATAGTTTTTTCATCTCTATATAAGTTCTGTGAGGCAAACATTCGTCGTGAGACGCGTGTTTGCATTTTTTTTATACCTATGTCTCCTCAGCCTGAGCGATCTGCAAGATTGCAGTTTTCCTAAACCCTATGATAAGTCGTCTACTCGCGGCCGCGAGTAGCATTACCTTCGGCCGCGATTCGTGCTACCTTCGGCCGCGAGCAGCGTTACCTTCGGCCGCGAGTAGATAATATGTATGGCTTCTCGAGGGAATGATGAAAGTTTGGGGTGTTCAACTTTACGAATTTTTGGGGGATGCAAAGTTGCTTATTACATAAATATAGATATGTCTGGAGAAAGGGGAGCTATTGCGGTGCCAGCATTGCGCCACTCACTGCGGCGAAGCATTGTAGCTCACTTTGCTCGCAAAGTGAGGGCCACGATTGCGTCGCGAAAATGCTTCAAGTTCGCTATAGGTCCGTGCTTCAAGTCCGCTATAGGTCCGCTATAATATTCGTCCCCCTCACTTTGCGAGCAAAGTGAGCTACAGTGCTTCGCCCATTTCTGCGTCCTTGGAATTCTTAATTTCGTTGTATTCGCCATTCGCCGCCGAAGTCTATAAAAGCGGAAAGCGCCCGCCTCTCATTGAAGAGAAGCGGGCGCTTTCTGTTACTTGTTTGTTACTTTTGCCTTAGGCTTCAGCTTGGGGTTCAACTGAAACGACGCTACGGTCGCGCTGACCGCGCTTGAACGTTACAACACCGTCTGCGAGAGCATATAGTGTGTGGTCGCTGCCCATACCTACATTCTTGCCAGGATAGTGAACCGTACCGCGCTGACGGACGATGATGTTACCGGCGATGCAAGTCTGGCCGCCCCAAATCTTAACGCCTAATCTCTGTGAAGCCGACTCACGGCCGTTCTTAGAACTACCTACACCTTTCTTGTGTGCCATTTTCTTCTACGTTTTTAGGGTTAAGCAATAACTTGTTTGATAGTCAATTCAGTGAATTGGTGACGATAGCCGTTGAGCTTACGATAGCCCTTGCGGCGCTTCTTGTGGAACACGAGCACCTTGTCACCCTTTACGAGCGGAGAAAGTACTTCGCAAACAACCTTGGCACCTTCAACAGTGGGGGCACCTACGGTGATGTTACCTTCGTTGTCTACCAACAACACTTTGTCAAATTCAACAGTCTGGCCGCCTTCTGCTGTGGCGATGTGGTTGACGAAGAGCTTCTTGCCTTCTTCTGCCTTGAACTGCTGACCGTTAATCTCTACGATTGCGTACATTGTAATATTAATGATAAAACGGTTTTCTCCGCGAGGCGAACTGCGGACACAGTTGCTTCCTTTGCCCCAACGGACTCTAAACGGCTGCAAAATTACAACTTATTTTTGGTTCGTCGGCACATAAACGCAATTATTTTCAGCGCTTTGCGGTTTTTTATGGGAAATTCTGTGATAAGTAGGTGTTCAAAATCCAGAAAAATCTCTGCGCGGTTTTGAGCCAAATAACATGGCAGTTGCGCCGCTGCCCCTGAAAGGGGCTCATATTCCAGGATAGGGGCTTGCCCCTATCTCTCGCCGCAGCTCATCAA
>ERZ1673698.596-NODE-596-length-52595-cov-6.380777_pt1 | contig 52595 bp, 61 predicted proteins | sample MGYA00580228_ERZ1673698 | MGnify/ENA primary metagenome ERZ1673698 (study PRJEB41218, sample SAMN15661768) | gut metagenome | host: Homo sapiens | place: Canada: London | collected 2015-08-20/2019-03-30 | study: EMG produced TPA metagenomics assembly of... | reverse complement strand
CAGCTCGTTACCAGGGTTGCCTCCGATGTAGAGTCTGGCTGGGTTATCGACATTGTCCCAGAAGTAAACACGTCCATCGATAGACGTGGCATATTTCGCTTCTACTCCAGCCGTGTAGTTCTTCGTCGGGACGGAAAGGTTCGCGATGGCCCACATATCGGTATTGGTGTTATAGCCATCCCAATGGAAGGACATGCGAGGATCCGGTCCATCGAGGTCGAACTCAAGACGATAGAAGAACGCAGGATCTTGAGCTTCTCCTTCGACGTAATAGAACTCCATTGCATTGAAGCCATCGGCTTTGTCAGCCTTATGATCGATAGCCAGGTAGCAGGATGAGGACCATTCGGTCGTCGGCTTATTCACCCAATAGTATTTGATAGGAGCCGCTTCAGTAGGTCCGAACACGTTGCAGAGCGTGTAAGTGATTCCGATACGGTACTGCATATCGGCAGGAGGAGCCTCATCGATAGCAGTTACCTCTTTGATTTTAAGAGACCCTCGTGGATATAGAGCATATTGTCTTCCGTATACCCAAGGGTCTGCATAGATGGTGAGCTTATTCTCGCTAGGAGAATCAATCTTCGGATAGAAGCTCAAGTCATTGATCGGCTCGTTCTCCTTGTACTCACTGATGAAGATGTTGTTCGATGCGGTAAGCGCTACGATGTACCCGCCGACGAGACCGATCCAAGTCCATTCGGTTTCGGCAGGAATCGTTTCCGGTTTTGAAACGGCGCTCTTAACCTCGATCTTCGTCCAGTTCTTAGGATTGAGAACATCAGTTTTATAGATCGCGAACTCGGAAGTATGCTTATTGCTTGTGGCTGCATAGATGTAAGCCCCGATGTTGACGATGGGACCAGTGAACTCAGTGCCTGTTGGAGGGACAAGAAACTTCTCCACGGTTTTGTTCACTGTCTCAAGCGTCTTCATCGAGGTTACTGCCACGTTGTTCTGAATCTCCATATAGGTCATCTGGAGATCGGCCTGATCATGGGAGATTCCAGATGGGTCGAAGTCCGCCTGGTTCTCCTGAATGTTCATTCCAGTGAACTGTTTGAAAACCTGAACCTGAGGCTCGGAGTTTCTAGGTCGTCCGCCTCCAGATGATTTCTTCTTCGAGGATGCCTTGCCTGCCATATCAGATCACCTCGATGAACCCGATGTGTGCAGTCTGATAGGTATCGGGAACGGTGTGAGCCGAGTCGTTCTCGCGCATTGCAGACAGCATCATCTTGGCTTTGTTAGTCAGGCTCTCTACCATCTCGGAGACAGACGGGTCGCCTTCGGCACGATAGGATGCAATCTTGTACACGAAGTACAGAGGGTCAGGGCACCAGGTCAGCACTCGTTCCTTATACGCCTTCGGACAGTTATCAGAGCACCTGTCATCGCAAATGTGCAGCGGCTGCACAGTAGAAATTACGTCGGTTTCTATAAGCGAGCCAAGCTCGATAGGCTGCCAAGGACGCGAGAAGGTGAGCGTATCTCCTACAACGAACGCCTTGACTCGGTTGTCGTGGACATCGAGCTGCCCGTACTGATCGAACATAGCTACATCACTGTGGTTGCCAGAACGCGGAGACGTGATAGGAACTTCAAGAAAGCCTCCGTGATTGTGCAGGCGGACGGCGTCATTGAATCCAGAACAGATTTTATAGACATCGGGAGGAATCTGGAACTCCTGAATCCCATGGTGAGGATTGAATGCCCAGCCGATCTCCCATCGGTCCCGAAGGAAATTCCAATCCTGCTCCTTCTGAAACTCCTGAAGGACAAGATTGGCTTCCATTACAACTTCTTTGAACTTGTCAGTCTTAGAAGAGAATGCGCCGTCTACTCCCTCGTCCACGTCGATGCGGACCTTGTAGATGGCGTAGTAAACTTGCTGAACAAGTTCGGCTATAGTAAGCCCTCTCGACATGGTTCCCCCTCAGGTTACTTGCAGCCCTTCTTGGGCTTCTTCTTCGCTGCCTTCTTAGCGTTTTTCATGGTCTGCTTGAATCCCATTAGAAACCACCTTTCCGAGCCTTGCTGAACGGGGACTTCTTCTCGTCTTCGTCCTCGTCTTCAGGCTTCTTTTCTTTGCAATCTTCCTTAGATTCCTTATCTTCAGACGAGTCACCGTTGATGACGCCCTTGATGGACTTGAAGGCGCCTTTGATGTCAGGCTCGCCGTCTTCCTTATAGAGCACGTCGATGCCGTCGCCTTCCTTAGGCTCGGGCATATCATCGAGATGGAGCTTGGCGAGCATACACATGATCTTCTTGAGCATCATCTTGATCTCGTCCTCGTCATCGAGGTCGTGACCTGCGTGCTCAGGCTTACCGCCGTGCATGATCTCAGGCTCCGGAGAAGGAGTCATTGACAGGAACATATCTAGGAAATCATCCATATTCTCCATTGTTCTACCCCCTGTATCCGTTCATAAGCTTGTTGAAATAAGAGTTCTTGGAAACAGATCGAGGCTTAGTCTGCTGTTCGATCTGATTCTTACTTGGCATTATATACCCGCTCATCCTCGCCAGGTTCGCTTCATGCTTATTATCCGCAGCCGTACCATCGGCACCGACGTTGGTATCTCCCTCGCCAGGAGCAACGAACAGGTCGGGATTGATGTTGTTCAGCTGAGCTGCTGTATCAGACTGGATGCCTCTGAGTGCGTATTCCGCATTGGTTGCAGCATCGTTTCGGGACAGGACGTTCGCATTAGCGGATTCATTGTATGCATTTTCAGCAGTATCCCAGTTCTGTTGAAGCGTGTTGAGCGTTGCTTGGCTGTCGAGGTCCTGACGGTTTCGAAGCATGTCCATGATGTTATACAGCGTTGAACCGTAAAGACCGCTACCTACAGTGCCAAGCAGACCTCTCGTTGCATTTTGCAGCTTCTTGTTCTGAGCAAACCGATCGGCTGCTGCCGACTTGCTGGACTGGTTCTTCTCTGTATCGGCAAGGGCGCGGTTCTGCTTATCGGCCAAGTCGTAGTTCTCAAGCTGCTGAGCAAGCTGGTTCTTGGTCGATTGCGCGTTGTAGTTCGCAATAGTCGTCAGGTTGTTCGCAGCTTGTCTTTGCTCGTCGGTAACGTCAGCCATCGCATCTCCCTTCTTCACTCAAAAGAGGGGGCCGGTTTCCCAACCCCCTCCTGTTAGCAGTTGCCCGTACTCAACTACCGACTAGCCTGCATTGACCGTTACAGCGACGGTTGCCGTCTTGGTCGGATCACCAGTGGAGCGATAGGTGATGGTCGCGCTGCCTGCTGCCTTCGCGGTGATCTTGCCGTCAGGCTTGACCTCTGCGATGTTGGCTGCGCTGGAGTACGCGGTCCAAGTCTTATCGAACTTGCCGGTACCAGTCACGGTAACCTGCGGGTTGGCTTCCTGGTTGACGGTAAGCGTCAGAGTCGTCGGAGTGACCTTGATCGCAGTAACCTTAGCCTCAACCTCATCGACGGGAGGAACAACTCGGACGTTGATAGCGGGCTTGTTGGAGTTCTCCTCGGCGTCAACGATAAGCAGGATGCCGTGGGAATACTGCGGGATGACCCAGGCGTCATGCTTCATATCGAACACGAGCTCGGTGAACTTACCGCGGGTACCGCCGCGCTCCGTCTCCATGTTTCCGTACTCTTCGCCAAGCTGAGCAGCAGGGCGATAGACCGCCATGCCGATAACCTGACGACGGGTGATAGGCTTGACCGGGCCGGTCGGGTTCTTAATACCCTGGCCGGGGAAACCCTGCCACGGGAAGTCAGTGATATTCTGAACCTTCCAGTCATTCGTCAGGGTCGTGTTGTCGTAGCGCTCAGCGTCGCCGTAGTACGGTTCGCCGGACGGCATGGACAGCGTATAGTTGGTTACCTCGTTCTTGAACTGCTTGGTCTCAGGATCGAAGTAGGTACCGAAGTAGTTCGTAGCACGGACTCGGGAAGCAGCACCGAGCTCATTCTGGAGCTTCAGCACACCATCCTCCGCCTTGATGGAGTTCATAACCATATCGAATGCAGCGTTGCCGTCTGCACTGTGAACGACGTTGTTGTTCGCATCGAGGTAGACTTTCGGGTAATACTGAGACGGGATGGAGAAGTCGAAGTCCCAACCGTAGAATCGCTCGAAGCGGCCTTCGACGAGTGCATCGTAAGCCTTCTCGGTAGCAGGCACGGAGCCGGGCATACCGATGAGGTTAGAGAGCAGGTCGTCCTTGTACGCCTTATCGAGGAGGATGACACGGTTGTCCTCAGGGATGAACAGGTTTGTCCATGCCACGTCGATAGCGTTCAGCATCGGTCGGACATTGGCGCTATCCCACTCGATCGCCTTGATAGGCGCGAACTCGGGCGGATAGGACAGGCCCTCGTAAGGACCAGGAGACGCGATCCACTGGCCTTCGCCATCGAACATACGGCCTTCGTTCGCGTGGGTCTGCACGAAGCGGCCGGAGATATGGCCGTTGGCAATTGCGAAGAAGTTGTACTTGTCGATATGCGGACCAAGGATTTCCTTATCCCAGATGGCCTTCGCCTTGTTAATCGTCTCAGCAGTGGAGAGGTACGCTTCGCCGCCAGTGTAAGCGTTGGAGGTGGTGGCGTTGCCCCACTCACCGATGCCGCCAGAATACTGCTTCTCGTCGAAGATTCGCCATGCGATCGACTTATGCTGACCGCTGGTGAAGACTCGACGGGTGAAGCGGACCGTCTGGAACGGGCCGTAAGCAGATGCGCCCCAGCCGTCGCGACCAGCAACCTCGTCTGATCCGGGACCAGTCAGACCGTTAAGACGACGGTCATCGTAGTCGAAGATTCGGTCGGATACGAGGATGTCATCGTAGGCATACGCATCTTCATTGTTGGCGATATTAACGCCCTTGCCAGTAAAGATACCGATGGAATACCGCGCCGGAAGGAGGCGGTTGTCGGTAAGTGCCGCTTTGTTCCAGATCTGCGGCGAGATAGGCTGTGCTCCCATGTTGGTTTCCTTTCTATTAGCCTATTGTGCTCTGTCGCCAGGTTTTAGGATATTATCTCACTCACGCTACAATTCAAGCAAATCCTCAGGAGAAACTACTTGTTGACCTGGGGTTTCACTTGAACTGGTCGGTGAGGGTTCGGCACCTGGCGATAGAGCCTCGCCCTCGACCGGTGGTAATCCCGAAGGAGATCCCTCGGGTATGGGCTCCTGGGGCATGGCCCCTGGTTGCTCCTGCATTTGGTTCTGGATGTCTGCGATCTGCTGACCCTGCTGCTGCTGCACGGCACCCTGCTGGTCGATCTGATTCTGCATGTCGGCCATCATAGTCTTCGCGATCTGCGTAGACAGACTGTCCGCCATGGTCTGCGCGATATCGACGTTGGACAGTTCGAGCAAGCGCTTAGCGATCGGAAGCAGGACTTCGTTCTCGATAACCTTGCGGTTCTCCTCAGACCAACCGTTGAGGTTCTGGACGAACGGCTGCGCCACTTCGGAAAGCGCTGCACGCTCCTGGTCTTCTTTGAGCTGAACAAGGGAGCCTACACGAACCTGATAGCGAAGCTGATTGGCTGACAGCTCGTCGAAATCAACAGTAACCTTGTCGTCAATGGTGATCATATTATCGCATCCGATATCGACAAGACGACGCCTTGTCGCCTCATCGACAGTGATGTCATGCTCGCCTCCCATTGCAGAGATATACATCTGAAGAGCTTGGGTTGCCCATTGCGAGATGAAGTTCTCAAGCCTCTTCTGATACTGGTTGATGTTGATGGTCTTAGCGTCCTGCTGAGCTTTAACGCCAGGAGCAGTCTTCGAGAACGATGTACCGGAGTCCTTCGCAACAGTGCCATCCATGACGTTCAGGTTACGGAGCATCGAGGATGCTACTGCTTCTCGTGTGGTCGTCCAGTTGTTGAGAACTGTGTTGTCGATCTTGACCGGGTCTACCTTCACCTGGTTCGGGTTGTTACCCAGGTTCCAGATTCGACGAGGTTCGAACACGTAGGACGACGGGTTAGTCTCCCAACCAGACACCATGATAGGTGGCTCCATTGCGAGAAGCAGATTCTTATAGGCGCTGGTCTGGAACAGGTCGTTGAACTGCTGGTCTGACAAGAGGAACTCAACCTGGCTGACTCCAAGGGGGAAGTCGGGATCAGGCTCCAGGACGAAGAAGTTCCACGGCAGACCCTTGCGAGGGTCGTAGTTTTTCACCTTGCGAAGCGGAGCATTGAGCCCTGGAACGAACGTGACGAACTCGGAAGCTCCGCGCTTGTACTCTGTGACAAGCTCGATCGACTGAAGCGCCGTGGAGTTCTTCAACTTATCGGAGAGCTTCTCAGACTCCCATTGCTTGGCACCGAACATATCGTGATCAAGGATGTACTTGATAGTATCCTCGCAATAAGATGAGTCTTTAACCGAGCCGTCCTCATTGAGAAGTTCTTCCACCTGGTCTTTCGAGAGGTAACTGCGATGGTAGACAACAGCTGGTCGGCGGATGTCTCGGCAGTCGCGATCGACGAAGACGTCCGCCCAGTTCTCCAGGTTGTAGGAGATTCGGATGTCTCCATCAACATCCCTCTCGAAGCCAGTCCGTACAGGAGCGAAAGCATAGACGAACGACATCTTGAAGGTATTGGTGAAGTTGGAGAGCATGTCGATTCCCTCGTACTCCGACCACATCACCTTGTTTTCAAACAAATACTGGGTGATCACATGCTGCCATGTAGACTTGTCGTACTGCGTGGTTAGCTCTCCGTCGGGCATACGCTGAATGGTATCAGCAAGCACCTTGCGAAGGATGTACTGGGTAGACCCTTCGCTAAAGTATTTGCTCTGACCCTTCTTCGTAGACCATTGGTGGATGGACTTGTTCTTCGCAAGAAGACCGTAAAGCTCATGATGGTACGTGCGCTGCATCATCTGCGAGCGAGCTTGGTCGTATCGAGCCTTTACTTTTGAAAGTCTCTTGTCTTTGATCTTCTCAACGTCGATGTTCCACTTAAGCTCTTTGTCCATTAGATATCCGATCTCTTGTAAGCATCGCGGCTACCCTTGGTCTCGAAGTCGGGACGCAGGTAATCGTACCTCGTGTAGTTTCTATTCTTGCTGTACATAGTAGCAGGTCGATCAGTGCTGAGGCTAGAAGCCGGATGTGAGTAAATGGAAATCTTGCTTCCATAAGATCGGCCACCACGAGACTTATAGGAACTAACTTTACCACTTGTGCTTGTCGTCGTCTCAGTCTTAGCCTTGTCTTTACTAGGCTCAGACTCATTACTATCTCGATCCCAATCGAAGTCAGCCTTAATAGCTTTAGCAGCTCGACGTCCGACTGTTGGAGCATGCCCTTCAGGCATCTCCCCTTCGTATCCGAAAGCATCTTTCATAAGGTCAGTATTGGTTAGATCCTTGTCGTAGTAAGTTGGAGTTTCCTCATAATTCCATCCCTTACCATCTGTCCTATCAGGTTCGTAGACATCGAGCAGAGGAGAAATGGAGGAAGGAATACGGCCCGTGGCAAAAGTCTCAGACCCAACATGGGAATTGGTTCCAAGAATAGCGTCAGAAATCTGAGCCAGAACTCTTCGAGTATTTGAGATAGGCTTTTGGTTTCCTGCTTCGTCCTCAACATAGGACACTCTGTGGTATGTCGATTGAAGGTTTTGATACTTATCCGGGAACGTTCCAATACTCTTATCAAACAGGATGTCCTTATATCCGTAAAGCAGTTTCTTCTTGTCGGACATATCTTGCCAAGCTGCGTCGCGCTCTGCATACGAGGAGAACTTGCCTTCGGCTTTCATCGTATTGAAGTCATCGGATGTTTGGCCGATCAGGCTTTGGATGTAGTTTTCGCAGTTCGTTCTTGCCACACTCGGGATGACCACGCCATTGGCTGCCATAAGCTTGGCATCGAATCCGAACTTACCCATCAACTCAAACACCTTCTGCCCGTTAGCCATCTTCTCCTCATCGCTAGCGTTCTCATCGATACTCAAGTATTTGAAACAAGCCATTTGAGATTCATCGTAGGTAAAGGAGTTCGGCTGTTCAGTCATGAAGTAACCTGTAGTTCGAATGTCAGTGTTCTGTCCATATACAGCAAGAGGGTTGAAGTTTGCCGATATGTCAAGAACAGCGCTAAGAGTCCTCTTATACTGAGCGTGCATTCGCCACATGGCGTCTTCCCAGCTTGCCGAGATAAGATCATCGGGATCATCCGTATACGGATTGAAGATCTTGAACGGCGTATGAGCAAACGATCCAGTAGCAACTCCAGTTAAGTTGTCCAAAAGAAGATTGTTAAGAGCAGTCCACTCAAGCGGAGCCGTAAGCTTCTCAGCAATGTTGATTGTGAACAGTGTTCCATAGTAGTCCCAGCGGGAAATAGGATTGTTCGAATCAAGGCCGCTTGCTTCCCATTCTTTGATGTTCGATTCGTAAGAGAAGAAGTCGATCATATCGAGAGCAGTGTTGACAACTCCAAGACCCAAGAAACCGCATTGCGACAGGGTCCTGCCAGCGCCATCAAGGAACATCTCGAACCAAATATCTTTGCCTTCATCAGTAAGAGCAGCTGCAACAGACACAGCGAGAGGCCCGCCGAACATCATAAACGTATCGGAGAACATCCAGTTAATCTCAAGAACAGGTTTCCCCATAACCTTCCATTCGGTCCAGTCGAAGATGTTCTTATCCTTGTCAGGCGGAGTCACTCCACCAAGAGCCATGATAACGCCGAACGATACGCCGAACATAGCGGCATTAGTCATCAGCTGCGCCGCATCGAGGCAAAGGTTCTTCAAGATACCATCGCCTAACGAATCCTCACCTCCGATGAGGTTCTGCAATCCAGATGTGTCTCTGCCGGCTGCGTCCTTAGCTGCATAGTATCCTCGATTTGCGAGGAACGTGAGCGTATGGGAAAGAGGTGCGATCTTGCCTACGGCGTTCCAAGCGAACGCTGGGAACTTTGCGAGGAGCCAGACAGGCATAAACAAAACAGGATGGTCTTCCCTCATTCGGTTTAGCCATACTGTTGTCGGGTTGATAGCTCCCATAGAGGAGTCGGAGACTGCAATAAACGCTTTGCGACCCTCTGGCGTCGTCAGTGCTTCAGAGAGGAATCCTACAGGATCCTCGACCATCTGCCTCTCAAGCTGCTTCATATCGTCGTTGAATCCAGCCCTTGCACGTTCAGCGAAGAAGTTGTCGAAGAAGTTAGCAACATCTATACCTCGTCCAACCGATTGCATATACATAATCTCGCCGTTGGCTGTAATAACTTTTTTGACAACCTTCTTAGCTTTCGAAGCATCGAGTTCGTTGATCTTCTGGAAATTAGACCGTTCATCAAGTCTTTGGTTTTCGTATAGGTAGCCAGAAAGGGAGTCCATGCCCGTTGAGGCAAGAATGGTTGCATGAGCGAATCCGTTTTTAATTCTTTCATCTGAGCAGACCTGGCGCATAACAGGAGTCATACGAGCATGACCAGTTGCCGTATTGACTAAGGTATAAGCTTTCGTATTAGTCAATCCAATAGCACGAGTAGCACTAGAGCCGAAAGCAATAGGAATGTTCAAGAAGACGGAGGTCAGCGAATCGATCGTCACGTAAGCTCGGAAAAGCATTCCAACGATCCCGTCTCTTTGAACGATTTCCCCAGACACAGGATTGATCGTTTCAGTCGTTCCATCGTCCTTCCTGCGTCGAGGTGCATTTGTCTTACGGAACTTGTCGGCATTTTTCCGACGTTCTGAGTTTCGCCTAGATGCTTGGCGCAGGTTGTCTTGGATGTGCTGCTGCCGGTCGAACACTTCTGGATCTGCTTCGGCAACATCTTCCATAGCTTCTTTGACAGCGGGAGATGCAGTGTAGTCAGAGAGACGGACGTGGGTTCCGTTTATTCTGTTGGAGTATTTATAAGGACAATCGGAAACCGTTGCACCGTTAGGACCCTTTACTTCCATGAAGGAGACTTCCTCCATAGCATCTGAGAAGTCGTAAATCACCTCACGTTGTGCAGGAGTACAGTATCCTCGGGCGTCATCGATCCAAGGTTGAATCTTGTCAATCCATTCATTGATGCCTTTTTGCTCAAGCTGAGATGGCTTGATACCCATGTAGTCAGCCCAGATTTTCGCTTCCTCGGCAGTAAGGGAGTGACTTATCGGAAACACTCTGGTTCCATGGAGGTATGCGTTCGGATTAGTGAAAGCGAAAGGATGGCCTGCATTGTCCGCATTATCGAACATCCCCACAAGGGCGGAAGTCATCTCATCAAACGTAAGCCCAGCCTCTTCTTCCTTCTCGCGGAACATCTCGCTGTTTCTATCAAGAGTCATACCATAGTAGCGTCGGACCATTCTGTTCATGAACGACCAAGAAGTAAGAGGATCGAGGCCGAGCTTCTCACAGAATGGAACGTAATAGTAATTATAGAAAGCCTGTTGCTGCTCTTCTGACATAATGACGTTAAGTTCTCCAGAAGAATATTCTCTTTGGATCCTCGCTATAGACTCCAACCTATGACGGCGCTTCTTGTCCGTTGTCGTGTAAATTTCCTCTTCAGTTCGGACTTGAGAGCCTTTTTCAGAAGGAACATCTTTTATTCCAGATGAAGCTTTGGAATCTTGTCTTTTAACCCAAGCTTCATTGATGACGTTAGCGCCGTCCTCTTCTTTCGGACCGATATCCTCAAGAGGTTTACTCGCCATCCTGTTGAGATATTTCTCCTTAATTTGCCCAAGTTCACTTAACTGGAGATCAGTAAGCTCGGCTCGAATATCTTGCGAATGAGTCATTCCACCATGGACAATATCAGTTAGAAGATGACGATTAGATTCTTCTGGGTCTAAGCCGTCTTTTTCAAGATCCTTCCGATATTCGACCATCATGTATTCGAAAGCGTCTTCAAGAGTATCGAGCTTCCTCCCATGCTTAAGGCCGTATTGCCGAATCTCTTCAAGCTTCTTTTTAGCCAAAGGCTGCATGGTTATCGTATTGATTCGAGCGCTTCGCTCGGCATCAAGCATTGCAGCTGTAGTCTCTGGAGCAGATTGGGCCTGCTGTTGCTGATTCTGCTGTTGCTGATGCTTTGGTTGCGAGTCTCCAAGCAGAGTGTCGATAACCTGCGATGGCCTGTCTGTAGGCTGCTTGGTCTGATACTCTTCGAACGTGTTCCCAGGAAGATCTTCTGAGGTATTCTTTTTAAGATTCTCAGCCTTCTTGTTCTTCCTAGGTTTCTTTTTCTTAGCAGGTTTGCTAGGTTTCTCAGTTGAGGATTCATCAGCTTTTTCTACAGGTTGACTTGCTGCAACGGGTTTTTCAACCGGTTTGCTTGGTTTTGCAGGCTTTGTATCTGTACTATCAGTAGATTCAAGCTCATTGTTAGTCGATACCTGCGGAACGGGGACAACAACGCTTGCTTGACCTCCAGCCGACTTTGCTTCAGTCGTTCCAGTTACGGCAGCGTTCAGATCACTGGCAGGAGTTATTCCTTGCATTTTAGCAAGCCGAGCCATCTGCTCATTATATGTTTCGCTAGTTTGCTTACCAAAGGAGGGACTATTACCCGACTGCGCTGCTCTCACCTTAGCAAGCAATCTCGCTTGGTCATTGACTATTTTCGGCAACGCAGGTTCAACAGGTGCTGCTGCTGGGGTAGCGGCAGCAGCAGCTTTACCTCCAGTAGAGCCTTCACTGGAGCTAGTGTCACTTGGTTCAACAGATGCGTCGCCGCCGGATGTAACGCCAGCGGAGATATCAACTTTAGGAGCTCCTGTATCTACAGCTCCTCCAACATTGCTTCCAGTTCCACCTTTATTACTGTTACTAGATCCAATCATCGTATTACGGCGCCTTTCTAGTCAACTGCTCCGAACGTCCATTTTGTCTTAGATTTTACCGTATCGGTTTTGGCTTTCAATTCTGAGTCCACGGTCTCTTCCTGATTCTGTTGGACTTCAGAAGTTTTATCCGTTGCGGTATTTTGCTCATCGATATGCTCTGGGAGGCTGTCCTCATTGGCTTCAGGATCACCTGTCGAGATGCTGTTAGGGATCTCTCCTGGAGCAAACTTAGCTGTAGCATAATCGACTAGATCGAGAATCTGGTTCTTGGCAATAGGCTGCCCCATCGACCTACGGGATACAGCAGTCAATATGGAGTTCGCATTTGACTTAACAGACGGCCTGCGGAGTACATCGACATGCTCATCAAAGAATACCTGAGACACAACTACGTCAGACCAGAACCCTTTCTTAACAACCTGTCCTTCGGCATCATACCCATAGAACGGAACATACAGTTGCAACTGGTTGTTCATCAGGCATCCAGCAGGGTCACCATGAAGGCCATCCGGGCAGATATTGGGAACTGCCGCATGGAAGAACTGCATAAGTGCATCAGTAGCCTGAGGACCGTTATCGTACAAATCAGACCATCTTGGCGGCATAATATGGTGCCTGAGGTTGCCTTCAGGAGTTTTGAAGTACGAACATAGGAACAGGCTAGGATTAACCCTTGCGTCAAGGAAGTTTCTTAAAGTATTGCAAATCATAGCGTTTACCTTAGCGTCGTATGTTTCAGGCATGATCTGAAGGTTACTAGGATTCCCATTCTCGTCGTAGAGAAGGGCGCTCCATCCGTTGAGATCGATCTGTCCAGTGGCGATCATCATCTTGAGCTCATCGAGACCAGGCATGAATCCTTCCATATCAGCAATATTGTATCCATGGTTCTTCCTTTGAGAAAGAACAGTCAGGGTGTTGAGCTTCTCCTTAATCCTCTGCTCGCTTGTAAGTCGAGCGCCTACTGAATACTCAGCAACCGTCATATCGAGAGGGGTACCGTCTTCAAGCTCTCGATACTCTCCATGTTCAGGGAGCTTGCTTCTCAGGATGTACTTGTTGAAGGCGTTGATTCCCTCGAAAACCTTTGCAGACCTGACATTGCCATTCTCATCCAACAGCCCCACATCGATGTTCCAATCGAAGTCGATCGATTGAGTTGCATTGTTAAGCCTAATGTTCGTGACGTTCATGAACGCAGGACCGGATTTTCCTCCAATAAGATCGAAAGCCCTAATGACTCCCCAAACAACTTCTCCGTTTCGGTTAAGCTTGCAGAGGCCGACGATATCGCCTACTGAGACAGCGGTCTCCGTAAGAAAGCCATTGTCATCATGGCTCTTGAGGAACCTATCAAGATATTGGGCTAGCTGCTCTTCGATCTTCTGAGTCTTGTTTGCGCCAGGATCGAGCACGCATCTTCTTCCTTCGTCCTCAACGAAAAGACTGAGGATCTCATCGGCAGTAGGGAATGAGACGGTCGCAGTTTGAAGAGACTGAGCATCTTGCAAAGATTCAGCGAACACATCGTATATATCGATGCTTTGAGTATCGCCTTTTCGAATCCTTGTTTTATCAACCATACTTTTGTAGATCTGACTTTCTGCATCACCAAGCATATGCTCATTGTGGGGATCGTAGGAGACAAAGCTCAATTGGTCGTCATTGTATAGGTTTGTTCCGATAGCAACGGTACCATTCTCGTTCGGCATACGTTGGTTCATGATGATATCTGCCCACGAAACGGTGTAACCCATTGCGCCATTGTGTGCAGACTGGATGGCAAACTTCGTTAAACTGTTCTGAGATTTCATTCCTGCGAGGATTCTTGCTGGGTCAAAGTCTTTTCTATCGAAGACCACAGTAGCTCCTCTGTTCCAAGCCCATGCCATTGCATACTCGATATCTTCAGAGGAGGCATCGGAAGAGATAGCGACAAGGACTCGCTGACCTGCACCTGGATTGTTGATGAATGATTTGCCTTCTTTTGTAACAGTCATCGACAGAACGTAACCATCATAGCCTTTCGCTGCACGCCGAATTGAACTAGAGAATCCGCGTGTAAACAATTTCTCTTCATCAATACTGTCGAGCAGTTTGATGCCAGAAGCTCGACGTTCACTATCTGTCACAGCTGTGTTTACTGGCTGATTGATGCTTGCAAGATGACTCATTATCTTACGTAAGAACTGTCTGTTGCGAGGAGCGGAAGATAACCAAGGCTGCTCAGATTGGTTCACATATTTTTCCTCAACTCGCGTAAGGACATCGCCAGCTTTATTACGTTCTCCATACTGGAACAAAGGAGATGGATTGAGCCTGCGCATGATCTCTTCGGTGGAAAGCTCTCCGTATCCCTGGAAGTTCGCAAGAGCCTCATCGCAAACTTGCCCGAGTTCCTGAGTCGTGATCTTCTTCTTGTTGTCAACAGTGTCGAGATAATTGAACATGATATTTCTCTGCAACTGAGATATCTGCTGGATGCTCAGAACATCGAAGTTCCCATCAGGAAGCTGTCTGATCATTATCTGAGCAACATTTACATAATCAAGATCTCGAAGCATATCGTACCCAAGATCCATCGACACTTGTTTAAGCCAGTTGGCAAGCTCGATACGAGCTTCAGGAAGATCTTTCTTAGCCATATCCTTGATCGTGTCGGCTATCTTTGACCAACCATCGCTATTAAAGCGACTTAATTTAGAAATCGAATCCTTTTTGTCATCTCCAACTTTCGCAATCTTTAGATTAAGGGCTTCAGTGCCTTTATCGCGAAATACCTGGAGCAAACGACCAAGAGCCGTAGACTGCATGTTCGGTTGATTGTTGGAACTCTGGTCAGCTATCGAGTGGTGATGACATGGGCAGCCAGGAGAGGTGCAATCAGCTGGGTGGAATACACCGACTGTCTCACCGTTGGACTCTTTCTTGATACGCTCAAGCGATGTTTCATCGATGATCCACCCAGTTTCAGAGATTGCTCCGGTGAAGTTCCTCCAACTATTTGGATTGTCTTCATTGTTATCGAAGAAGTCTTTTGCTGGAATCTGCCTAGCCGGAGCATCGCAAGCTGGGGCAGTATAAGTCGCAAGAAACGTCAGAGGCGCATTGATCCTATAGGTTGTTGCGCCGTTGACGCCTGTAGATGTCTGCGTCTTTGCAGTAGACAAGAGATTTCTCAAGGCATAATAGTTAGCCGTATATTCAAAGCTTTGGTTCCAACCATCTTCAATCTGGTTCCAGTCTTTAAGGCGCTCTGCATAACCGGGGATGTCGTGTTTGAGATCGTTGTAGATATCTTCTTCGCCCTTTGTTTTAGGCTTTGGGAAGGTTTTCTCCATCCATTCCTCAATGCTCAATTCACTGCGCTTGAAGTCTGCTATAGCGCTCAAAGCCATGCGAACCTTAGTTTCCGGGTTCTTTGCATTGAAGCATTTTGCGAAAGCGTAAAAATAAGGATTGTCGATAAACTCAACGATAGCATTATCCAATGCTTTGTCGGAAAACGAGCCTTTAGTGAGAGAGCCATACAACGTATTCGACGCTTTGATGGTAACGGAATCATGGCTATCAGATATGGCAGACACATTCACGGAATGGTTCCGAAGCATCATAGCAAGCATGGGGTTATCTCTGAGTGCCTGAATGTACGACTTACCGCCAAGTAGCACTTCCTTGTTCACTACTTTCTTCGTCATATTAACAGGATCATAGACTGTGATAGATTGATCCGGGTGCGCCAGTAGGTGCCTGATTACGGTAACATTGCGGCTGAAATCGTTAATTTCCATTTGATCCATGGCCGCATCGAAGAATCTCTCAGCGTCAGACATGACGGAACCGTTCTTCACAAGATTGGCAACCTGGAAGATTACGTTTGCTGCGCGAGACGTTTTCGCTTTCTCGGAGTTGCCGTAAACGAGATCCATCTCAAGACAGCCAAATAGAAGCCTTTTGTCAACAAGAACAGGAGTGGATCTTTCAATATGATTTTTAATAATCGTTTCAACCGCGTTCTCATTGCCATTATTCTTTGTGATAAGTTGATCAAGCGTAGAGTTTACGTTGGCTTTGATTTCCGTATAGCTTTGAAGTTTGAGATTATCGGCAAACCTCTTCGCCGCCCTGACATTCTCAAGTGCGGTATTCTTCCCAGTAAACGTCCTGTTCACACCGGCATTAAATTTATTGAGCTTCCCAAACATCATCTCAGTAAAGACGTATGTGTTCGTGATATTGGTGTGAGGATTGCCGAACTGATCGAGAAGGCTTACTGTCCGACGGCCGTTCCATGATTTAGCTTCAGAAGGTTCCCAATGTCCGCCTCGTTCACTGTTGTCCTTCTTCCAAGATACGACAGAAGGAGAGTCTCCTGAAGCGTGCATCATATTGAAAAGATCCTTCAGGGCCATCTCTTTAGCAGTTCGTCCTTTTTCTTGGATCAATACCTTTTCATAAAAAGACTTCTCAGGTTTCTCTTTGGGATAATAATTTCCATTGAATTTTCTCAGATACCATTCTGTAGCGGCATTCTTCCAGAGGATATTGGTCTTAGCGACTTCACGGACTTCATTAAACACATCAAGGCTAGCCTTGCGCATCTTGTTCTCAATAGCGATTTTCTTGATGGGATCCTCTTCTTTAGCCCATAGTTCCCTAAGTTTCAGCACGGTATCGTACCGAGTCAGAATATTGGAGAACATATCCTCTGCAAGCTCTGTATAGATCGCGCCTATCATCTTGTCGGGGTCACGCCGAGTCCTTTGCAGTCGCTTCAGAAACTCCGACTTTCTAAATGCCTCAGGAGAACCATATCCTCGCCTGATGAAAGCTTCGCCGCCCAGCGCCATCATCGTTTCTTGCATTGCATCGAATACGCCTACGTATGTATCCGTCCCTTTGATGTTCGTTGAGATCGATTCCATGAGGGCTTCAAGTTCTTTGTTAAAGGTACTTGCAGAGGAGTTTCTCTGCGCAAGCATCGATGCTGCAAATGCGGCAAGCTGTTCTTGTTCCGTTTTCTGACCGCCTATTTCCTTTTTTCCATCGAAGGTCTCAAGTCTGTCCACATAGTTGTCTCTCGCCCAATCGGCTAGTGGAACATCAAGCCAAGCTGCGAACGCAGGAATCTCTGCGGCTTTAGGGCCGAAGATCGTTCGAATAGTGAACTGACCATAGCACTGGAGAAACGCCTGACGAACATCGAGATAGTATTTAGGGTTCGACTTAATCTCTCGGATGGTCATGTTGGTTCGCTGTCGGATATTGAATTGAGCATCAACAATGGTGGAACCAGCGTTAAATTCATAGGCAACTAAGTTATTTACCTCAGCAAAATGTTTAAGGAAGTCGCCTAGATTATCGAAGTTCTTAGGCATTTTCGCTAAAGAAACTATAGCCTGACGAGCTTCAGTTGTTGATTCGAGAATAGTATCTTCGGTCACGGAGATGTTCGACATGGCAGCCGAAAGAAGTCCATAGATGGTACCGTCGGTAATAGCAGCGTTGTCTCCTGTCGGCGACGTTCCCACTTGAATATCTTTGGAGCGACGGATCTCCTTAGCAACACCGGCAGGAACTCGGAAGTAAAGGTTGACGGTCTTTCCGTCTTCCTCCTTCACTTTCTTCCATTCGATATGCAGGGCTTCAGCAAGCTCAGCGAAATCATGCGGCAGTTCGCCATCGGTCAACATACCGCGGAACGGCCATTCCTTTCCATCAATAACCGTCGGATCATCTATGAGGGGAGCCGACTGATAAGCTTCTTTGTTATATCCAAGAGATCTAAAAGCCTTATCGCTAGCATTATCGGCGTTCATACCGATGTAATACTTCATCACCTTATTGTTCTCAATGTGAAGCGTCTGGATGATTCCGCAAAGAAGCTGGCCTCTTGTGAACAAGGTGAGCTTCTCGTCATTCTCGTTCGTATAAGTAACGAACCTGCTGGCAACGGAATCGACAACTTTGATAAATTTCTTAAACTCATCTTCGATGTCTTTTGCAGTTGCCATCTTCGTCCAAGCTTTGTTTATCTCGTCGATAAGCTTAGGAGTCAAACCATAAGGCTTAAGAGCTTCTTCGATAAGCTTCTTCTGCTTTTCGCCCCATGGAAAGTATCCAAAAGCATCAGTATCGATTCCGATGTCTCCAACGTGACTGACAAGGTAATCGGCTGTGGTTCTCGCTCGTCCACGCTCAACCGCACCGATATCGAAGGCAACACCAGTGGTATCTCCATCGAAGTCCATGTTGAATACTTTGGTGATGATCGGGTTGGTGTGGACGTCTCGGCCCTTGTGGACCCTGATCGTCATAACATGGGAAGAGTTGTCGTTCGGAACAGGATGCTTGGTAACCAAGAACTCGCAGCGGCTCTTCTCAAGAACCTGAGTGATGATGTCTTTACGATATTCGACATCGGTAGCCATTTGCTCCGGATCGACGTAAAGCTGCATCTTCTCAGCTTCTTTTAGGATAATACCCGGAAGAGGAGATGTTGCCACAGTCCAGTCCTGAGCAAGAATCTCGTCACCAACAGAAATCTCGTCAAGCCCCAGCATTGGATCGGACGAAAGCTGACCGGTGACAGCGGCGCCTTTCTTGCCCGAATGTTGTTTCGCTACGGTATCTTTGATTACAGTCTCGACCGTGCGAGGCACGACAGAACTTTGCGGAACCGTTTGCTTTACGGGCTCACGTACTTCTTCTGCTTCTTTAGTCTCACTGGATTCGCTAGTCGCTTGGTTTGCGGCCATACTCATAGCTAGATCCTGATGTCGCTTGTTGTTCGACATGTCCTTGTTGAGCTCTTGAGGAGAGATGGGTTCGTCCGTCTGACCAACAGTATCTTCGTCTTGCTTAATTTCTTCTGTATCTTCTTGTTCTTCTTGAGTAACAGTTTCGGTTGTCAGGGCATTTGTTCGAGGCTTCTCTTCTTTTTGCGTGTCTTGCGCTTCGCCTGCTCCACCTTGATCCTGTTCAGCCTGAGCACCCTCAGCAACCTTAGGAGCAAGCTCTTCAGGTTTCTCTTCCTCTTTGCGTTGATCGTCGGTATCTTCTGCTTGCTCTTGCGTGGCTGGCTTAGGAGCCTCAATCGGCTTGAGCTTTTCCCCAATTACGTTTCCGACTCTGTCGAGAATACTTCCAGATTGCTGAGGTCGTTCACTGAAGACTTCATTAACTACTTCAGTAGGTCTGCGAACTGAGGGGGAAGATTCTTCAGTACCTTGCTCTGCTCCTGGTGTTCCGACTTTAATATCAGGAACTTTAATATCTTCGGAGACTGCACCGCTGACATCAGCTCCGGTGCCTACTACTCCTTTGCCTCCAACAAGTTTACCCATTGTCACTCCTTAGGTACTGATCGTAGTAATTAGTGTAATCGCTATCGAGATTATAATCCTGATTCTCACTGTACTTCGTTCTCTTTGGCGGTTTCTTCTCAGGCTTCGGACCCATTGCGACTCGAACTCCGTTCAACGGAGCAGAGAAAATAGCGCCACCTGCAAAGTTATCTAAGAGGTTCTCTCCGATATTCGCGCCAACATCTGAAGAATCGTTCCACATATAGCGATTTTCTGTAGGATTCCAAACTTTGTCTTTCCATTGGTTCGATCCATTGGGACTAAATGTGAAGGAATCAACAGATTCTCCTGCTTGCTGGAAGGGGCTTGCGACCATTTCCTCAATGCCCTCTCCTGCTGTATCTGCCAACCATTGAACAGGGCGCGGAGCTCTTTTTACTAAGTTAGTAAACGGCTTAAATTTTCCACCAATGCCAGTGATTTTCTCAGCAGCAGGATCAGCGAACTCTCCGAGTGCTTTCTTCCACAACTGAGTATTGGAATAACCTTGGTCAGGAGTTAAGTCCTGTCGCTCGTAAGAGCCATCAGGCTGCCTGCTGGAACTGCTCAGACCTTGCATATCGGCAATAGCTCTAGCTCCAGACCACAAAGGAGCAGCAACACGGTTGACTCCAGGAACCATATACTGCCAAGATCCCAAACCTGTATCAGTCATAAACGGAGCAATGTTTCCAGCGAATGTCGCAGGGTTCCATGTTCCTTCGGTTATCCCTGCCCATGGGCTATCATAGTTCTCTTTGAACAGATTGAGTGGACCTCCATCGCTTCCAATATTACTCGATTGATAATAGTTGATCATATCATCTGCCGTTACTGTACTGCCTCCGATCTTAGTGTCGAAGAAGTTCTCCCTGATATCTTCAGGGTCGTTAGGCGAAATACTTTTCGTATAGTAGAAAGGCTGAGTATGTGCAAGGAAATCATCGGCTTGTTCTTTCGACAAACCTAGATAATCTGAAACCTGGTCCAACGTACCGTCGAAGGACGAAGTTTTATCTTCCGTCCAATCATCAGCATTGTACGTACCATCGTATAAGCCTTTGCTCCGCACTGTGAACGTGTTCGTTCTTGGGTCTACTTCGACATCCTGAATCACACTGATGGGAAGAACATTGCCATCGCCTCCCTGGATGAGCATGTAATGAGAATCCATATCCTTAGTTTTACTTGTATCTATAGGGTGCATTCCCGACGAGGCTAATGCTTCGGCATTGTCTCCGATTACATTCGGATCATAATATCCAACCGTCGTTGAGACGTTGTTACGGAACTCTTCTATCGGGACATCAGTCCCATCCTTAAGATGGACAACACGGCCTGCCTCATCAGCTCGGTCCTTGGCAGCGTTGTATCTTAAGTTCGAAATGGAATCAAAGAAGTTGTTGAGCGTGTTCGCATTTTCTCCAACAGTATTTCTTCCCATTGTTCCATCAGTTCCGTAGGTGTAAGCCCACATATCCTGATCGGTGTTGGAATAAGGTTGATAATTATACTCTTGATAGATACGTGTTGGGTTATTGGGATCGATATAATATCCCATATTGGTATTCGCACCAGATGCTCCATTGGCTTTCTGCCCCAATGAAATAGGTCCTAAGTTATACTCATACTCAGGAGCAACAAGTTTGCTCATCTTCTCGAGATTAGTACCGGAGGCATTGACTTCGTCTGCTCTATTATTGACTGACTCCCTGTATGCTTTATCAGATGCCATGATGTAAGGGAGCGACCAGTCGCCACTCCAACTATCGCTTTTGTTGGAGATCAAAGATTTCTCATAATCAGAAAGCTCAGTCATAGGATCATTGACCATCTTGTTGGCAATCTTCTCAATTGCCTCGCCTTGAGTCATTTGGTTATAACTCTGATCCTCATCCTCGTTTTCACTGTTGTCGATGATATCGTTTAGATATTCATATCCACCAGTATGGTTCTCTGCGTTTCTTCGTTCATCTTGAGATTGTTGCTCTTTGCGAAAATCAAGGGGATTAACTTCATACGAAGCAGAATCTACAGGACTCCAAATAGCTTCACCTAATGGACTGAAAGTATCGTAGGTAGTCTCTGCAATGTTCTTCGGAGTGTAGGTATTCGTCACATTGTCAACCCATTCCCCGATTCTGTTGCCAATGAAGTTCTCAGCATCTTTCTGCCATTGAGCTTTAGCTGCTGTCGGATTATATCCTTTCTTCTTCTCGGTTTGAGATGAGTCAATCTTCCAGCTGGATGGCAGTGCGCTGACAGCTTGCTTAACATCTTCTGGAAGGTTTGACTTATTTAACTGATTTTGAATACTTGTTCTTTGCTCAGTGTCTTTACTGAAGTCCTCAGGATTGGAATTATCTGCCATATCCATAAGCTTCTTGTTCGTTAAGGCAAGACTCGTCGATGGATCAAGCAGGCTATCGAAGATTCCCATTAGGCGGTCCTTTCGTAGAATTGTATGGAATGACTCTCGGTATAAGTGGTATCGACACCAATTGATCCGAGGTGACGCCATGTGCCAATTTTGAACCGATCGTCTTGATGCCAATCCTTAATGCAGATTACCGAGCCAATAGGATACACATCATCGAAGTTGCCTGTAGAGCTAGAATGCGAAACGACCCTGGCGTTGATGTCAGAGAAGTTCTCATTGCACTTCTGCTTAAACACCTCGTCAGGGTCGTATGAGTTTATCTTCGTAATAGGCATGATGTCTCCTCCGCTTTCGCTTTGAAGACAATTATAGCAAGCTACATCAGATTAAGCATTTCGTTGATGCACTGCTTGCACTTCTTTAGATCTTTCTTGGGATCACCTTTGAGAAAAGCACGCCACAGATACTTGAACGCACAGCCAAGCCAATACCCGAGCTTCGGAGTGATGGCCGCTTCTAACGGGTACATCATGGAGTTTAAGGCATCCTTGCACGTGATCTTGTTGTTCCCTGCGTAATGAAGAGGATACGTGATATCGTCGTAGGTGAAATGATCTAAGGTATCTTTCTCTTCTTTGTCCTCGCAAGTTGGATCACTATTTGCTTCCTTGGTTACTTCAGAAACTAAGTTATCATGTTCTATACACCAGATGAGACGCCCCAAGGTTTTCCAGACGACGCTGTCATAGCATTGGTCGATCGTTAGCCCGAGCAGAGTTCCGAGCGTCATCGCATCAACTGATACGCCACGGTCGATCATGTCATCGATTTTGTCGATAAACTCCTTAGTGTCTACTCCGCAGACGTACATTTCTCAACCTTCCTCCCGCACACAGGACAATAGTTGATGTCGATGTCAGTGTTGATCTTATTCTTCGGATCGAACAATCGGAGGTTCCCATCGACCCAGATCTTCACATTGTTGCGCTTGAACAGCAGATCATTACCCTGGCAATACGAGCAGTTACTTTCCGGTGCTGCCATAGCCGCCTCGATTCTCATAACCAAGTGTGGGCACGGCCTCTAACTTGATCGGACCCATGATCCGCTCGATGCGGAACTGCGCGATCCTCGTCCCCTCGGGAATAGTGACGGTTCGCGTGGCGTAAGCAGGAAAGCCCCAGACATCGTCGTCACCGCAGTAGTCGTTCTCGATGATCCCCATGCTGTTAGCCATAAGCAATCCCCAGTTCTTGCATGTTGAGGACCTCGGTACAATATGGCCTTCGTATCCGTCAGGCATCTTCATCGAGATGTTGAACGGTAGGATACGGAACTCGCCTCGCTCCATATGGACCGCTTCCGGAATCGCTAGGTCGATCCATGCTCCGTGCCGCTCAGGCGGAAATGCGTTCTTCCCGTACCTAATCTGAATCGTCTGCTCTTTCTGCTTCACGCTGTTCCCTTTCTCTTACCATCTCGAATGTCTCTCCGTGGTCGCACCCAATCGTTTTCTTGGGAGCCCTCACCACAGGATGCGTGCAACCTAGGTCAGGTTCGTAGTACACGCATCGAGAGCATCTTACCACATCGCTACAACGTCTAAGGTAGGTAGAATCCATCAGTAATCCTCCCATCCAGTCTCAGACTTTAACGGCTTGGTCGGCTGTTTGCCGAACCGCTTCTTGTTCGTCCCATCCTCGCAAGTTGCGCTCTCAAGCCCGATCCAGTTTCCATGGAGCGAGCATATCGTAGTGTAGCGCTTCTTGTCCCTGACTCTGACGACAGCTTTCGGAGGAGGACAATGCTCGCAATCTCGGCATAGGGTGACTTCAAGCGGAGGAGGTGGGAGATACTTAGGCCTCGGCATTTGGGTGCCTCACAGTCAACACGTCCACGTCGTTTGTTCCGTAGACTCTCATGAGCTCGCGTCCTGCTGCGAACGCTGCTGATGCGATGGTGATTCCCTTCACATAGCCGTCTATCGATGTCTGATCCGCGAGCTGGGCTTCCCACTTCCAGACGTCCCGCTTGACCGAGTCAGCATCGACCATGGGACGTAACGGCTTCTTCTGTATCTTCGGTTCCTCATGCTTGGGAACCCATTTCGGCTTAAGCTTCGCATATTCCCTCTTAGGCTTTCCAGTGTCGTATGGGTTAAGAGGCATCGTCTTCACCGACCTTAGCTTTGCAATGAGGGCAATACTTGTACCCTTCTGCTAGATTGATGACTTCCGCGTACATGCGCCCACAGTTTTCGCACTTGAAGACATCGATGATGGTCAAGAGTTCAGTATAGATCTTCGTGCATACAATCGTATCGATTTTACTCATCGCTGTCTCCCATCTGTTCACCCTTCATCTTCTCTATCCGTTCGCGCAGCTCGCAATGCATTCGGCGCTTGGAGCGGATTATAGCGGCGACCTCAACGATGTAAACCACGATCGCGACGAATACGAGTACGAGTAATACAACATTGACAATTATCATTCGTCCCCTTCCATCTGCTTCTTGACCAGCTCCACCATCTTATCGCCTTCTGACGGAGGCTCAGGACCGAACTCGGTCCAATCATCGATCTGGTCCTTCACTTGAAGGAGATACACGACGAGGTCTGCTGCTGTGACCTCGCCTCGATCGCCGATGGTGTCGAGCTCCTCGGGCGACATCCAATCGGCGAGTCTGAAGTCGGAGTCAAACTCCCTGATGATGAAGCGGCGCCTGTGGGCCTCCAGGTCAAGGATCTCGGGAGTGTGGTTGGTCTCCATGAAGAAGTTGGCCCGGCAAGGAATCGAGAGCCATTGACCCGTCGGCGTCTTGACTTCCAGGTTGCCGGTGATCATACGCTTCATCCACTCGAGGAACTGGGCAGACGGATTGCCTACGTCGTTGAAGGTAACGACGCGCTTTCCTACGAAGTTGTATGAGATGACGCCCGCGCTGTGCCCCGAGAAGTTCGGTTGAGGCGCATCAGTGAACGCCTTTTGTCCGTAAAGGCGCTGCACCATCTTCATGAACAGGGACTTGCCGTTGCCGCCGCCTCCGACGAGAACGTGGGATTTCTCACGGATGCGCTGGGTGAACGGATAGAGGAGCATCTTCTCGAAGAACCACGGCTCGCCTACCGCCTGGTTGATGAGAGCGAAGTAATTGGCGATAGGAAAGAACCTATCCTCGACGACCTCCGACTTGCCGAACTCCGGGAGCAAACCCTGCGGATCGACCTGAGTCAACGTCTTCAGATCATAAACGCGATCGATACCGTTGTCGGATACGCACACGGCGTCTCTCAGTACCTTATGTTGGGTTACAGGGAAATACCCCTGGAAGTTTGTCTCAAGGATGTCTGCTGCCTTGTGGGCTTCTCTTGAGTCTGAGTGGAGATAGTAGGCCAGAAGATCGATGGCCTCGTTCAAAGGATGAAGGTCGTCGTGCTCCTTGACGTAGACCACATCGCCTTCGAGGATGATGAGCCCAGCCTTGAGCAGTTGGGACACCTTCGTCCTTATGTCGTCTGGATCTGGCTGGAACGGGTCCATAGAAGAATACCCGTCGAACACCTTCTTGGCGATGTCGTGAAACGGGTTTGCGCACACCGATTCCTCGAACGACGGTTCGTAAAGCCACTCTTTGAATTCTCTTGTTCTCATGATATTGTCTCCGTGTCACTAAGTCTTCCGTATCTCTTGGAGGCAGTAGGCCGAACCCCGTCGGACTCGGCCTTGGCTAATCGTCTGCCCCTGTTCCCAAGACACGGAAAGAAAGGAACTGGCTTCTGCTTCCATGCAAAGGCCATGGCCTTATTATACCACGTTGGAAGGCGAATCCAACGACAAAAGCCAATCTGCTTTTTTTATTTCCGGCAATTCTTCGACCAAGGTCGGAGTGGTCTTTCGACCCTGGGACCTCTCGATGACGATGCGCAGAGCTGCCTCGTGAGACTTCTTCGTCTCAGCTGACGGGCGCTTCGTCTTGATGTTGCCCTCCTCGTCTTCCTCGTGGTAGATGTCCTGTGCAGCTAGATCGTAGAGGCTCTTGCAGAGGGCATCCATCACCGAGTCATCGGGAGTCACCTTCAGCTCGTGCGGGTCCTCGATCTCAAGGATGCGGTTGATGGCGTCGCCGAACAGCGTCTGCAAGCTCGACATCTGATCATCTCTAGGATTGCCACCATCGATGCGGTTGATGATGACCTCGATGGTCCTGATGTCCTGCGAGAAGATGGCGTCGGTGAACATGCGGGACACCAGATGTTGGGCAGCGCAGCGGGCTCCTGTAGGGAACTCAGCCCTTGGAACCGTGTCCGCCATCCTTACTACCTGACCCATTTTGCTTCTTGCCATTTCGAGAATTTGCTCGTCTAGGCTTCTTGCGCTTGTCGCGGCGATCGTCGGGACCAAGTCTGAACGGATCTTTTCCATCTTCCATCTCCTCTATCCGAAGCCTCAGCGAGTACGGCCTCTTCGTCTTGCAAGAGTATTGCGAGAAATGGTAGACGCGCGAGAACACCTGGTTGTTGATGGTTGACTTGCCCGTGTACCTTGTGCAGTAATATTTGAGCAGACGGTGCATCATAGCGCAGGTCCTTGAGTCTGCGGGACCCGGAGGACGACCGTAGAGGAACGTGAACAGAGGCGGCACAGCCGTCTTCATCTTCCCCTTGGTAGTCCTGTGGTACCAGGTCTTCTTCAACCAGGACCTCACCATCTTGTCCATCTCATAGAGCCGATCATCGGTGTAGTTCTCCCAAGCATCGGCATCAGTGAGACCGATGGGCAGGAACTCCTTGTCCTCACGGCTCATCTTCTCGAGATCATCCTGGGTGAACCCATGGACCTCTTCCCTCACACCGTTCGCCTTCACATCCTCGATGGCTGAGATCGGCGCCTCAAAACCTTCAAACTCCAATGCCATTTCCAGCTTCCTCCTTTCTTCTAACTATGTTACAATGATTCTAGCACCTTTGGTTAGAAGCTGATTAGAAGCTGATTAGATTGGTTAGAAACTCAGGATTGATCGGCTCTTGACGTTCGAGCCTTTTAACCCGGTCATAACGTCGATAATGGAACCTGACCTAGATGTGATGATCGGCACGGGAACTGTTTACCTTACCGTGTCTAGCAAAACGGGTGATAAATCGTAACGGCACATAGACCGCGAATGATGATGATGGTCGCGCAGGGTACTGATCAAACCTTGTCAGGGAGGCAGGTGGATTCATTGAAAATCTTGACCTGACCGCCCATAATAGTTCCATGCCAAAAATCGTGGGCACTTAGACAACAGAGATAACATATATATCTTAGTAGAACCGATGATAACCTGGATGATGAGGTTGCATTGGTTCTTTTGATGTTGGGGTAGAAGATATATATATTGATTGCTTTTGTTAGATCGGCTTCCCCGGTTAGGCGGGCCGAGTGGAGCTGCGCTTCGGTCGGGGCTTCGCCCCTCCGCTCAGACGCAGCTTCCGTCGGCACCGCTTGGGGGAGACTTGGAAAACAGCTGTGACAAAGGTTCGACAAAGCTCAAACAGCCACACCCCCCACACCACATCATAGGGACCAAGGCGAACACCATCGTAGAAACCGTGGGAACAGCAAGGCGCAGAGCGCGCGTCCGCTACGCGGACATGGCGCAAAGCGCACTATAGTTATATATGGCGTGAAATTTTTTTAAGTAACACCGTTTTTGAACTTTGTAACACTGGATCGGCAATAGGGGAACGTGGAGGTGTTTGCCTTATATCCCGTGGTACTATATGGAATTTTCTTACTTTGTTTCTCTTGATAGCCATATCGTGCGAGAGATTACCTTGTTTTCCTGGGAAAACCTGGAGAATGGGGAAATTTTTTTCGGGGGAACTTCCCCACTCCACAATATCCAATTTATCCTAATATATATAACCCCCCGTACTAAGCGTGCGAGCGGGAGAGCGAGTCAACTATAGGCTTCTAACTAATACGCGGGGGTGAAAGAGCGACCGTGCAGAGGCGAACGTCCGACCCAGTGGAGGACCGGCTTGTCCGCAGTTCGCCTTCTCGCGTTGAAACATTGATGAGAACTATAAGTTCACCTAGCGCGCAACATTTCACATTGTGTTATTTGGGAAGTAAATGGCTTCCCGAAACACAACCCGAAAGGAGCACTATCATGCTGTACCAGAACTTCACGACCAAGAACATCGACTTCATCCTTCGTTTCTTCGGATACGACAACATGGATAACCTCTTGGTCGAGCAAGAGGATGCACTTCGGTACGAAGCTGCAACCGCATGTTATTACGATGAGCCGGCCGAATGGCTGCCCATCAAGTCTCGCCAAATAGGAAACGAGCGAGTCGATCTTTACTTCCCCGTAGGAAGTGTTAATGGACCCTGGAACATCAGGGTCGAATCTGACCAACCAGAAATAGATCCATGGTCGAACTCTGGTCAGGTCCATTTTCCTATCACGAACCGGCATAAGCTGTCGGCTCATGTTGGGAAGAAACTCTTCCATTTTGGGGAAAGTTTAATTGAGCCGTTCTATAAGAACGGTACTCGACACATGAAGCTTGAACTGTCCCAAACGAGAACAGTTTTCGCTGATTTATATGGAGACGAACCGGAATATCCAATTGTAAGTTTCGAATTACTCGACTATGCCGAGTATGAAGGTCCCGAGATTCCATTGGAATTAGAGGAGGATATCCCGTTCTAACTCTTAGGAGAGCTGCCTGTTTGGTGGCTCTCCTTTTTTTTACACCTTGTGTGTCTTGGGAAATGTGAGTAGCTTTTGCTGCTCGTGTTTCCCAGAGTTATATGCGCTTGCAAGCGTAAGTGTTTGCAGTGCGTGTAACTGTAATTGATTCCACCTTGTGTTCCCTGGGGAGTACGCATGCTTCCCAAAGAACACAACATTAGACCTGAAAGGAGGTGTGACATGAAAAATTTGTTGACAGTGCTGGTCATTGTAGCTGCGATTATTTATTGCATCGCAGTTGTCGTCGTGCCAGTCCATGACTTCAAGGATTGCTGCTACTGCGGCATTCCAGTCGAAGTCATGGTTGACCAGAACCATTGGCACGACGAAGACTCTATCATTTGTGATGATTGCTGGCGTCTTGGCTGTCGGTAATCGTAAGTCAATCGGGAGAGTGGCAACCTGCTGCTCTCCCTTAGTTAGAAAGGTTAGAACATGATTGTAAAACAACTTAAAGCTGAAGAAGCCCTGACTTTGATTCAAGGCTTCAAGGCCAAACCGCATTATCGCCAAGCCTGCGACAAACCAGTGTTCGTAACAGAGTTTATCTGTCACGAGAGCCTCGTCATCAAATGTTGGGGTGACCTTAGCCTCGACGAAGACGAATGTGTTTGGCGCATGGCCTGGCTAAATAAATAGTAACAGAGCCGCAGGTTGAGAACATTCCGCTTGCGGCTCTCCCATTTATTGTTAGGCTCTCCCGCTCGCACACTCCACTGGGTTCACCTTGTGTTCCCTGGGAGTACGGGTGAGTCGCTATCCCCAATGGTTTACGTGCTCGTAGCCGTTGGGGATTTCACCTTGTGTTCCCTGGGAGATGCATATGTCTTCCAAAGAACAGTAGGTTAGACCGGTTAGAAGAAAGGAACCAAACCATGAAGAAGTTCAACCTGCCCGAAAATGTAAATCAGTATCGTACGGACAACCCGTTCCGTGCAACCGGCGGAGAGACCATCTATCTCGGCGCTGTCTATATGGGCTACTCGCTGCCCAAGAACGTGAAGCCTGAGGAGTTCGACCCCACTAGGCACAACGTCATCCAGCACTTCTGGAATCCCGAGAAGGGCTGCGAGTATCTGCCCATCACGCGGCCGTATCAGAGTCGCTGCTTCATCCCTGAAGTAGGACAAGTAGTAAACGTCGGCTGGCGTAACACTACCTGGTCCGATGGTTCGGTACACCTCCAGTATTTCTGTGAGGCTGTGCTGTAATCGTAAGTCAATCGGGAGAGTGGCAACCCGCTGCTCTCCCCTGGTTAGAAAGGTTAGAAAGATGTTTACAGTGTTCGATGTGTACGATGAGGACTACGCAGCAGGATACGTTAGCTGTGATAACTGTCCTCATAGGAAAGCTTGCCACGAGCAGTGTGAAGAAGCTGTTCGCAGGCAAGAGAGAAACGAGCCCAGCCAGTACCACGGGACCGCTGAGCAGTAACATCTTGGGAGCTGGCTACATAGCTGGCTCCCTTATTTTTAGGAGGTAAAACCTTGGAGCTATTACAGATAATAGCAGTAGGAATCTGTGGCATAGTGCTGCTAGCTGTGACCCTGTATGATGCAGGCGTGGTCGGGTTCGTTCAAGAATTTATCAAAGAGTTTCGGCACCGACCTTGACCTGGCGGAACCTGCGATTCATCCTGGGCTCCCGTTGTCTAACTATCCTACGGGATCTCTCTATCACCTTGTGTCTCTTGGGTGTTCGGGTTCTTCCGTCCCCAAAGAATACTATGTCCTGTCGTGGTTAGAAAGGAAAGAACAATGGAAACCTTCAATTTCGGTGACTGGGTTGTCTATGACCCAGGCTACAAGCAAGAGATAGGCAGAGTCACAGAAGACAGAGGTAAGTCTGTTCATGTGTGCTACGACAAAGGATGCACTGCTGCCAGCACTCCTAAACAATATTTAAGGCACGCGACTGAAGAGGAGATTAAAGCAGCACCAGATGGTATTGGATTCCATCGCTTTGAATCTTATTGTCCAGTCGCAGTAGACTGTGACCTCTTTGGAAAGTGTCAAGCTTGGTTAAACATGAACATCGATTAGAAAGGAAAAGAAATGAAGACACAATGCAGTGGTGAATATGCGAAAACTTTAAGGCTCGCAGATCGCTACTGGTTCTGTCAGAACTGTAGGCTCTGTGACTTATCGAAACAGCTTCCCGATTGGGATGAGAATGCTAGCCTAAATGAGATGACCCAAAAGATAAATGAACTTTACCCATACAAGGTAAAGATATGGGTCGGCGAACCTCATCGTCCGAACATCAAACAGTATGCAACTGTTAAAGAACTGGTCGACGATATCTGCGGAATAAGTTATGTCGCAGGACTGAACGACTATGGAGTCAGAGTCCAAGTCTTTGAGTGAGGTGAGACACATGGAACAATGTCTTATCTGTGAATATAAAGATTCATGCTCTCTATTTGAACCTTACTGTACTCCATGTGATGGAGACAGTGAGGAATGTCTAACTTGCAATTGCCTGAATGCAAGTTACGAACTTCGAACAAAGGAGTTGAAACATGAAGCCTGATGACCCGAGACATGGAACCATAACCGGCTATACCTCGGGCAAGTGCCGATGCTCTTTGTGCAAAGCCGCTGCAAAAGCTTATCGCAAAGAACATCGGCAAGGTCATATTGAATCTATTAGGCTAGCTGAGAAGGCTTACTATAAGCAACATGCTCCAGCTTATATCAAAGCTACGAAAGCAAACCAAGCCAAGAGATTCAAGGAACTTCAAGCGGATCCTCAAGACCCACGGCACGGAACCATCACATCCTATAATGCAGGATGCAGATGCGACAAGTGTATTGAAGCTGCAAAGAAACAACGAGCGAAATGGCGAGCTCGAGTATTGGAAGAACTAAAAGCCAACAAGGATGACCCAAGACATGGAACCTTGACTGGCTACACGGCAGGTTGCCGATGCTTTAAGTGTCGGCTTACGAACTCGGAAAGAAGGAAGAAGAAATGAAATTGGAAGAACCGAAATCTATTGAGGTCAAGGACTCGAAGCTCTACAACTTTGACTTCGAGAAGTTCGACAAGCAACTCAGTAAAGCGATTGAGATTCTCTATCCAGAGAACTATGATGAATGCAAAGCTCACATTATGCTTGCAACAAAGCATGACGAAACATTTCCTATGGGAGTTATCCTGTTCAAACCCCCCGAATCCGAGATCGAGGAGGAAGCTTTGAAAGTTCACCTTCGTAAGTTCATCGAGAACCTCGATGAGTAACTTCAAGGTGGGCGACAAGATTCGCTTGAAGAAACGCCCAGGTATTTACTGGGAGGTAGTACAGGAGCTTCCACTAACAGGTGAGCTCCTGGTTCTCCGTAAGTATAACGTCGATAAGTTCATGTACCGATTGGTACCTGACGAGCCGACGATGTACACCAAAGAATAGTTAGAAAGGAAAAGACATGGAAGAGATTAGGGTAACTATCGCACCAAGTTTGCTCAACAACTGGTGTCAGATTGTTCGAGCTAGGCTCTCGGAGTTTCAATGCCTAGTGAGAATCGGAAAGAAAGATCAAGCTTTGGAGTCATTAGCAGATATCGAGGATGCTCTGTCAACACTGGCTATGCTAGCTAAGGAGGTTAACAATGATTAACGAGCAGCTTGTCAATGACATCCTTGATACCGTGCCAGCTGGTGCACGGTGTTGTTACACCGGACAGTCCATCCTGGCTTACGTTGACAACCCAACCTTCAGCTGGGATGAGGTGAATACCTGGGAGAATGAGACAGACTTGGATCTGTTTGCATACTCTCCGCAATCCCAGGCAGCTCTCATCCAGGCATTCTTATCTGACGGATGGGAACCAGAGAACTCAATCGAAAAGTTCAAGGCTGATCGAGTGAGGTTCTGGGATCCTGGTAAGTACAACCTGCAAACGGTTAAGCTTATCAAGGATGGATACCCTGAACTCAATATCAGTTGGCGAAAGGGATGTGAAGATTGTCTTGACGTCATCAAGGTATTCGATATGGATTACCTGATGGTATCGATGGACGTGGACAAGAGAGTCTTCGCAGATCTAAGACCGAAGAATAAACGAGTTGCTCACGTCAACAAACTCAATCCTCACTTCAATCCGTATGACGCCGAGCCATCCTATTGGTATCGTCAGTTCGACCGCTGCCCGAAAGGTTGGAGTCGAGGCATCGATACTCGTCCAGTCGCAGAACAGTATGTCGATTGGATCGAGACATCTCTGAAGATTGGAGATAAAGGAGCTGCATCCAAGACACGGGAGTATAAGAACCGTGCTATGATGGATGCTATAGCACCGCTGATCGAGCATGGTATGGAACAAGAGATAGCCGAGCTTATCTATAAGATGAGCTATGGGCAGAACTCCTCTTGGGAATCGACCAAGCTCAAGCATACTGTAATGGTTAACCGCATTAAGCAATGGCTTGATGCTGTTAATAAGGAAGAGAAGTAAACAAAAGAAAGGGACAATCATGCAGTTCGTAAACAAGAAGGACATCGAGTTCAAGCGCGGATACTTTGTCGTGGACAACAAGATTATGATGCCCTCATCGGATGTCATCTCAGAAGTAAACATCCTCTCTGAACTGAACGACATCATGGGTTTCATCAATGATAATCTTGATGAGATTAAGGCGGCATCAGAGAAGAAAGAGATGCCGAAGTTTGTACCTGAGACCAGGGTCTCGATTAAGCAGACGCCTAATACGCCGACGCTTGATGAGTATGTCAATAAGATCTCGAACATCATGGACGAGATCGAGGCAGCAACAACCTTCGCTAAGGCAGATAAGATTGTTGAGAATTTCTTCGCTAATTCTCTTGAGTTCGCTCATGAAGACGACGTATTGCTTACGGAGGATTTCAATCCGACTCGTAAGATGAACATGAATCCTCTGAATCTGAGCGACGAAAAGATTATCGACTTCATCAATACAGTTATTGATGCAAAGGACTACATCGCAGCTGTTGCACCACGTGTTGCTGATATGCTCCCTGAACTCTGGCACTAACCAGTTCAATTGAAGGAAGCCTGGCGAATAATGCTGGGCTTCCTTCTTCTACGGAAAGGAAAGAATAGTGAAAATGTTAGAGACTCCGTTCGAGCTATCTCGAAGAGGTGTAACATGGCCGAAGATTGTCCTCGTCGGTTCGACTGAGAGACCGCCTGAGGGAATCCCATATCTCAGATGGGATGATAGCTCAGATAAGATTCTGATCTTCAGGTTGATGCTGCCGATGCTTGAGAAGAAGTTCGGTTTCTTCAAATGGCGCGACGTCTATGCGGAGATGGTAGGTGAAGAATATAAACCTGTTAAACTCAACTACGATCCGCCGAAAGAGGATCATGGTAATAACTTTTACTATGAATCTACCGAAGGAACTTGCGACAAGACTCTTGAAGAACTAGCGATGGATACTGGCAGCTCAGTAGACATGGACTTGCTTCTCAAGATGAGGCTTGTACCAAAGTTCTTCGGCGAGTTGGCAGATGTCATCAAGGTGAATCTAACTAATAGCTATCAGTGGACTGATGGCTATAACAAGAAGCTCGGTATCTGCTGCGGTTATCTCGAGGAGAAACCGAGGAAAAGATCTTTGGTTATTCTCGACATCTCATCGAGCATTCCTAATGGCTTGAGTGCTGGCATGATGACTCTCATCAAGACCATCACCGACATCACTAATGCGGACTTGATTCTGACTGGAGGAATCTCCAGGTTCTATACGAACGAGGAAGTTCTGAAGATGGATATCAAGAAAGAACGAAAAGAAATTCCTCGCGGCAATGAGTCCACATACTTCAGAAAGATTCTGAAAAGTAACAACATGGATTACGATGTTGTCATCTCGTTCGGAGATTCCGACAACCCCGGAACCATTAACCTTGAACAGAAGATCAATACGAAGCATCTCTACGATTTCTTTATCGGTAAGGTTGACATCTATGGCACTAGGTACACCAGTGGTACCGGCTATGCAAGATGGGTTACTGAGAATTGTCCAAGCGTTGAAGTCCATCGTTGCTACGACTGGGCAAAGCTGTTCAAGAAGCATTACTGTTATGAATAAGAGCAAAGCGAAAGGTACCAGAGCCGAAACTAATCTGGTAAAGTATCTCGAAAGTGCAGGGCTAGAAGCCTTTCGCCAAGCTCTGCATGGTAGCTTAGATCAGGGAGACGTTCTCCTCAGGATGTACGATGGCAACATCTGCACCGAGGAGATCGTCTTCGAAGTGAAGACAGGAAAGCAAACAGCTTCAGTCAGCCGCAAGGTTAAAGAGGAATGGCTGAAGCAAACGCGAACCGAGATGCATAATGCTAAGGTTCGCAAGGCTTACCTGGTTATTGCGAAGTGGCAAACAGGTATCAATGATTGGGAGGTATGGAGTGCCGACGGGCATTCCTTCTGGTACCTCAACCACTTCGTGAACTATATCAAGACACATGGAAAGAAGGTTAGAAAAAGTGAGGAACATCAAGACTTATCTGGACATCCTGGATCAGCATCGAGATGAGATGGCGCTCGCGTTGATGAGCGATCCAGGATTGTCCAAGACCTCGCAATGTAAACAATGGTGCGAGGAGCACGGACGGCAATACTTTGAATTCATTACCAGTCAAAGGATGCCGTCCGAGATCTCGGGCATGGCTATGCCTGATGCAGACACGAAACGTATGAAGATATACGACTTCGATTACTTGCTCGACATGAAGGACGGAGATGTCCTTGCATTCGACGAGTTCACGAATGGAAACATCATGACTCTCAATGCGTGCCTGACTCTGATTCAGGAACGCAACATGATGTCAGGTAGGAAACTCCCAAGCATCCTCATCGTAGCCATGGGCAATCCTCAGGGTAAATGCGATATGCTTCCACAAACCAAGCAGAGGTTCCTATGGCTTGACGTCAAGTTCGATGAGGAAACTTGGTGCGATTGGATCAAGAAGGAACTTAATGTAGTTCCTACACAACCTCTAATCTCTTTGATTAAGAACACATATAAAAGTGGATTCGGAGTTCAAGACTACAACTATATGACAGCCAGAACAGTAACTAATCTATTGAAGCTGGCAAAGACAGTTGATAGATCTAATGCTATTTGGCACAACATGTATGGAGTAAGCTCAGGTCTTGTCGATGAATTGTATGCTTCGGTCAATAACAATTCGAACAACTCCGAAGATCTGGAGCTTCTGAAGTATGGTCTGTGCATGATTATCCATTCACTTATTAATGAACCGAATACGAATTTCGATACTCTTAATAAAATGAAAGGGTGGATACAAGAGTGCAAGACAATGTCTGACATTAAGAGTACATTGAAGAATATTGAGGAATCATCGAATCCACCTGATACGCAGACATTGTTTCTAGAACGCATTAAGAGTGGTGCAACTGAGAACATAGCAGATATGAATAAGCTTGCAAAAGCTTTGACTCATATCTCGAAGTTGGAAGGATATAGCTTAGTTTCGATAGTCGATCTTCGCTCTGCAATTAAGAACAGGGTGCCGAACGAAGGAACTCAAGAGCTGCTCAAAGATTGCCTCAATGGCAAGTACAATGATGTTGGCCTCAGACTTTACGGCGATGTAACTACCAAAGGTATCTTGAATAAACCAGAGAAGCAAGAGGTGAGCGAAGATGCTTGATTGGAGAAACCTGTTCGCGTTCGGTGAGTCTCCCTACTTCGCTATGTATCGGTGCGGACTGAACGGGATTCCACTGGATGATGTACTCGATCATCTTCGTCAACTCAACATCCCTGTTCGAGAGAAGGACATACGAAACTACAACGATGGTTCGTTCAAGCGTAGTTTCGTAAGACCTCAGTCGAACTTCAACCCAACCATTAGGAAGCCAACAGCAGCACAGCAAGTGATGCAATCTAAGCTGTCTGATCTAAAGAAGCTTCCTGATGGTTGGAAGGGTACCGACAAGCGATGGTTCCCGTGCTCATGGGACAACAAGCCCATGATGAAATGGGGATACAACAAGGATTATATTCCTAATCTGTATACCAGGGATGCAGCCATCGCCTTGTCGGACTGCGGTTACGTCGGACAGAACATGTATGCTCAGCCGTTCATTGTCATCGACATTGACGGCGAAGGACATGGTACGTTCGACGAGAGGACGATTGCATGGGGCGAGAAGTACAGGAACATCACTGAATGTTGGAGTCATCCATCGAAACCAGGAAGCTTCCACCTGTACTTCTCAACGCCGCACATCGTACCGATATCGCATTTCCCATATGCTCATATCGATCTTATGGGAAACCAAACGAATGCGGCTGTCTACACTAAAGTTAAGCAGTCCAATGGTATCAATCGGTTGATGCTGACCGATGAGATATGGAACGACCTCAAGACATACGTGCAAATGAGAAAGGAAGAGAGGAACAAATGAGCTTGTACGATTTCATCATGAGCCAAGGATTCACCAAGGAAGACTGGTCTGAACTTGGCAAGGGCAACATTACCGACAAGGATATCATCGAAGCTATGCTGGCAGAAGGATACGAAGGGATCTCGGAATAATGGATTGGAACAAGTACAAAGAGAAGATAGAAAAATATCCTGACTCGTTTACTGAAGGACGACGCAACGACGACCTGGTCAACTGGACCTTGACTTATATTGCAACGTACGACTACAACTATCCTATAAATGAACAGCTCTGCGTTGACAGCTTCGAACAGCTTATGCTCGGACTTCGAGATAAACAGATAGACGATCTGAACGAGTATGATTGGAAAGCCAAGATCAAGAAAATTACAAGTTATTATCTCGACGAAGATCTTGAAACTCTCGAATCTCTGCTCATCGATGTAGAGTACAATTAACGAACCCTATAGAAAGGAAAAGAAACATGGCACTCAATCCTGGACAAAGCTCTAACCGCAACGAACACAACTGGAATTACTCTCGACCCAATCAGCCTGGGTTCTCTACCGAACTGACGGGTACGGTAGTTGCCATTCAGGAAGTTCAGGCGATGAACTTCGGACAGCATGGTCCGACGACTCCGAAGTTCTGGCCGAATGGGAACCCGGTCTGGAATATCCGCATCACGCTTTGCGGACCGAGCGGCGGTTATCGAACCTTCACCTTTGCAGAAGCAGGTAAGGCGCAGCGTGAAGGTAAGAAGCCTTCGGTGCATATCGATCTGTTCAAGATCGCAGGCGGCGAGGATATGATGAACCTCATTGGCAAGACCATTCGAATCTCTACGGTGCAACCGCCTCAGGGATTCAGTTATGGTTCTGGCAATCCTCGACCTTGGACGGTAGAGGAAGTGCAGGCGGGACCGTATCAGTTGAGAGAGGAACTGCCTTCCTATCTCACCGTGCCCCAACTGCTCGCCGATGATGGTGCGCACGGCGGTGTCGTCGCTGCTCCCACTGCCTCTTCTGCCCCCGCGGTTTCCATGCCTAACCCGGTCATGCAGCCGCAGGTAGGATACTCTCCTGCTCCGACGCAGGTTCAGTATCAGCAGACGCCTCAGCAAGTGAGCGTCAATGCTGCTGACATTCCTGTGGATACGGGATTTGCTCAGTCTCAGCCTACGGGATATGCACCGCAGGTCGATCCGGGTACTCCGGTTCCCATGTCCGTCTATGACAATGACATCCCGTTCTAATCGGTAACTGCAAGTAATACGAAGGGCTCGGTCGGTAATACGACTGGGCCCTTTTTTAGATTGAGGAGATAAGATTATGTGGAGACATGTGGTCGATAAAGAATGGATGATGGCTAGGACGCATTACCTGACAGCTTCTAGCATCAAGAACATCCTGCCTGTAACTGAGACAGGACGGAAGAGATCGCAGGCTCAGATAGAAGCGAACATGATGAAGATAGCTTCTAGCTTTTCGACAGAATATATCTCGGATGAAGACTGTGTTGCTACAGGTATGGCAGCCAGAGGACATCTGCTTGAACCTATTGCTATAGAGGAAGCAAACAGGGAAGCAAACCTTGGCTTGTATCATTGGGATGATATCATCCTAGTTAATGATCTTCTTGGTTGGTCTCCTGATGCTATGTCGATTCCGCAAACAAAGAAGACAGCTTTGTACGATATCAGGAAAGACGGGATGCCATGCCCAACAAACATTGGTGAAGTTAAGAGTTATGGTATGGAACGACATATGGTCTCAGTCCGTACTGATAAGAAAGATTGTCCTGAGCGATGGCAACTTGCTGTAGGTATGGCTTTGCTCAAAAATTGCCAGTTTGCTAATTTGATATTCTTCAATCCTGATTCTACTATCAGGCTTGCCATTAAGACTTATAGTAGGCAAGATCTTGAAGAAGAGATCAAGATGGTTAAAGAAGCGGAGACTTCATTCAAAGAATTCCTGTACGACGAAAGTCGTTTAGGAATTGAAAAGACGAATGACTTCTATGAGTTTAATACCAAAACCGAAAAGAACTCCGACTATTATATGAACAAGTTCATGAAGGAAAAAAGAATGAACATTTAACTTTTAGGGTCGTCCTTATGGACGGCCCTATTTTTTTTACGCTATAATAAACTACATGTTTACTACATGGTTAGTCGAAAGGTGGTAAAGGATGACAGCTTTGAAGAAGGAAGAGCTAGAGCGGATGGAGGAGCGTGCAGGCTTAGAGCCGGACGGGCTCACCTATCAGCAGAGATGCAGCCGAATCACAGCGTACCTCAAAGGCGAGGACTGGGAACCTCAAACCAAGAAGCCAAAGAAAGCATTGGACAAAGACCCTCGACACCATCCGCTGTACGGAAAGAAAATTCTCATCACACCGATGATGGTACCCGACGCGAAACGCAACATTGCCTACGACGAGCAGGTCGGTCATGACATCATCGTACGAGAGACCAATGCAGGCGACCGTATCTACGGTGCACCCGAGGAAGTAGACCGCATGGTCGGAGACTATGAGATCCTGCGAGAGGACAGATCGAAGCCTGTCTATGCTAAGACCACGTTCCCTAAGATCGGAACTGAAATCAGCTTCACGCCTGGTCTGCACAAGATGCCCGTGCCTGTTGTCCTAGGCAACGATGGACAGACTGGTTACCTCTGGTCGTTCCCAACTCAGCTCGTGCAGGTGGAGGACACGATGATCCAACTGTTCGGGCTGAAAACCCTTATCACCCAGCTTGCTCCCGAACTGCTCCCTAAGTTCAGCGGCAAGCCGATTATGAGCTATATCGATGGCGTGACCTTGGCTGCCTCGATTCCTTTGACTGACGCCGAATGGGAGAAGTGGCGTCGCCAGAAGCTTATCGATGAACGCGCTGGCATCTACTAACAAGCAATTCGCAGCGTGGGTCGATGAGGAATGCAGACACTTGGATCTTGTGGCCAGCTGGAACACCCTGGTCGAACAATATGATTCCTGTAGGTTCACCGATGGAATCACAGACCAGCAAAGATTGATGGAGTTCAAGCAGGTCATCAAGGAAACCAACAAGTTCCTGACCCGCATGAGGAACGCGCTTGGCAAGGTGGCCGATATTGATTCGGCAATCGAGGTGCTTATCAAGCAGTTCGATTCCAAGGACACCGAGAACATCGTCGAGCGCTGGCAGTTGCTGTACAACATGCTGAAGCAAAGCTGGATCAGAACACACATCCAGCAGTTGCAGGACATGAACGATCAGAGAGAGGAACAAGATGAATGGAATCGATGAAAAGCTGGATGCAAAGAAAGATGAAGCTCCTGCGATTGATTCGTGGGAGGCGGCGTTTGCTGCGCTGGAACAAAGAAATAAGAAAGAACCTGAAGAGACTCCAGCCAATCGAGACGGACAGCCTGATGCAGGAGAGTTCGGACAGACAGAAGGTACCAGTGGAAGTGATGCCGAACCTGTGGCTGAAAGCCAGTCCGATGATGCACAGCTGGATGGCACGGACACTGGAGGAGGCAGCGCTGCTGACGGAGCAGCTGGAGAAACAGTTTCAGAGTTTGATTACTCAGCTGAGGAAGTGAATGAAACTATCTCATCCATCGAGTCGTCCATCGAAGATCAGGCTGTGAGCGATGTCGCCAATGCGATGAAGGCTTCTGGCAAGATCCGAGTCACTCGCGATGGCAAGCTCGGGGCATCCATCAACGACCCTGACATCTACACTAAGGACGAGGACGGTGTTCCTACCTACATCAATCCTGAGACTGGGCGTCCATTCACAGGTGACAACCCTCGTGCCCAGGCGAAACAGTGGGTCGATGACTACAACGCCGAGCTTGAGCAGGCTTTCAACAAGATCGCCAAGCAGCGTATCGATGAACTTAAGAAAGAGAAGGAGCCTATCGTTCGCACGCTCAAGTTCGCTGAGACCTATAAGAAGCTCAACGATGTGCAGCGCGATATGTTCGATTCCCTCATCGAGGACTACGAGGTGAAGGACGAGGACGGCAACGCCATCGGCTACAGCTGCGATCTTGACAAGGCACTGGCTCAGGTCAACCGTCAGATCTCCAAACTGACCGAACGAGGCAAGGCTCTCCATCCTAAGCAGGAGAAGCCTGCACCGACTGAGCCTGCTCTCGACATGCCGCAGTCCACAGGCTCAAGTGAGAACAAGCCTCCGCAGTTCAAGAGCCTTGCCGAAGCGATGTCATGGTCGCAGGATCAAATGCTCAAGCAGAGGAAGGGTCGCTAATGGTTTTCAAAATCGAGCAAGTCTTCATCCAGACTGACAATGGAATTAGGGAAGCTTACCGTATTAGGCCGGTAGAGAATCACAACGTCAAGTTGTTCGCAACGAAGAAAGAAGCTTTGGATTACCTGAATGCTAGCATTGATCCGAACTATGAGCCAAAGGAACCAAGCTATGACAACTGAGAAACAGCTCCGCTATAAGATTCAGGAGTCCGTAGGAATCGATCGCGAGCATCGGTTCCGAGTATTCATCGGTGAAACGCTTATGGCTGACGGACTCGTTATCGGCAACGAGGAATGGAAGCACATCACTGATTGCGCTACACGGCAGGAAGCCATCGATTATATAAACGAAATCAGAGAAGGAGATTAAGCTATGACGAACGAGACGAAGAAGCAGTCTAAGGCACCTCAGACTAAATCTGAGACCAAGGTTGCAGTTAAGAAGAACACTGAGGCTACCATCAAGAAAGCTGCCCTTAAAAAGGATCTGGAAGCTCAGAAGAAGGCCGCCATCGAGAACCTCAAGAAGAAGCAGGAGGCTACTGAGAAGCAGTTCCTGGCCCGTGTGAACAACATGGCGTCCTCCTTCGAGACTGTCAACGGTTGGCTGGAGAGCAAGCGCCTGCTCTCGGAGGTACTGGAGCATACCAAGTACGGCCAAGAGATCGCGTTCGCAGACGCAGCAGACATCTCTCGCCGCACGGTCGATCTGCTTCACGGTATCGCAGAACGCTTCGAAGCGATCGAAAGCGTTGAGGAGTATAAGGACTTCTTCGACTCTATGATCGATCATAAGTTCAACGAGCAGGACGAGACCACGATCATGGACATTGCAATGGAAGCCGTCATGCTCAACATTGCCCGTACTTTGGACGGACAACTTCAAGAGGCGTACCATTTCAATGAGGACGCCAAGGAAGCTATCGCCAAGATCGACGAGCAGATTAGCAAAGCGGAGTAGCTATGGCTGCGGGACTCAAGGTCCCGATGTACTACGAGCCCAGGCCCTATCAGCGGGATGCCTGGGCTCGCCGCTTATCGGGACAGTTTGATTACTATTTCAAAATCTGGGGACGACAAGAAGGCAAGGATACCGATGATATCCAGAAAGCGATGCACTTCTCGTGGGACCATCCTGGTACCCAGACTGCCTATGTCGGCCTAGACAACAAATGGATCAGGCGTAACATCTGGGACAAGTACCTTGATGGTCGCAAGCATTGGGATAACTACCCTGCCGATATGCTGGACATCAAAGAGACCCAACAGCAGATCAAGTTCCTAAACAATCCGGAGGACAAGGCTGAGGCGCTCATCCAGTTCATCGGCTTCAAGGAATCCGAATCGCTTATCGGCTCATCCTATGAATCGTTCTACGTATCGGAGCTGTCGCTCTACCGAAGAGGCGCCTTTGACTTCATCATGCCGATCTGGGAGAACAAGGCTGCGATGGGTCAGCCGCTGTCTGTCAACTTCAACTTCACACCACGAGGCATGAACAACGTGGCAGCAGACATGCTCAGAACTTACACAGGAGAGGATGATCCTGCTAAATGGCCCGGTGCTCATGGCCGTGTCTACGTTGATGTTGTGCGTGCTGACCAGGCTACGCTTGCAGATGGCTCAAAGCTCTGGTCTCCCGAGGCATTGGAGAACGTCAGGCAGCGCTACATCCGAGCTCACGGCAACGACAACATGTTCCGTCAGGAGTTCATGTGCGAGTTCCTCGCAGTGAACGCTGGCCTCGTCTACCCTGGCATCGAGGTACTGAGAGCCGAGGGACGCTTCACACCGCACAACCTGCGCACTGACAAGCCTGTGTATATGGCATGGGACATCTCCTCGAAGGATAAGCAGTCTGACTGGACGGCTGGCATCGTGTTCCAATACATTGATGGCAAGATGTTCATCTACGATTACTATGAGGACAACCGAAAAGCTGTGGTGGAATGTGTGCAGGAGCTTGCTAAGCGACCTTACTTCCACCTTATTAGGGCTGCTTGCCTTCCGTGGGACTCCGATCGCTCAGGCTCGCAGCACTCGCCTTTAGAGGAATGTCGTCAGATGTTCCCTAATATCCAATGGCGGAAGCTTGAGCGAACCTACGTTGCAGACGGGATCAACCGTGTCCGTAAGCTGCTGCCTAACATGGTCATCAACTCAGACAAATGCGACTGGGTGATGGAGTGCTTCGAGTCGTGGGAATACAAAGAGCTCAGCTCTGTCGATGACTGGGCTGCCACACCGAAGCACGACAGATACAGTCATATCATGGATGCCACAAGATATTGTGCCGAGATGATCGAGCAACTACCATATATACGTACCTCTGACGGTGGACCGAAGGAGATGCCGCTGAGGTACCCAGCATGGGGAGAAGAGTCCGACGACAAGTACAGCGGAGTTCCTGCATGGATGAGGCCGTCGAAGCTGGCACAAAAGAAAAAGCCGAACCTAGGATCCGGCGCTCCGTCGTATTCTCCTGATTGGTAAAATAAGAAAGCCCCCGGTTTCCCGAGGGCTTTTTCTTTACTTGCCAAGCGCTTCGATGAGCTTGTCAAGCTTAGCGTCAACTGCCTTGATATAGTCGGCGTTGTCCGCTACCTGCTTCCCGATCCACTTGATGTGGTCGTGATCGCAGAGTTCGATCCCACGACCAGTCGGGTCGTAGGTGCCGGTGACCTGTTCATAGATGGTCGCAAGCAGCATATCCTGATGTTCGGTGAGCATGTCGTCCTCCTCTTCCTGGGTTTCGTAATACGGTCGCGCGACTCCGATGATGGAGCTATAGTTACGGGCACGGCGATAAACGCCGCCACCGTTGCTCTGGGATCCACCACTGCCAGGAGAGGTGTTCCCCTCGATGGTTTGCATCCAACCTTCATCAGGATGATTTTCCTCGACGATGCCGATGTGATCTGCCACGCCGTCGCCCTGCCAGTCGAACATAACGAGGTCTCCAGGCTGTGCATCCTCGTTAGCAACAAGCCGACCAGCATCAGAGTTAGCAGAGAGGATCCAAGGCACGTATGCGCCAGGGACTCCATCAGCGGTGACACCTGCCCAGTCCAGGCAATAGCTGATAAACATGGCACAGTAAGGAACTCCGGACTCACCAAAGTAGGAATCGTCTACAAGTTCCGCATACCATCGCCCGAACACAGTACCGGGTTCGGGATCATCCCACCTACTGTACCCGATCCACTGCCGGGCGCAGTACAGGACGTTCTTTGCTGCTGACATACTCGGCCTCCTTCACCTCATGTTCATCATCAGGACCGTCGCCAGAGCCACGTCCTGCCTCGACGAACTCCTTCATGAGATCGCTTTCGCTTTTGTTCATTATTCCTCCTCAGTGTCTTTGAGCCCATCTTCTGGCTTACCGCTCTTGAGCATCGCCATGATGGGGCTCAGCACGGCCATGATCGCAGCGGTGGCGACTGCCGCCCACTGCGGGTCCTTGATCACTCCACCGACCGCAAGAGGAACTGCAACGATGAGCACAGCGATGATGCCCTGCACGATGGTGCGGGTAAGGCGCATAGTCATGGAGTTATCGTTCAGAAACTTGTCAAGCATGTTCAACACCTCCTTCAGATCTGGTGGTTTACCAACTGATCGACCTTTCCTTCGAGAATGAAAGTTCGCTCGATCACGTTGTTATGCTTATCAACCTTCGAGTCCAGATCATCCATCTTCGTCTCCAACTTCGTGAGGCGGTTGGTAATCTGAGCGTAGAAGGTCAGTACCGCAGAGCCGGCTCCGACGACAGCCGACAACACAGCCGGTCCGAAAACAGCTACCAAATCCATCATGTCCATCCTTAAACTATTGGTTTTTCTTACATGAAGATTATGACAGCTGACGCCGAGAAACGAAAGTTTACTTGACCTTCTTGAGCTTAGGATTCTTTCGCTTAGCCTCTGGGCTTGCGTTCCTAGAAGCGTTTGCGACGATAGCAGCTGCCGCCTTCTTGGAATACTTTCCACTCTTCTGCACGTTCTTGACTGCTTCTTTGAAACTCATAACGACTCCTGTCTTCTAAACGCGGTCGAGCGGACCAAAGCCCGCCCGACGTTATGATTAAATTATACAAGAACCCTCTTGCTATTTATAGATTTGACTAGAGTTCCTACGAAGCAGCAAACATCTTGTCGATATCTTCGTTAGTTGCAGCACCTGGCATATCTGCTTTGGTCTGATAACCAGACAGATCAACAAAACCCATGAACACATCAAACTTATATTCAGTAGAGCTACCCGTCGTAACTGCCACGACGTACACGTTGGCGCCTGCTTCATACTTCTTGCCAGCTCCATCAACGAAACGTGCGTCAGTGGTGAACGCATCGGATACGTTGTACATATAACCAAGGTTTGCTTTTGCAGGCGTAGGCAGATTCGCGTATGTAACGGTACCCTTCGGAACGATTGCGGAAGTCAGAGCAGCAGAGACCTTATTGGCTACTTCAGTTTTGGAATAAGTCTGGGACTTGCTGTAGATGTTGTTCGCGATGGCATCTGCATTTTGGGTAGCAAGTTGCTTTGCAGTCGATGCGTCGGCAGAGGCGTTGTTAATCTTGTTGTGCAACGGAGTGTTAAGATCGTTCTCTTGGATAGAATTTGCTGCTATATCAGTCAGAACAAGTCCAACACTTTTGCTGTATTTAACAGTGCCCATAACTGAATCAGCCGTAGCCTTCTCAACAGCATAGACTTTACCAGCCTCAGCTGCACTTGCCATAGGCATGGCGGCAGGGGTATCGGTTTTTAATGCGTACTTCTTATCACCCACAGCGGTAACGCGCCCATTGACATAGGTTTCATTGACTGACGCGGTTCCATCAGCTGCCACGTTGAGTCCCGTGCCGATCTTCACGCCGCCAAGCGTGGTCGTGGTTGCGCTGGGGAGAGAATAGGCATCGGTTTTCTTGAGGAACTTACCGTCTGCCCACCCCTTGATTTTCTCGTCGTACCGCTGCAATTGCGGCAGATATACGATTTTGTCTGTGTTAGTCATTTGTGTCCTCCTCTACTCTTGTTCAATCATCTTTCTTACCTTTTCCCTCCAGAGTTCGGGAACTTCCTCGATTCTCTTGATATCGCCCTTGATGCGTTTGAACCAAAACTTAACCATTGTTCACCTCCAATTTACTTCGTCTCAGCCAGGTTACTTACGAGAGCTGATAGCTCTGCAACTGCGTCAGACAGGTCGGAATAATCAGTAGCATTGCTTGACACCTGTTCCGACAGATCGGCTACCGCGTCAGGCAGAGTTGATGCAATCTCAGCCTTTTCCTTCGCCTCCTGAATTGCCTGCTCCTCCTTCATCTTTTTTTTCGCAAGCTCTGCAAGTTCAGTGTTCGTATAGGCATGATATACAGAATACTCGAAGATATCAGGAATGAGTGTGTCGTGCGGCCAGTCATCGCTAATATTGCCGTCGAAGTCCGTGACTTCATTTCCATCAGCGTCCGTAGTCTTCCAGTGTCCACGCTCTTCAGCAGTTACTCGCCATTCAACGTCCTTACCACCGGTTTCGGGATACTCCTTAATTGTAACCCACTCGCCCTGTTCCTCGGAATCGACTACCCATTGATGTTCCACTGGCTTACTCTTGCGAGTCAGATATCCCTTGTTGATGTCGTACTCTTCGATTCGGTTTCCGCTCTCGTTGTATACTATCATTTCATTCTTTCCTTCCTGTTATGCGACCCTACGCCATGCATAAAGAGTCTGATACGCAGGCATATTGTTATACGGCTGTCCCCCACCTACCGACTCCGTTTCCGCATCCGTGGTGAACATATTCGAGGACGACACGCTCCAGTTCCAACTGTCCTCCACCCAGTCGTTGCCGTATTTCAAGCCCAATTTGTGCTTGTGAGCTGGCATTTGCGCGATTGACAGCGTTTGAGAGTTGGCACCGCCAGTGTCAGTGCCAGCGTTAAAGTATGGGAAACGTCCCGTGATAGGTGTCCACGTGCCTCCAACCAAGCTGGCCGGCGATGTGTTGGTGTAGGATATCCACACGTAGCCAATCCCGAACAATCTGTCAATCATATTATGTGCATTATAGCTCGTAAAGAATTCATTTTTCGCCCACTCTTTGATATTCTCGTTATATCGCTTTAGCTGATCGAGAAGAACCATCTTATTTATTGGTGTAGGGCTAACTACGGGATCTTTTGCCATCTTTATTTCTTTCATTCAGTTGAAAACATTTTATCGATGTCTTTATTGATTGTTCTATTGTTGAGAATCTCTTCAATAGTAGTGAGCCTAGTTTCTAAAGCTTCAATACGTTCCGTCATTTTTGCTGTAACTCTAGTAACTAAGTAATCACCAGAACCATCTTCCACAGAAGATACCACACCTATAGACAACTCGCTGTCTATAATGAGGTCACCGTCGATTACGCCCATAGATGGAGTGAGCATGAAGTCAACTTGATCTGATGGGATGTGGAGTGGCTCCTCGGCTAGCGAATAAGTGTCGCGGAGCACCCTGATGGAGTATCCCTGGATACCTTGCCAGTTTTCCACAATGGTCCAAGGCCCTCCATTATCAGTGCTTACAGGCTCGGCTCCCCTGATGTAGAGGTCGAAGCGGTTGTCCTTATCGTCCACGATAAAGGCATCGTTCACAGGAGTATCGACAAACGGAGGCAGGGTTGCCTCAGTGTACTTTCCACTGCGGATGTTCAGGGTCTTTCCGTCTGCACCGCGAGGAAGGCCCAGGTTGAGCTTCCAGGTATTCTCTTTCAGCGGTACTTTCTCGATCGTAGCAGTAGGCTGCATGGTCTCCTGTACGCTACCGATCTCCATAGAGGCAGGAGAGCCATCCTTGCCAGCTGCTTTAACGAGGGTATCAATACCGCCGACAACCCAAGTTCCGTCAGCAGAGACGGAGATATCGAGACTCGGAATGAAAGTACGCGCAGTCCATACGACGTAACCGTTTTCAACAGCTTCGATGGTGCCGAACGACACACCGATAGAATTGCCTCCTCCATTGGTCTTTGCCCAGTAGGGGCAGAAGATAATGTCGTTTACTCGCGGAATAGGCTTGCCGTTCCAGTCATGCTCACCATAGATAAGCAGATGATCGATCGTAGTTCGGAACGTCGTATCGCCAAGGTTTGCGAGTTTGAACCACATCCCGCTACTTTCGTTTTCCGTAGTGCTGTTCAGATGAATCGGATCCTCAAGGCAGTAGATAAGCGAGCCTTGGGCACCCGACGGAATATCGACTGTGTACTCGCTGACATCGGTTCCACGTCGCATAGAGAACGTGATAGGGTAGTTCTCACCTGCGATGGGAGTATGCTTTGGAGCATTGATGCTTACGATAGTAGGCGCCAGGTTCGGAGACTGGAACACCTGCTCACCTGTCACATCATCGACAACGGAGAAAACATACTCGGTATCGGAATCTTTCAGCAGCTTTGCCGTGATGCCTGCCCCCCTAGGGCCTCGACCGATGGAGGAGATAAGCGGAAGCTGATCATCACAGGAGAAGCTGTTCATATCAGGTTCGCGGTAATGCTTTGCATGGCAATCATCACGAAGCCAGTACGGAGCCGGGTGAGTTCCGCTATAAGGTTCGTAAGGGTACATAATCCCTCCTTTCCTAGTAGTTACCGAAGAAATACGGAACAGTAAGGTTAATCTGACTTCCCGCATTGAGATGCCCAGTGCAGGTCATCGTAGCATCCTGGTCGCCAGATCGATATCCTCCGACGGTAAGGTCTGCATAGTCGTTTCCAGTACAGTTTTTATTGTAGGGGATGACAACCTCTGCACCCGAAGAAGTAACCGAACCAAAGAAGTTCCTGATCCAATTAGTGCCATCGCCTCGGGAAAGTCCACACTGCCAAGATGGGAAGGAGTTTTTCGGAAGGTTCTTATTTTTGTAATCCCCTTCCTCGTAACAAACAAGACCACTCATATCGAAGGTAACGGAGAACGAAACGCCAGTGGACATCGGGTTCTTGATAGAGACCTTGCCTAGACATATCCCAACTTCGGATCGGATGACTACCCACTTAACATTGACCTTACCGGAACCATCTACGCCCATCGTCTTGCCACCATCGAGAACATCTTGGTCGGTAATCATCTTATCGTAGGTAACGTACGACGTATCATTATTTTCATCAGTATCGTTGCCGGATACATAACGAACAGGCTTCGGAAGCAAGTTAGCAAGTGGGTTACCAGGATCAGGCGTGGTAAGGTTCGTGATAGCGTTCTTGATAGCCCAATCGATATACGCCTTGATGTTCGGTTGCCCACCGAAGTCATCGGTCCAGTCATGGTCAGCACCTTCAAAGAAGCCCATGTCCTTGTGCATGTGCTTCAGTACCCAGTCGGTATAATCGGAAGCATCGATTCCATCAGGGAACCTTGTCATCTCCCCCTTATCGAGAATGTTATAGATGATGTCCGTCTTCGACATGCCCATGAAGTCAGCGAGATCCTGGAAGTCAGGAACGTCGATCGTGCCGCCCATGTCGCCGTTGCCTCGACCGAACACGAGCGTAGCCGACCAGCCTTCGCCAGCCTTAGGAGCGTTGAACTGATCGCGCGTAGTGCGAATACCGTCAGGTCCCATAGGATACCAGAGACGCTCATGGTGACTATTGCCAGTGGCCTTGTCGAATCCATCGGGAGTAGGCTCGTAATTCCATTCGCCTTCATGGACGGTCTTCACCATCAGGGTTGCGATACCGGAGCCAACAACGTGGTCAGGATCCTCGTCAGGAGTGCCAGCAGGATCAAGAGTCCACACGTAAGGGATGGCAGGAGTGGTCCAGGACCATTCGCATCGACCGGGTCTACGGTAGATGAACGTGATTGTAAATGTGCGAGGGATCGTATGTGGCCTGAGATTGTATTGATACGACAGTTCACCGCCGTTGATGTTCTCAGATTTCCACTCACTCTTATACTCTCCCGTAATCGGATCATAGAGAAATCCCTCCAAATATGTTTCTGTGCAGGTGTCTGGATCGGAGATCTCAACCTTGTAACCGTAACCCTGAGGGCCGCGACCAACGGTAGAGATCATCGGGAGTTGATCATCGCAGTCGGGCGCAGCTCGATCGATCGGATGACGGTGATGGTATTCCTCGCAGCTGAGCTCGTGGGGATCGTGTCCTGCGTGCTCAGGTGGATATTGACAGTTCATATTGTCCTCCTATGGTTTCCATGGATCGTTTTGGTTGTAGATGGTAATCGTTCCAGCAGCAACTATTGAAGACAGCATACCATCTGCTGAGGAATACCGCACTGAGAACGGAAGGTCCATAGCACGTTTCAGCTTTTTCGTAAGCTTAGGTTTGACCTTGATGAACATCTCCCAATCATCCTCCGCTTTCTTACTGACAAGAACATCGACGTTATCATGTTGATCAGATAGCTCAGGAGGCCAATCACTGTAATCGAGCAGGACTTCGAGATAGTCCCACTGCTCTTGGTTGAGAGGAATCTTGTAGATGTAGCCTGCGTCCCAAGCAGTTCTTTCGTAGCCCATCTCTCCTGCGACGATAGGACCGTATTCCTGCCACGAGACCGCCATGAGCGAGGACGGCTTCTCGGTGTACAGCATCGACATGATTGTCGTTGACTCGTTGTTTCTAACGACAACGCGATCTTGAGGGTAGATCCCGCCAAGAACCACGATAGGTTGCCGCGCGTCCGTCACTCTCATCGAGCACCACCGCTGACTTGACCAGGATCATTAACCTTGACGATAAACTTTCCGACGACTTCTCGTTTCAAATTGGAACTGCCGTCGTCGAAAGCTCTCGAAGCAAAAACAGTGACAAGCTTCTCCGCTTCATCGAACGGAGGCATCTCGGTTGCAGCTTTGATCGCATTGATCTTAACATCGATAATCCAATCGGAACCGTTTCTAATCGACGGTTCGGCTGAGACTTGCATCATCTGCGAAATGTACCACTTGCGATAAGCGTGGAACTCATCCTCGCTCATCTTATCGAATGCCTTTTTCAAGTCGGTTTCATCAGGCTGATCCCAATTGATGAGGTCCATGTATCTCAAGTAAATGTTCTGAGGAATAGGAATATCGGAAACATCACAGCTGACGACATACCCTTCCTTCTTGAGATGAATAGGGTAGAGTTTGCACATGTCGATGTAATCGTGGCATCTCTTCGGTTCGCAGTGAGCGTGACCATGGCGGCAGCAGGAGTGGTCGTAGTCCCATTCTTGGCAGCTATGGTCAGGATGATCAGGCGTAGGCCAGCCGAGCCAATCATGGAAGTCTCGGTTGTGCCCATGTACCTGGATAGGCCAGCCTACCATACGATACCAACAGGGAATGGAGAACTTAGCCGTCGTTCCAGGTTCCAGAAAGATGACGCCGCCAGTCGTTTTGTTATCCATATCTCGACGATGATGATGTTCAGGCGGCTTGATTCTTCGATAACCCATTTCGTTTCCTCCTTACGGGATGATTGCTTGCTTCAGATCGTTGTAGTCTTTTATGTAAACTCGGATGTCGTTGTCCGAGTGCAGTCCCTGAGAAGAATCGAAACCCCAGACAATGCCCCGCTTGTTCGTGAGGTTGAAGGTTTTAGCCATGAAATGGGTCATCCTGAACCGTGCTTTGCCCCTGAAAGACAAGGTATAGCTCTCAAGCTTCAGATCGACTCGCATGTATTCAGCGAGGTTATACACCGGAGTTTCGTGGTTTATTCGCTTGGTTGTGGTAACTTTCCTACCAAGTTGGTCGATTCCAACCAGCTTTATCTCCATTGAACCGCAGAAGTAATCGAACCTGAACTCAAGTTGCACAAGGTTCTGCAATCCGTTAAGAGGTTGGGCGACGCCGATACGACCGGACTGCATGTAGAAATCGACAGGTTCGTCTTCTGGCTTGTCAGGTTTCGTAAGCGGAATGAAGCTCGCGTAGTTTTTAGTAAGGCATATCAAGCCTTCGCGAGCAGATTCGTAGTCAAGCGGAACGATGGATATGATAGGATCCTCGTTTTGCATCGTCGTCGTCCACCATGCTTTGCCGTCGATGTCGTAGCAGAAGATGATTCCCTCAAGATAATTCTCATCGAGGGATCCAGTGGCATGGCTGCCGAACACAAGGTAGAGCTTGTCGTTCATCTCGATAAGCACGGCGTCGGAGAACTCGTTTCCAACCTGGTCTGTGAACACAGGCTCGATAGCGTCTGAGACGTACTGAGCCCGGATCTGAGAGTTGTATTCCATTGTGAGCGTAGTGAGAGCCAGACCGAATCTAGACACGGCGTACAGGCCATCTGCGGCCACCACAGCACCATAAGGAGACTTGCATCCGACAGCACCTGAGACATGCTCAGCCTGCCATCCTTTGACAGACTGCTCGGATGAGAGACTGACGTTGTTCTCTACGAGATTGTAACGGAACTCCTTTTGAGAGTTTGGATTGTCGCAAAGCAGCGTGACGATGTTGTTGCCAGACTGTGTCTTGTATTTGACAACGACCTTGATCCTGTTTCCCTGACCGGGATCACAGTCTACGAAACCGCCACCTGTGCCAGTGGAGATAGACAGCTCGTTACCAGGGTTGCCTCCGATGTAGAGTCTGGCTGGGTTATCGACATTG
>ERZ1673698.576-NODE-576-length-54315-cov-15.604884_pt1 | contig 54315 bp, 42 predicted proteins | sample MGYA00580228_ERZ1673698 | MGnify/ENA primary metagenome ERZ1673698 (study PRJEB41218, sample SAMN15661768) | gut metagenome | host: Homo sapiens | place: Canada: London | collected 2015-08-20/2019-03-30 | study: EMG produced TPA metagenomics assembly of... | reverse complement strand
GAATTATCCAACTGAGTATAACGCCTACGGCTAAGCGCAACTCTTACAGAGTAGCAATATTAGTGGGTGCATTACCCAGGGTAGCGGGCCATGCCCGCAACCCTGGGCTATGTAATCGCAACTCCTACAGAGTTGCCAGGGGTGCGTACCATCCACAATGTGCTAACCATACATGACGCATAGGTGCGTACTATCTATAATAAATGGAGGCCCGTCAGCAGCAGCTACTCTGTAGGAGTTGCGATTTCCCAGCCCAGGGTTGAGGGGCGAAGCACCTCTACCCTGGGTAAGGATATAAAAAGAGATGGCAACTCTGTAGGAGTTGCGATTAGCCAAAGGCGTTACCCCGACGCAACCCCATTCCACTTCACATATTATCAGACCACCCCAACGCAGATAATCATAAAAAATGTTTGATTTCTGTAATACATATTCAAAAATATGCGTAACTTTGTCTGTGAAAACAATATACGCGATATGAACGACAACCACAACAGCCGACGGGGAGGACGACGCGAGGGCGCCGGACGACCATCGACAGACAGCAAGCTCTTTACCTTCAGGGCACCACGACAGGTGGCAACGCTGATAGACAGCCAACCCAACAAGAGCGAGTTTATCACCCGATGCATCCGACAGGCTGCCAGCGCCACCACAGCGCTCGGGCGGATGGGCACTGTGGTGAGCGCCACCGAACTGGACGACCTCGCGCTGCCCTACTTTGACATAGGGCTGGTGGCGGGCTTCCCCATTCCGCTCGACAACGACGAGCGCAGCCAGGACATCAACCTCCTGCGCATGCTCTGCCCCAACCCCGAAGCATCGTATCTCATACGCGTCGAGGGCAACTCGATGATAGACGCCGACATCCACTCGGGCGACATCGTCATCGTAGACAAGAGCCGCCGCAACCCCTCGGAGAGCGAGGTGGCGGTATGCGAGCTCAATGGAGAGTACACCCTCAAGCGCTTTGTACGGCGAGGCGACGAGGGATGGCTCGTTCCCGCCAACCCCGACTTCCCCGAGATACGTGTGACGCCCGCCGACTCCTTCAGCGTATGGGGTACGGTGACGTATATCATCCACCGGCCCAGAGACTGACGATATGTGGGCACTGGTAGATTGCAACAGCTTCTTCTGTTCGGTAGAGAAGGTGTTCCACCCGGGACTCCAGGGACGACCCGTGTGCGTGCTGTCGAGCAACGACGGCTGCATCGTGGCGCTCACGCCCGAAGCCAAGGCCGTGGGACTGCGCCGCGGCGACCCGCTCTTCAAGGTGAGCGACATCGTGGAGCGCCACCAGGTCAGAGTGTTCTCGACCAACATGCAGCTCTACGCCGCCATGAGCAAGCGGGTGACCAACATACTGCGGCAGAGCATCATGCGCGTCGAGAATTACAGCATCGACGAGAGCTTCTGCGACCTCGGAGGATATGAGCGCCACCACAACCTGGCGGAGATGATGCGCGACATAGCCGGGCGCATACGCCTGTGGACCGACATACCCGTGAGCGTGGGCATAGCCCCCTCCAAGACCCTCGCCAAGATGGGCAGCAAGTTTGCCAAGCAGTATCGCGGCTACCACGGCGTGTGCTGCATAGACAGCGACGACAAGCGGCGCCGCGCGCTGCAGCTCTTCGACCTCGCCGACGTGTGGGGGATAGGACGCCGTACGCTGGAGCGGCTCAACTATTACGGCATACACTCGCCGCTGCAACTGGCAGACAAGAGCGAGGCGTGGGTGAAGAGCCATCTCGCCAAACCGGGGGTGCAGACATGGATGGAACTCAACGGCCAGCCCTGTATAGACACCACCGAGGTGAGGCGCAACCAGACGGTGACCACCTCGCGCAGCTTCGGCAGCATGGTCGAGAGCATGGAGCAGCTCAAGTCGGCGGTAGCCACCTTTGCCGCGTCGTGCGCCAACAAGCTGAGAGGGCAGCAGGCCGTGGCGCGACAGGTCACGGTGTTTATCGCCAGCAACGCCTTCCGCGACGACCTGGCGCAGTATGCCAATGCCGCCACCGTGACGCTGCTCACCCACACGGCCGACACCATGGAGATAACCGCCGCCGCTCTCCAGGCGTTGGCGCACATCTACCACCACGGGGTGATGTACAAGAGGGCAGGGGTGACGGTGAGCGACATCATCGCCGCCCACGCCGCCACAGCCGACCTCTTCGACCCCATCACCAACAGGGCAGAGCGGGCACAGCTCATGGCAGCCACCGACAACATCAACCAGCGCTACGGGCTGAAGACCATCAGACTGGCAGCCGAAGGCGACGAGCAGCAGCCCTGGAAGGTGAAATGCGAGCACCGCAGCCCCAACTACCTCACGGATATCAGAGACATACTCGTAGTGGGATGACCCTACGCGCCGTGCAGACTACCATGGCCGGCGCGCACCGTAAGTTACGAGCCCTCGTGTCGTACGAAACGAGCCCACGTATCAACCGTCACGTGCCCACGTATCAACCGTCACGAGCCCGCCATGACCATCGCTACGGCAGCCAATGCGGTCGCGACAACCCTAAGGACGGTCGCGCCGTTCCCCGAGGCCATCATAATCATTACCATGATAGTCATTATTATTGCAGAGTTGGATATAAGGATTGCAGCGTTGGCCATAAATAATGCAGAGCAGCCAATAAGTGTTTCAAGGTTTGATACACATTTTCCCACGGTGTTCAAATGTAAATGCAAATCGGTTGATGGGGCCGTATTTGGATGGTGCGCACCTCTGGCAACTCTGACGGAGTTGCGATTACATAGCCTAGGGTTGCGGGCATGGCCCGCTACCCTGGGTAATGCCCCCACTAATATAGCTACTCTGTAAGAGTTGCGCTTAGCCGTAGGCGTTATACTCAGTTGGATAATTCCCCTACATATAGGTAGCGATGGGTTTGCGTTGGGGTAACGCCTTCGGCTAATCGCCACTACTACAGAGTTGCTATACCTTATTATAAATATACCCAGGGTAGAGGCGCGTTGCACCTCTGCCCTGGGCTTGGAAATCGCACATCCTACAGGGTTGCTGTAGGAATGTGGGCGGTATGTGATAACTGGCTCTATGAGAGCCGTGACGGTTGCGGAGTTTTGGGCCGCATCATGCGCCGTGCTGGCGTACGCCCATGCGGGCTTCGACTACGTTGACGATGTAGTCGCCCAGCTTCTCGCATTCCTGGATGATATCCATATACATGGTACCACAAGCGTAGGAGTAGGCGTGTTCGTTGACATCGTTGATGTTCTGGGTCTTGAGCTGTCCGCGATAGTTGTTGATTTCGGTCTCAAGGTTGAACGAGGTGTTGGGGTCGAAGTTCTCCTTGTGGCGCTTGAACATGGTGTTCATCTGGGTAAGTGCCGAGTCGATGAGTCCAAACATCTGATGTGTGTGGTCGTACTGCTTCTCGGTGAAGTCTTCCTTGCTCTTGAACTTGCGGTTGAGGGTGCGCGCAATGTTGTAACAGCTGTCGCCGATAGACTCTATTTCGCTTATCTCGCGCAGCATGGCGCGTATCTTGGCCTTGGTCTCGTCGCTGAGGTGCGAGTCGCTGACGTTGTCGAGGTAGTTGCCTATCTCAATCTCCATGTGGTCTGATATGCCTTCATACTTCTCGATGCGCGAGAAGAGCTTGATGAACTTATCGCTATCCTTCTCGTAGAGCAACTCATTGACCATGCCAAACATGCGCTGTATACGCTCCGAGTAGCTCTGTATTTCTTTCTGCGCCTCAAGCACTGAGAGCTCGGGGGTCTTCATGATACCGCTCTGGATGAACCGCAGGCGGAAGTCTTCGTCCTCGGCATTGGGTTTCGGCTTGATGAGTCGGCACACGAGTCGCTCTATCTGCGGGATGAACCACACGAGGATAGAGGTGTTGGCGAGGTTGAAGGTGGTGTGGAAGGCAGCGAGCACGAAGCTGAGCTTGGCGGCGTTGGCGAGGAAGCCGGGGTCGCCCTGGTGGAGCGACTCGTCGTAGCCCACAAATCCGCAGACCATGTCGACAAACGGGCGGAACACGAGCAGTATCCAGCACACGCCGAAGAGGTTGAACACCATGTGGGCCAAGGCTGCACGGCGGGCCTGGGCGTTGGCGGTGAGCGCAGCCACATTGGAGGTGACAGTGGTACCGATATTCTCACCCATCACCAAGGCTATACCCTGATAGATGGGCAGCACGCCGGTAGAGCAGAGTATCATGGTGATGGCCATGATGGCTGCCGAGCTCTGCACACACATGGTGAGCAGACTGCCGATGATGAGGAAGGTCACGGTGGTGAGCAGGCTGTTGGGGTCGAAGCTCTGGAAGAAGTCGAGTACAGCCTGGTTGTGGGAGAGGTCCATGTCGATACCCGTCTGGCGCAGGGTGCCCAGTCCGAGGAACATGAAGGAGATACCGAAAATGAAATCGCCGACCATCTTCCGCTTCTTGGAATAAATCAAGATGATAGCGATGAAGAAAGCCGGCCATACGAAGTCGGTAATGTTGAAAGAGAAACCCGCGCTCATAATCCATGCCGTAAGCGTGGTGCCGATATTGGCTCCCATGATGACGGAGATGGCTTGGGCCAAAGTGAGCAAACCGGCATTGACAAACGATACCGTCATCACGGTAGTGGCGGTAGACGACTGTACCGCGGCTGTAATAAACGTACCGGTAAGGATGCCCATTAAACGGTTGGTTGTCATGGCGCCAAGGATATGGCGCAGCTGTGGTCCTGCCATCTTCTGCAGGCTGTCGCTCATCGTTTTCATACCAAACATAAGCAAGGCTAATGAACCGATAAGCTTAAAAAAAATCCAAATCGACATATTTTTGATAAAAAGTTTGTAAGAAGTCGATAATAATTACTAATTTAGCCCTGTCAATCAAAAGAATCTATCCAATGATGAAACAGATGTTACTTATACGTTGCAAAAATAATAAAAAAGTTTTAAAAGTCAACGTTGGAAGTACACTTTCTGAAGTTTTTTCTGCTTCGGAGCTTAAAATGGACCATGGTCCGGTGTGCGCAAGGGTAAACAATAAGGTGCAAGGCATGCACTACCGGCTCTACAACGACAAGGATGTGGAGTTTCTGGATATGCGGTCGGGCTCGGGGTCACGCACGTACACGCGTACCTTATTTTTTATATGCTGCAAGGCCATCAACGACCTCTACGGCAATGTGGAGGTGCGTATAGACATACCGGTGTCTAAGGGTTACTATGTACACGTCAAGCTGGGAAGAGACATTACCGCCGACGATGTGGCACGTATACGCTGCCGCATGCAGGAGATAATAGACGCCGACACGCCCATACGCCGCCGCATGGTGACTGCCGAGGAAGCCATACGCCTCTTCAGCGAGAAGGGCGACATGTCGAAGGTGAAGCTGCTCAAAGGCCAGGGCAAGCTCTATACGGTGTACTACCAGATAGACGACTTCATCGACTACTTCTATGGTGCCCTGCTGACCAGCACCAGTGAGGTCTATCTCTTTGACCTCGTGGCCTACAGCGATGGCATGCTGCTGCGCGTCCCCTCGCGCGAAGATCCCGGCCAGTTGTGCCCAATGCCCCGCCAGCAGAAGATGTTTGATGTGTTCAAGGAGCACCACGAGTGGCAGAACATCATCGGTCTGCGCACCGTGGGCGACCTCAACGACGCCGTGGACAAGGGGTTTGCCACAGACATCATCAATGTGAACGAGGCGCTGCAGGAGAAGAAGATAGCCCGTATCGCCGACCAGATAGCTGCGCGCCACGATGTGAAGCTGGTGCTGCTGGCCGGTCCGTCGTCGTCGGGAAAGACCACAACCTGCAAGCGACTGAGCATACAGCTGCTCACCTGCGGGCTCAAGCCACTCCAGATATCGCTCGACGACTACTTCATAGACCGCGACAAGACTCCGCTCGACGCCAATGGCGAGTATGACTATGAGAGCATACACGCCCTCAACATAGCCCTCATCAACGAGCAGTTTAATGCCCTCTTCAAGGGCGAGGAGATAGAGTTGCCCAGATACAACTTCCAGACGGGCAAGAGCGAGAAGAGCGGCAAGCGGCTGAAGCTGGGCCCCAACGACATAGTGGTGGTCGAAGGCATACACGCCCTCAACCCCGAGCTCACCGCCCAGATTCCCGAGCAGCAGAAGTTCCGCGTGTATGTGTCGGCGCTCACCACCATCCTGCTCGACGAGCACAACTATATCCCTACGACCGACAACCGGTTGCTGCGCCGCATCATACGCGACTACAAGTATCGTGGCGTAAGCGCCCAGGAGAGCATACACCGCTGGCCCAGCGTGCGCGCCGGCGAGGAACGGTGGATATTCCCCTACCAGGAGAATGCCGACGCCATGTTCAACAGTGCCATGCTCTACGAACTGGCCGTCATCAAGCAGCAGGCTGAACCGCTGCTCGAGCAGGTGCCCGAAAACTGCGAGGAATATGCCGAGGCACACCGCCTGCTCAAGTTCCTGCGCTATTTCCATGCTATCTCTTACCGTCAACTGGCTCCCACCAGTCTGCTGCGCGAGTTCCTTGGCGGTAGTTCATTCAAATACTAAAACTAAAACAGTTATTCATTTTACCTTGACATCCTGTTATGGAAGAAGACATCGTGATCAAAGAGTTGGACCAGGTTGTAGTAAGATTCTCTGGCGACTCCGGTGACGGCATGCAATTGGCCGGCAACATCTTTTCTACCATTTCTGCCACCGTGGGCAACGACATCAGTACCTTCCCCGATTATCCTGCCGACATCCGTGCCCCGCAAGGCTCGCTTACGGGCGTTTCCGGATTCCAGGTGCACATCGGCGACGGCACGGTATATACTCCCGGTGACCGTTGTGACGTGCTGGTGGCGATGAATGCCGCTGCGCTGAAGACCCAGTACAAGTATACGAGGCCCCAGGCCACCATCATCATCGACACCGACAGCTTCGGTCCCAACGACCTGCGCAAGGCCGATTTTCTCACCGACGACTATCTGGGCGAACTGGGCATAGACCCCGACTGCGTGGTGGCTTGCCCCATCACCACGATGGTGAAACACTGTCTGGAAGACTCGGGTATGGACAACAAGAGCATCCTCAAGTGTCGCAACATGTTTGCCCTGGGAATGGTGTGCTGGTTGTTTGACCGCAATCTTGAACTCGCCGAAGAGTTCTTGCACCATAAGTTTGGCAAGAAGCCCCAGGTGGCTGAGGCCAACATACGCGTGGTGCATGCCGGCTACGACTATGCCCATAACACCCATGCCGGCGTGCCCGCCACCTATCGCATAGAGACCCACTCCAAGGTGCCCGGACGCTATATGGACATCACCGGCAACAAGGCTACCGCCTACGGACTGATAGCCGCCGCCGAAAAGGCAGGACTGAAGCTGTATCTGGGCTCATACCCCATCACTCCCGCTACCGACATACTGCACGAACTGTCCAAGCACAAGTCGTGTGGCGTCATCACGGTGCAGTGTGAAGACGAGATATCGGCTTGCGCCAGCGCCATAGGTGCCTCGTTTGCCGGAGCACTGGCAGCCACCTCTACCTCGGGTCCCGGCATCTGTCTGAAGAGCGAGGCCATCAACCTGGCTGTCATCGACGAGCTGCCTCTGGTCATCATCGACGTTCAGCGTGGCGGTCCCTCGACCGGTCTGCCCACCAAGAGCGAGCAGACCGACCTGCTGCAGGTGCTCTACGGCCGCAACGGAGAGAGCCCCATGCCCGTAATCGCTGCCACCAGCCCCACCGACTGCTTCTCGGCAGCCTACATGGCAGCCAAGATAGCCCTGGAGCATCTCACCCCCGTGGTGCTGCTCACCGACGCCTTCATCGCCAACGGTTCGGCGGCATGGCGTCTGCCCAAGATGGAGGAGCTGCCCGAGATACATCCCCACTATGCCACCAGCGACCAGCGCTACAGGTATACCCCCTATCAGCGCGACCCCGAAACCTGTGTGCGCTACTGGGCTATACCCGGACAGGAAGGCTATACACACATTCTGGGCGGACTGGAGAAGGACGGCAAGACCGGCAGCATATCGACCGAGCCCGAGAACCACGACCTGATGGACCATCTGCGCTCGCGCAAGGTGGCTCGCATCGAAGTGCCCGACCTCGAGGTGCTGGGCGACAAGGACGACGCCGAACTGCTCATCGTGGGATTTGGTTCGACCTACGGCCATCTGCTCTCCACGCTCAAGGAACTGCGTGGCAAGGGTTACAAGGTGGCACTGGCACAGTTCAAGTATGTCAACCCGCTGCCTCACAATACCGTCGAGGTGCTCAACCGCTATCCCAAGGTAGTGGTGGCCGAACAGAATCTGGGTCAGCTGGCTGCGCTGCTGCGTATACGCATCAACAACTTCTCGCCCTACCAATATAATAAGGTGAAAGGCCAGCCCTTTGTGGTCAGCGAGCTCACCGAAGAGTTTGAGAAGATACTGCTTGCGCCCAACCGCACCAAGACCGGCCTCACCTATGAGGACAACATCATCGCTTAACCCTTAACAGAAGTCATTATGAACGAATATACAGCCAACGATTACAAGAAAGGGCAGCCACGATGGTGCCCTGGATGTGGCGACCATTTCTTCCTGTCCAGTCTGCACAAAGCCATGGCCGAACTGGGCGTTCCTCCCTATCAGACGGCAGTAATCAGCGGCATAGGCTGCTCCAGCCGTCTGCCCTATTACGTCAACACCTATGCCATGCAGACCATCCATGGACGTGCGGCAGCCATTGCTACCGGTACCAAGATAGTGAACCCCGACCTCGCCGTATGGCAGATTAGCGGCGACGGCGACGGACTGGCCATCGGAGGCAACCACTTCATCCACGCCATGCGCCGCAATATCGACCTCAACATGATACTGCTCAACAACCGTATCTACGGACTCACCAAGGGTCAGTACAGTCCTACATCGCCACGCGGTTTCGTCTCCAAGTCTTCGCCCTATGGTACGGTGGAAGACCCCTTCCGCCCCGCCGAACTCTGCTTTGGCGCCCGCGGACGCTTCTTCGCCCGAGCTGTGGCCAACGACGGTGCCGGCACTGTGGAAATCCTCAAGCGTGCCTACCAGCACAAGGGAGCCTCGGTGTGCGAGATTCTGCAGAACTGCATGATATTCAACAATGGTTGCTATGCTCCCATCTATACCCGCGAAGGTCGTAGCCGCAACGCCATCTACGTGGAAGACGGCAAGCCGCTGGTTTTCGGCGAAAACCATGAATATGGACTCGTGCAGGAAGGCTTCGGACTCAAGGTGGTCGAGATTGGACGCGACGGTTATACCCTCGACGACATCCTCGTACACGACAGCCACTGCGAGGACAACACCCTGCAGCTCAAGCTCGCCATGATGGACAATGAGCACGGTTTCCCCGTGGCTCTCGGCGTGATACGCGATGTCGAGGCTCCTACCTACGACAGCTGCGTCAACCAGCAGGTGGAAGAAGTCAAGGCCCAGAAGCCTTATCACAACTTTGAGGAACTGCTTGAGACCAACGACATCTGGGAGGTGAAGTAGCAACGTCATCTCCGCACCATCCACCCTTACCGCCGCCGGTGCCGAGATACTCTCCTTCGGCCCCGAGATGGTGAAATATAAGGCATCTTGGTGAAAAACAAGCGAAAACATTTGCAGAGTTGGGAAAATATGCGTAACTTTGCATCGTTCAGTGGAATGAGGGACTCCAACCGGAGTTCCTCATTTTTTAATAATAACCGTATGATAGATAAAAACGTTGTAAAAAGCGTAGTAGAGGAATGGCTTAAGGATAAGGAGTATTTCCTCGTGGATGTAGAGATTAGTACAGACAACCGTATCGTAGTCGAAATCGACCATGCCGATGGCGTGTGGATTGAAGACTGCGTAGAGCTGAGCAGGTTTATCGAAGACCATCTGAGCCGTGATGAAGAAGACTTCGAGCTTGAGGTGGGTTCAGCCGGCCTGGGCCAGCCTTTCAAGGTTCCCCAGCAATACATCAACTTCATTGGCGAAGAGGTCGAGGTGCTCGATGCCGACGGTATCAAGGTGCGTGGCACGTTGAAGAGCGTTGACGGCAACGACTTTGTGGTCAGCGTGAGCGAGAAGGTAAAGGTAGAGGGCAAGAAGCGCCCCCAGCTCATGGATGTCGACCATCACTATCAGATGGATAAGGTGAAATATACTAAATACTTAATAAGTTTCAAATAAGCTATGGCAGCAAAGAAAACAAACGAGGTGACAATCAGTATGATTGATACCTTCAAGGAGTTTAAGGATACTAAGAACATAGACCGCACCACACTGGTGAGCGTGCTTGAAGAGAGCTTCCGCAACGTGTTGGCCAAGATTTACGGCAGCGACGAGAACTTCGACGTGATTGTCAACCCCGACAAGGGCGACTTCGAAATCTATCGCAACCGCGTGGTCGTTAACGACGGTGAGGTGCAGGATGAGAATAAGGAAATCAGCCTGACCGACGCCCGTAAGATTGAGCCCGACTACGAGGTGGGCGAGGACGTTTCGGAGAGCGTGAACTTTGCCAAGTTTGGCCGCCGCGCCATCCTTACCCTCCGACAGACCCTGGCGTCCAAGATACTGGAACTGGAGCACGACTCGCTCTATAATAAATATAAGGACCGCGAGGGCCAGGTTATCTCTGCCGAAGTATACCAGATATGGAAGCGTGAGGTACTTCTTGTCGATGACGAGAACAACGAGCTCATCCTGCCCAAGGCAGAGCAGATACCCTCCGATGTGTACCGCAAGGGCGAGACCATTCGTGCCGTGATAGAGCGCGTGACCAATGACAACAACAACCCCAAGATCATCCTGAGCCGTACCAGCCCCAAGTTCCTGGAGCGATTGCTCGAGGCCGAGGTGCCCGAGATAGCCGATGGTCTGATTGTCATCAAGAAGATTGCCCGCATGCCCGGCGAGCGCGCCAAGGTTGCCGTTGAGAGCTTCGACGACCGCATCGACCCCGTAGGAGCCTGCGTGGGAGTCAAGGGAAGCCGCGTGCATGGCATCGTGCATGAGTTGGGCAACGAGAACATCGACGTCATCAACTGGACCGCCAATACCAAGCTCTATATCCAGCGTGCGCTGAGTCCTGCACGTATCAGCAGCATCAGCGTGAACGAGGAAGAGCACAAGGCCGAGGTCTATCTCCAGCCCGAGGAGGTCAGCCTGGCTATCGGCCGTGGCGGTATGAACATCAAGCTGGCTTCGCTGCTCACCGAGTACACCATCGACGTATTCCGTGACGTTACAGGCAACGAGGTCGAGGAAGACATCTATCTGGACGAGTTCTCCGACGAGATCGACCAGTGGGTTATCGACGCTGTCAAGGCGCTCGGACTCGACACAGCCAAGCAGGTAATCTCGGCTCCACGCGAGATGCTTATCGAGAAGGCCGACCTCGAAGAAGAGACCGTCGACCACATGCTCGATGTGCTGCGTGCTGAATTTGAACAATAATAGAAAACAATTAAGAGAAAGGAAGAGGTAATTAATGAGTATCAGATTAAATAAAGCATTAAGAGAACTGAACATCGGACTCCAGACGGCAGTGGAGTTCTTGGAGAAGAGAAAAGAACTGGGCGAAGTGAAGTCAGAGCCCAGCTTCAAGCTGAACGACGAGCAGTACGATGCTCTTCTCGAAGCGTTCAAGCAAGATGCTGATGTAAGAAACAAGGCAGAGCTGATGTCCCACAAGAAGCAACAGGACAAGAAGCAGGCTGCCGAAGAGAAGAAGCAGGCTGCCGAGGACAAGAAGCAGACCGCCGAAGCACAGCCGAAGACCAAGTCGCAGACCTTTAATGTGATTGGCAAGATAGACCTTGACAGCCTCAATAAGAAGCCAAAGTCACCCGCGCCAGCTGCTACTCCTGCCTCCGACAATACCGAGAGTAAGACCGCTGCCGTAAGTCAGAAACCGGAAGAGAAGAAAGCCGAACCCAAGGTGGAAGCACCCAAGGAGGAAAAGCCCGTAGCCAAGGAGGCCCCCAAGGCCGAGAAGCCTGTGGCTGCACCCGTGGCAGAGAAGAAGGAAGAGAAGCCCGCCGCAGCCCCCGTGGCCGAGAAGGCTCCCGAGGCCCCTGCCCAGGAGAAGGCTCCCGCCGAGAAGGCTCCTGCTACAGCCGGAGTCTTCAAGCTCCCCACCGAAGCCAAGAACCCCAATGCCCCCAAGGTCAATGTGCTGGGCAAGATAGACCTTGACGCCATCAACCAGAGCACCCGACCCAAGAAGAAGACCAAGGAGGAAAAGCGAAAGGAGCGTGAGGAAAAGGCACAGGCCAAGAACGGCGAGAAGAAGAAGCGCCAGCGCATAGGAAAGGAGCGCGTGGACATCAACGCCGAGGCTGAGAGCAACAACGGCCGCAACAAGAAGAAGAACGGTAACGGCAACAACAATAACCCCAATGCCAACAACGCCAATAATGCCAACAACGGTGGCAACGGCAAGAATGGCAAGAACCGCAAGCGCAACCAGAAGCCTCTCGAGGTAGACGACGAAGCCGTAGCACGCCAGGTGAAAGAGACGCTTGCCCGCCTTACCAACAAGAACCAGAACAAGAAGGGCGCCAAGTACCGCAAGGAGAAGCGAGAGGCTGTCCAGGAGAAGCTCTCCCAGGAGGCAAAGGCCGAGCGCAAGGAGAGTAAGACGCTCAAGCTCACCGAGTTTGTTACCGTGAGCGAGCTCGCCACGATGATGGACGTGAGCGTCACCCAGGTCATCTCTACCCTCATGGGCGTAGGCATCATGGTGTCTATCAACCAGCGCCTCGACGCCGAGACCATCAACCTGGTGGCCGAAGAGTTCGGCTTCAAGACCGAGTATGTGAGTGCTGAGGTTCAGGAAGCCGTGAGCGTAGAGGAAGACGACGAAGCCGACCTCGTGTCGCGTGCGCCAATTGTTACCGTGATGGGCCACGTAGACCACGGTAAGACCTCGCTGCTCGACCATATCCGCAACACCAACGTGATAGCCGGCGAGGCCGGAGGTATCACCCAGCACATCGGTGCCTATAGCGTGACGATGAAGAACGGCCGCAAGGTGACCTTCCTCGATACCCCTGGCCACGAGGCGTTTACCGCCATGCGTGCCCGTGGTGCCCAGGTTACCGATATCGCCATCATCATCATCGCTGCCGACGACTCTGTGATGCCCACCACCAAGGAGGCCATCGCCCATGCCCAGGCTGCCGGCGTGCCCATGGTGTTTGCCATCAACAAGATAGACAAGCCCGGAGCCAACCCCGACAAGATACGCGAGGACCTCGCTAACATGAACCTGCTGGTCGAAGAGTGGGGTGGCAAGTATCAGTGCCAGGAGATTAGTGCCAAGAAGGGCATCGGTGTCGACGAACTGATGGAGAAGGTGCTGCTCGAGGCCGACATGCTCGACCTCAAGGCCAACCCCAACCGCAAGGCTGTGGGCACCATCATCGAGTCGTCGCTCGACAAGGGCCGCGGCTATGTCAGCACCGTGCTGATTGGCAACGGTACCCTCAAGGTGGGCGACTACGTGATAGCCGGTACCAGCTGGGGGCGCATCAAGGCCATGTTCAATGAGCGCAACCAGCGCATCGACAGTGCCAAGCCCGCCGAGCCCGCCATCATCCTGGGTCTCAACGGCGCTCCTACTGCCGGTGATGCCTTCCACGTGCTCGATACCGAGCAGGAGGTGCGCGAGATAGCCAACAAGCGCGAGCAGCTGCAGCGCGAGCAGGGTCTGCGCACCCAGAAGCGACTCTCCCTCGATGACATCTCCCACCGCATCGCCCTCGGCTCGTTCAAGGAGCTCAACATCATCGTCAAGGGTGATACCGACGGTAGTATCGAGGCTCTCAGCGACTCGTTCATCAAGCTCTCTACAGAGAAGATCAATGTCAACGTCATCCACAAGGCTGTGGGCCAGATTTCGGAGAGCGATGTTACCCTCGCCGACGCGTCCGACGCCATCATCGTGGGCTTCCAGGTACGTCCTTCGGCTGCCGCGCGCAAACTCGCCGACCAGGAAGGCGTAGAAATCAATACCTACTCCGTCATCTACGACGCCATCGACGACGTAACCTCTGCCATGGAGGGTATGCTCGACAAGGTGAAGAAGGAAATCATCACCGGACAGGTAGAGGTGCGCCAGGTCTACAAGATTTCCAAGGTGGGTGCCGTGGCCGGATGTCTCGTTACCGAAGGCAAGGTACACAGCAAGGACAAGGCGCGCGTCATCCGCGACGGTATCGTGGTCAAGACCGCTCCTATCGACTCGCTCAAGCGCTATAAGGACGATGTGAAGGAGGTACCCACAGGTATGGAGTGTGGTATCAGTCTGGTCAACTACAACGACATCCTCGAGGGCGACATCCTCGAGACCTTCACCGAGATAGAGGTAGAGCAGAAGCTCTAAGTCCGGCAGGATAGCCATACTATTGACTTAATAAGGCTATAAGCGGAAATATAGGTAGTGGCATCCTGTTCGTAGAAGAGGGTGTCACTATCATGGTTAATACGACAGAGTGTATCGGGGAGATGTGTATCCAGCCCGTTCGCTCATATGTCATGACACATTAAATCAATGGCAGACAAAGAGAAAAATGAGTTTGTAAGACAGGTGGCCGACCAGAAGTACGAGTTCGGGTTTACCACCAATGTGCATACAGATATTATCGATAAGGGACTCAACGAGGATGTGGTGCGCCTTATCTCGCAGAAGAAGGGAGAGCCCGAGTGGCTGCTCGACTTCCGCCTGAAGGCATTCCGCTACTGGCTCACCCAGCCCCAGCCCACGTGGGGCCACGTGCATTTGCCGGAGATAGACTACCAGGCCATCTCCTATTATGCCGACCCGCTCGCCAAGAAGCCCAAGGACAACAAGATAGACCCCGAGCTCGAGAAGACCTTCGACAAGCTCGGCATACCCCTCGAAGAGCGGCTCGCGCTCAGCGGCACCGCTGTCGACGCCATCATGGACTCCGTGTCGGTGAAGACCACCTTCAAGGAGCAGCTCCGCGAGAAGGGAGTCATCTTCTGCAGCATCGGCGAAGCCGTCAAGGAGCATCCCCAGTTGGTGCGCGAGTACCTGGGCTCGGTCGTTCCCTACCGCGACAATTTCTTTGCAGCACTCAACAGTGCCGTCTTCAGCGACGGCTCGTTCGTCTATATCCCCAAGGGCGTGCGCTGCCCGATGGAGCTGAGCAGCTACTTCCGCATCAACGCCCGCAACACGGGCCAGTTTGAGCGCACGCTCATCGTAGCCGAAGACGACAGCTACGTGTCCTACCTCGAGGGCTGCACCGCACCCATGCGCGACGAGAACCAGCTCCATGCTGCCATCGTCGAGATTATCGTCAAGGACAACGCCGAGGTCAAATACTCCACCGTGCAGAACTGGTACCCCGGCGACGAGCACGGCAAGGGCGGCGTGCTCAACCTTGTGACCAAGCGAGGCGACCTGCGGGGCAACAACTCCAAGCTCAGCTGGACCCAGGTCGAGACTGGCTCGGCCATCACATGGAAATATCCTTCCTGCGTCCTCCGTGGCGACGGTTCTCAGGCCGAGTTCTATTCGGTTGCCGTCACCAACCACTATCAGGAGGCCGACACCGGTACCAAGATGATACACATGGGCAAGAACACCAAGAGCACCATCATCTCCAAGGGTATCTCTGCCGGACACAGCCAGAACTCCTACCGCGGACTGGTGCGCGCTACCAGCAATGCAGACAACGCCCGCAACTACAGTTCCTGCGACTCGTTGCTGCTGGGTTCCGACTGCGGAGCCCACACCTTCCCCTATATGGATATCCACAACGACACAGCCATCGTGGAGCACGAGGCTACCACCTCCAAGATTTCGGAAGACCAGTTGTTCTACTGCAATCAGCGAGGCATACCCACCGAGCAGGCCGTAGGTCTCATCGTCAACGGCTATGCCAAGGAGGTGCTCAACAAGCTGCCCATGGAGTTTGCCGTTGAGGCTCAGAAACTACTCAGTGTATCACTCGAAGGAACCGTAGGTTAGACCGTTATGCGACAGATTGTTACCCTATTGATGCTGGTCATGGCTGCCTCGGTGCAGGCCCAGGACGACGACAGCCCCCGTTGGTCTGTCGACGCCCACATTGGTGGCAACGCCCTTGTCAGTGGCTCCGCCTCGGGCGGCGATGTGCCCCTCTATCGTTCGGGCTCCACTTCCCAGTCGGGTCTGGTCACCCGGCTTCATGTCGAGTACCTTCTGCCCATCTATTTTCCCCTCAGCGTCAAGGCCGGATATGAGCACGAAGAGATTACGATGCTCAAGGGCGACGCCTCCTACGACCTCAGCCAGCTCTCCCTTGGTGCCCGCTGGCGCCCGGCTTCGCCCCTGTGGCACGTGCAGCCCTATGCCGGCTTCGATGTGCTCTGGGCACCGTCGGCAGAGCGCGGCGGCATGGATATGGAGACCCGGATCGGCTCTCTCAACTATTCCTACCGCGCCCGAGGCGTGGTGCGCATGCCCCGATTCAGCATGGGCCCCGTCGTAGGCGCCGACATCTATCTTTTTTCCCACATAGCTCTCCAGGCAGAGTACAGCTACCGCCTGGGACTTGGCTCCCATTATCATGTCGATTACTCCGACAGCCGTTCCCACACCGTTTCAGCCTACTGTCATGGACAGCCCCATCGTCACGTGTTGACCGTGGGACTCAAGATAGACTTCCCCTTCCGTTTCGACAGCGACGATGTGCGCGGACTGTTGCAGGGGCTGTTAGATTTGTATTAATTCACCATAAACCATTACATATATGTTAGAGGTAAGAAATCTGCATGCTACCATAGCAGGCAAAGAGATATTAAGAGGCATCAATCTCACCATCGGCGACGGTGAGATCCATGCCATCATGGGCCCCAACGGTTCGGGCAAGTCCACGCTCAGCGCCGTCCTTACCGGCAACCCGCTCTACACCGTCACCGAGGGCGAAGCCATCTTCAACGGCAAGAACCTCCTGGACATGAAGCCCGAAGACCGCGCCCGCGAGGGACTCTTCCTCTCCTTCCAGTATCCCGTCGAGATACCCGGCGTGTCGATGACCAACTTCATGAAGGCCGCCGTCAATGCCAAGCGCGAGTACCAGGGTCTGGAGCCGCTCAACGCCAGTGAGTTTATCAAGCTCATGCGCGAGAAGCGACAGATAGTAGAGCTCGACAGCAAGCTCTCCCACCGCAGCGTCAACGAGGGCTTCTCCGGCGGCGAGAAGAAGCGCAACGAGATCTTCCAGATGGCTATGCTCGAGCCACGGCTGAGCATCCTCGACGAGACCGACTCCGGTCTGGATGTCGACGCCATGCGCATCGTGGCCGACGGTGTCAACAAGATGCACACCCCCGAGACCTCCGCCATCGTCATCACCCACTACGAGCGTCTGCTCGATATGATCAAGCCCAGCGTGGTCCATGTGCTCTACCGCGGACGCATCGTCAAGACCGCCGGACCCGAACTCGCCAAGGAGATAGAGCAGCGCGGCTACGACTGGATCAAGGCCGAGGCCGACGAGTAAGCCTCTCCCACCACCTTATTATATATATAGATATGAACAGCGAACAACAGTATATCGATCTCTATACCCAGAGCTCGGGTATCATCAACGCCCACTCGGCGCCGGTGATGAACGCATTGCGCGAGCAGGCCTTCGCCGACTTCAGGCGTATGGGCTTCCCCACGCGCAAGGTAGAGCGATATAAGTATACCGACGTGGCCAAGCTCTTCGAGCCCGACTACGGGCTCAACCTCAACCGCCTCGACATCCCCGTCAACCCCTACGACGCCTTCCGCTGCGATGTGCCCAATCTCAGCACCTCGCTCTACTTCGTGGTCAACGACAGCTTCTACACCCGCCAGCTGCCCCAGGCCCATCTGCCCGAGGGAGTCATCGTCGACAGCCTCTGCCGGGTGGCAGCCACGCAGCCCCAGCTCGTAGAGCCCTACTACGGACGCCTCGCCCAGACCGGAGCCGACGCCCTCGTGGCGCTCAACACCATGCTTGCCCAGGACGGACTCTTCATCTACGTGCCCCGCCATGTGCGCATGGACCGCACCGTGCAGATTATCAACATCCTGCGCTCCGATGTCGACCTCATGGTCAACCGCCGCGTGCTCATCGTCGTAGAGCAGGGCGCCGAGGCACGGTTCCTCTTCTGCGACCACGCAGCCGACGACCGCCGCTTCCTCGCCACTCAGGTCATCGAGGCCTACGTGGGCGACAACGCCAGCCTCGACCTCTACTGCATGGAAGAGACCCACATACGCAACACCCGCACCAGCAATGTCTTTATCGAGCAGCAGGCCAACAGCCGCGTCAACCACAATGTCATCACCCTCCACAACGGCACCACCGTCAACCGCCTCGACCTCACCTTCAGAGGCGAGGGAGCCGAGTGCTGCTGCAACGGATGCGTCATCGCCGACAAGACACAGCGCGTGGACAACAATACGCTCATAGACCACCAGGTGCCCCACTGCACCAGCAACGAGCTCTACAAGTATGTGCTCGACGACAACGCCGTGGGAGCCTTCGCCGGACGCGTGCTCGTGCGCCACGGAGCCCAGAAGACCTCCTCGCAGGAAACCAACCAGAACCTCTGCGCCTCGCGTACCGCCCGCATGTACACCCAGCCCATGCTCGAAATCTATGCCGACGATGTCAAGTGCGCCCATGGCAGCACCGTCGGCCAGCTCAACGATGCAGCCCTCTTCTATATGCGCCAGCGCGGCATCAGCCTCGACGAGGCACGGCTGTTGCTCGAGTTTGCCTTTATCAATGAGGTTATCGACACCATCCGCCTCGAACCCCTCAAGGACCGGCTGCACTACCTCGTAGAGAAGCGCTTCCGCGGCGAACTCAACAAGTGTGAGGGATGTAAACTTTGTCATTAAGCCTATGTATGATATCCATCAGGTGCGCGCCGATTTCCCCATCCTCTCGCGCACCATCTACGACAAACCCCTGATTTATCTCGACAACGGCGCCACCACCCAGAAGCCGCTGTGCGTGCTCGACGCCATGCGCGACGAGTATCTCAATGTCAATTCCAACGTACATCGAGGCGTACACTGGCTCTCCCAGCAGGCCACCGAACTCCACGAGGCAGCCCGCGAGACCGTGCGCCGCTTCATCAACGCCCGCTCCACCTCAGAGATAGTCTTCACCCGAGGCACCACCGAGGGCCTCAATCTCGTGGCATCATCCTTCGCCGATGCCTGCATGACCGAGGGCGACGAGGTCATCGTCTCCGTCATGGAGCACCACTCCAACATCGTGCCCTGGCAGCTCCAGGCACGCAAGCGCGGCATCGTGGTCAAGGTGATACCCATCAACGAGCGCGGCGAGCTGCTCCTCGATGAGTATGAGCGCCTCTTCACCCCGCGCACACGCATCGTCAGCATCTGCCATGTCAGCAATGTGCTGGGCACCGTCAATCCCGTAGAGCAGATGGTAAGCATCGCCCACGCCCACAACGTGCCCGTGATGGTCGACGGCGCCCAGAGCGCACCCCACATCCCCGTCGATGTGCAGCAGATAGACTGCGACTTCTTCGCCTTCAGCGGCCACAAGATGTACGGCCCCACCGGCGTCGGCGTGCTCTATGGCAAGGAAGAGTGGCTCGACCGCCTGCCTCCCTATCAGGGCGGTGGCGAGATGATAGAGCACGTCAGCTTCGAGCATACCACCTTCGAGCGCCCGCCCCTCAAGTTTGAGGCAGGCACCCCCGACTATATCGCCACCCACGGTCTGGCCACAGCCATCGACTACATCGAGCGGCTGGGCATGGACAACATCAGCGCCCACGAGCACCGACTCACCAGCTACGCTATGGACCGTCTCGGCGCCATACCCGGCATGCGCATCTTCGGAACCTCCGACCGCAAGGACGCCGTCATCAGCTTCCTCGTCGGCGACATCCACCCCATGGACATGGGCACCCTGCTCGACCGCCTGGGCATCGCCGTGCGCACCGGCCACCACTGCGCCCAGCCTCTCATCGACCACCTGGGCATCCTCGGCACCGTGCGCGCCTCCTTCGGCCTCTACAACACCTGTGAAGAGATAGACCGTCTGGCAGAGAGCATCGAGCGCGTCGCGCGCATGTTCTAATCCCCGCCCTCTCATGGCAGAGCCCCGGCCCCAGCAGCACCCTATGCGTCCTGCTGGGTCCGTGGCTCTGCCGTTTCTTGCCCTCAGCCGCCCCGCGAGTCCCAGCCACCGTCCCCATTAGTCCTCTCAGCAGCCGCGAGTCCCCTCTGTTCTCCCATTAGTCCCCTCCGCCGCCGCGCAGACCGCCGTTGCCCATGCGCAGACCACCATTGCCGCCGCGTATCGTAAGTCACGTGCCCACGTATCGTACGATACGTGCTCTCGTGCCGACCGACGCGCGCTCCCGTTTCAACCGTTACGAGCCCGCCATGACCATCGCCACAGCAACCAATGCGGTCACGCCAACCCCCAAGACGGTCACGCCAACCCCCAAGACGGTCACGCCAACCCCCAATACGGTCATGCCGTTTCCCGAACGCGTCATAATCATTACCATGGCAGTCATCAATATTGCAGAGTTGGATATACATGTAGCAGAGTTGTCCATATTCAATGCAGAGTTGTCCATAAGTAATGCAAAGCACAAACTGTCTTTTAAGGTGGCAGTAGAGATGTAATGGTGGCTGTCGGTGTGGCAGAAGCCCTATGTCGGTTTTCGTCTTGGCTGCCTTCTGTGGTCGGCAGCACCCCTCTGCTACTGATAAATGACCATTGGCAGTCACTTTTTCTGATTGTCATTTGTTGTTATCCTTGTTATATTCTAATTTTGTAGGCAAAAGCCAGAGACAATGATAGCTATCAATGACAAGCTCGACGAACGGCTGCGCCAACAGATGGACGGCTGTCTGGATGAAGATGAGGAACTGCAGTTCCGCTTCATCGCCAAATCGTATGCGATGTGCGAAAACTCGATTGCCGTATTGAGCAATCTCCGCACCGACAAGAGCCATATATACTATGGCAAGACCAGCGATATCCTGGGCTTCGAGCCTGCGGGCAGCTATGAGAAGATAGACACCATCTGGGAAGAGAAGATACTGAGCCGCATCCACCCCGACGACCAGCGCCGCCGCCATCTGCTGGAACTGGTCTACTATCAGTTTGTGAGCACCTCTCACTCGGACCGGGCCTTCGACTGGTATCTCGAAAACACCATGCGCATGTGCGACAGTCACGGCAGATATCTCCCCACCCGCCACCGCATATTCTACTTCAAGGGCCATGGTCAGCGTGGCGTGTGCTATGCCATCTGTCTCTTCAACCTTGCCCCCAAGACCAGCCATCTTGCCCTGATGCGCAACTCTCTCAGCGGCGAGGAACGGCAGATAGACATCGACGAGAAGCAACTGCTCAGCGAGAGAGAGATTACCATCATGCATCTGGTCAATGAGGGACGCTCGAGCAAGGCCATCAGCGCCTGTCTGGATATCAGCAAGAACACGGTAGACCGTCACCGCCAGAACATCATCAACAAGCTGCAGGCATCTAATATGGTCGAGGCTTGCCACAAAGCCAAACAACTGGGATTACTGGATTGATACAACAAATGATATGAAAAAACTATTGGCAATCACCGCGTTTGCTGTTATGGCTATGACAGCTGGCGCACAGAGTCTGAACAAGATGACATGGTTCAACGAACCAGCAAGTTATGACATCAAGGGCAACACCCTGGTCATGGATGTACCCGGTCATTGCGACTATTGGCGCATTTCGCATTATGGATTCACCGTCGATGATGCACCATTCTATTATGCCACCTATGGGGGTGAGTTTGAGGCCAAGGTCAAGATCTCCGGCGACTACAAGGTGCGCTTTGACCAGGCAGGTCTGATGATTCGCATCGACAAGGAAAACTGGCTCAAGGCCGGTATCGAGTATGTCGACGGCAAGTACAATCTCAGCACTGTCGTCACCCATCATACCAGCGACTGGAGCGTCATCGCCCTCAACCGCCCCGTCGACCACGTGTGGATCAAGGCCGTGCGCCGTCTCGACGCCATCGAGATATTCTATTCCTTTGACGACAAGACCTACACCATGATGCGCAACTGCTGGATGCAGGACAACACGCCGGTACAGGTGGGTCTTGCCACCGCCTGCCCCGACGGCGAAGGATTCAAGGCCAAGTTTGAAGGCTTCCAGGTAAAGCACCTGCCCGACCAGCGTCGCCTCGAGTGGCTCAAGGCCCACGCCGACAATTGATATTGTACCTCCCCCAGTGTTAAGATGCGCAGCGTCTCTACCCTATGTATACATAAAAGAAATGCAACACTTACAGCGTTGCTATGTTAGCGGGTGTCTTACCCAGGGTAGCGGGCCATGCCCGCAATCCTGGGCTGTGGAATCACAACTCTTACAGAGTTGCAGTTGGGTGCGTACCATCCACGATGGATTTCCCACATATTGCCATTGGGTGCGTACCGTCAACGATGTACTTTGGGTTAAAGCTTCATACGGAGAACCTTATAATAATACCTCATGGCATGCCATGGGGTATTATCGTTCTTATCCTCATGACACCAGCCTTGCCGTGTTTGTTGTTTCCTCTCATATAATTCACAAACCACGGAATTAAAATCCATATTTTACGGAATTTTAATCCACATTTTACGGAAAAATGCTTGTTTTATGTTCTTTTAGAGTTGCCGTTGTGGGCGTGCCATCCACGATGGATTTGCTGTATGTTACCGTCGAGTGCGTGCCGGCATCGGTGGATTTCCCAGCTCGTTTGTCCTTGGCAACTCTGTAGGAGTTGCGATTTCCCAGCCCAGAGTTGAGATGCGCAGCGCCTCTACCCTGGGTAAGGACAAAAAAAGAGAAAGCAATGCTGTAAGTATTGCGATTAGCCGAAGGCGTTACCCGCAGCAGGTTAATGGGCAGAAATGGGTTGGCGGAAATAAGAAGATTGAGTATAACGCCTACGGCTAAACGCAACTCTTACAGAGTAGCAATATTAGTGGGGCAGCTACCCAGGGTAGCGGGCCATGCCCGCAACCCTGGGCTGTGTAATCGCAACTCCTACAGAGCTGCCGCTGCAGATGGGTGGCCCCTCCCCGGCCCTCCCTTGGGAGGGCACTGAAAAAGTCCCCTTTTTTTATGACCAAAACGGAAAATGCTTACGATTTGTAACTTCTCTTTCTGCAAATCGCCTAAAATAAGGCTAAAATAGACAGATAATAAAGGGTAAAACAGCTGTTTCTCCGTCATCAACTTTCAATTTGATCGTGGGTTTTAGTTTTTCAGTGCCCTCCCAAGGGGAAGGAGATTGATAGCCATGGGAAGCCCCTCCCCAACCCTCCCCAAGGGGCGGGAGTCCCTACTTGCTGTGTTTAAGGGCGTTTGATGTGGCTCCTTCCCCTTGGGGAAGGCTGGGATGGGGCTTCTATGTTGGCTGGTACGCACCCCCGACAACTCTAACGGAGTTGCGTTTACATAGTCCAGAGCTGCGGTTGCCCTCTCCCCTTGGGGAGAGTTGGAGAGGGGCTTCGGCGTTCTATCTCCTGTCCCACTACACAAAGCGAGGGGCCACCCGCCGCTTTCCTCCTACTTGGTGTGGACTGCTGGCGAGGCCCCCTCGGTGTTCATTGTATTAGATTATGGGCATCCTGTCTGACTGGTATGCCATTATGGATTGGGAGAGATAAAGATAATTGCTACGTATAGGGTTATCCCGCTTCTATTGTGACAAGATGATATTGGCGGGATAGCCCTACGAGGTATATCATAGATTAGTTGGTAAGTATGTTGCGACATTTCTTGACGGCATGCCATAGCCATGCGGCGCAGAGGGCACGAAGGACGAGCGGGCCGTCGACGGGAAAAACGGCGAAGACAAAGGCTGTCTGCGCATTGAGAAGCATGAGGGTCTGGCGGATGTTGATTTCGCGCTCCAGAACCATCGAATAATAGCGACTCAGTGCCACCAGCGGCATGCGTACCGCTGCGGCTATTCTACTGCTGATGCTCTTGAACTCAACTGCTGGCTGTGCCGAGGAGATAACCATTTCTCTTTTCATATTGTAATGCTTTAGGTGTTGTTTCTACACGCAAAAGTATTGCAATAGTTTGCACAAAAGGTTCAAAAGCACAACTTTGTTAGTTAAATGTTATCCTGCTATAACAATTGTTAACTAAAACGCGCCTATAATCCACACTTACGCAGCAGTTTGGCTGCGCGGTCGTCGTGCTGGCGATAGGCTCTGCGCATCATTTCGACGCCGTCGTCGTAGGAGTATCTCCCGTTGTCGCATCGGCCCTGGACTATCATGTAGCCATAGAGAGCGTCGGCGTCGGCGTGTGGATAGCCGTGGTAGTCGCGCACTATCTCGAGCAGCTGTTGCGCCTTGCGGTCGTAGGCATACGTGTTTAGCCCGATGTAGATGTCTGCCAGATTGACACAGGCCATGGACGTCCTGACCGTGAGGGCGCCGTTTCCCTCTATATCGAGTTCTTCGACCATGTCTTCATAGTATTCGCGTGCCTGTTGATAGTCTTGGCGGCCGTATTTTGGGTCAAAATGCATCAGACCCAATAAGGCGAGCGCCCTGGGCTGATACTCCTGACACCGGCAGAGCAGCTCGTAGGCCTTGTCGTAATCCTCTGCCACCGGCAAGCCATAGATGAGCGCCACCGCCTGGCGGAACATGGCATAGTAATACCCATGCTCTGCCGCTATGGCAAAATAGTGGTATGCCCGTCGGTTGTACCAATCTTGGCTGAAGTGCTCTTCCAGCTGTCCAATCTCATAGTCCTCGTAGTTGGCGAAGCACTCGTCGAAGATATTAGCAAGCCTGAACTCAGCCTTGCCCCTGTCGCTGCCCCTGTAGTCATTGCCGATGAGTATCGCGATGTCGTGGGCTGCGCGGGTGTTGTAATAAGGCGCGTTGTAGTTGTCGTCGCCTTTACCGTCCATGAAGTAAACCCACGCCAGCTGCACGAGCACGTCTTCGTAGAGGTCGCTGCCGCCCACGTTGTTGGCTATGGTCGAGACGCAGCGCCTGAGCAGCGTGCGCGCAGTGTCATACTCCTCGTTGTCTATCAGCTCGTCGGCCAGTTTCCTGACATTGACATCGTCGAAGCGGAAGTCCAGGTCGATACACATCTTCATGTTGTCTATCATGTACTGCGCCATCCTCTTGCGAGCCGCTACGGGACAGAGTTTGGTCATCATCTTGCCCGCCCTGGGGTGGAATCTGTGGTACGCCTTATCCCACCAGTCCATGGCACGCCCCTTGTCCTGCTCGCATCCCAGGCCTGTGGCATAGCATCGTCCAAGGATGCCCATGCAGTCGATATTGCCCTGGTCGGCACCTTCACGATAGGCGGCGAAAGCCTGGTCGTGGAGCCCCTGCAGAGTCAGTGCCCTGCCTCGGTAGACCCATGCGTCGTCGTAGCCATTGCGAGCGGCGCGGTCGAACCACAACGCAGCCACCCTGAGGTTGCGCGCCTCGCCGTCGCGGCCCTTCATGAGCGTCCATCCCCTTCTTACCATCTGGTAGGGAGTCATGCCCTCGGCCTGGCGTGCCACTTCGTCTTCGGGGAAGTAGCCGGCCATTATCTCGTCGATGCCCTCGTAGCCATGGCTCTTTGCCATGAGCAGAAACTGTCGGGCTCCGGCTTCGTCCTTTGCCCATCCTCTGCCGTAGAAGAGGTTGTTGGCGAGGTTTACCATAGCTATCTTGTTGCCCAGGTTGGCTGCCTTGAGATACGCCTCATTGGCTTCGCTCATCCGGTCTTGCTCTGCCAGTATCCAACCGATGTTGCACCAGGCGCCATCGTAGTCGCGGCTGGCGGCGGCATAGTAGCAGCGCAGCGCCAGTACGTAGTTCTGGTTGTAGCCGTTGGTGCCGTTGGTCCAGTTGCAGCCTCTGTTGAACATATCTATGGTCGTCATGCCTTGCCACTCTTCTTCGGTCATCGGTCCGAACCATTCGCCCATCAGCCGTTGCGCCTTCTCGTGGCCATTGTCGGCTGCTGCCTTGAGGTTGCGGTAGCAGAAATGGAGCAGCGGGGGATTGGCTTGCGCCTCGGCGTGCTGCTTGACGGCGAGGGTGTAGCGGGCAGGGATGTAGCCCTTGTTGGCAGCCTGCTCCAGCCAGTAGCGGGCATTCTTCGGGTTGGCTTCACACCCGAAGCCCGAGCTGTAGAACGAAGCCAGGTTGTACATGGACTGCGCATCGTTCATCCGCGCAGCGTGGAACGTCAGGTCATGACACCGCATAGCGTTCTTCGCCGTGCCCCAACCGTGGTAGTAGCAGAGTGCAAGATTGTGGAAAGTGCCCACATAGGGGTCTTTCTGCCACGCCTGTTCATAGAGCCTTACGGCCTCGGCACAGTCCTTGAGGTCGTACTTCTGGGTAGCACTGGTGTAGAGTCGCTTGGCGGCGTCGGCATTGGTCTCGTTGTAGGGGGTGGTAAAGTCGGAAGTGCTCATATATATAATAAGGTAGGAAATAGTTATTTTGACAAAGATAGATATAAATCCCCAACTCGTGGGGATGATGTATGTTAAATATCAATAAAAGGCCCACGCCGATGCTCCTCATTGCGGGGCTGTCGGCGTGGGCCTCTATGCGTGGTGGGGGATTGGACCTATCGGCGATAGGTGTTCAGACCCTGCTGCAGATAGTCGATATAGGCGGCCACATCCTCCTTGAAACCATAGGCATGGTTGAGCGGACGGCCGTCGTTGTCGATGGCGATGTAGTAGGGCTGGGCGTTGGCGCCAAACTTGCTTGCCTGCAGATAGCTCCACTTGTCGCCGACGGTGCGCAGGGTTCGCTGCTGTCCGTTGAGGCTCACCTCGACGGGTTCTGCCAACGGCGTCTTGTCATCTACATAGAGCGAGATGAGCACGTACTGGTTGTTGAGCATATCTGCCACGGTGGGGTCGGTCCATACGGCAGCCTCCATCTTGCGGCAGTTGACGCAGCCGAAGCCGGTAAAGTCGATGAGCACCGGCTTGCCCTGGGCCTTGGCAGCCGCCATTCCCTCTTCATAGGAGTGGTAATGGGCTTCTACGGTCTTGGTGTTGAGGTTGAAGTCCTGGGTGTTGATGGGTGGCGCAAAGGCGCTGATGGCCTTGCAGGGCGCTCCCCAGAGTCCGGGCACCATGTAGATGGCGAAGGCTATGGCGCAGAGTCCTGCCATGATGCAGGGCACGGGCATGGGCTTGTCTATCTCGCCGCCCACAGCGTCTTCCTGGAACTTCAGCTTGCCGATGAGGTAGAGGCCCATGGCTCCGAAGATGACAATCCACAGCGAGAGAAACACCTCGCGGTCGAGCAGATGCCAGCCGTAGGCCAGGTCGGCAACGGAGAGGAACTTCAGCGAGAAGGCGAGTTCGACAAATCCCAACACGACCTTGATGGTGGTCATCCACGAGCCCGACCTCGGTGCCGACTTGAGCCACGAGGGGAACAGTGCAAAGAGTGTGAAGGGCAGAGCCAATGCCAAGGCGAAGCCCAGCATGCCTATGGTGGGTGCCAGCCAGTCGCCGGTGGTGACAGTCTGCACCAGCAGCAGACCTATGATGGGCGCGGTGCAGGAGAATGATACCAGCACGAGCGTGAATGCCATGAGGAATATCGAGATGAGACCTGTGGTGCTGCTGGCCTTGCTGTCTACGGCGTTGGCCCAACGGTCGGGCAGCTTGATTTCAAACCAGCCGAAGAAGGAGAAGGCGAAGACGAGCAGCAGCAGGAACAGGATGACGTTGAACACGGCGCTGGTGCTGAGCTCGTTGAGCTTGCTCGGGCCGAAGATGGCGGTGATGAGCAGGCCCAGACCCAGATAGATGACGACGATAGACAGACCGTAGGTCATGGCGTCCTTGATGCCCTTGCGGCGGTCGTCCTTGGCACGCTTGAGGAAGAAGCTGATGGTCATCGGGATGATAGGCCAGATGCAGGGCATGACGAGGGCGAGGAGTCCACCGATAAATCCTACGATGAAGATGTACCACAGCGAGTGGTTGGCTATGTTGGCCTCGCTGTCTAACGCCTCGAGCTGCTCGGTCACGGGTTGCCACCAGAGGGTCTCGGTGCTGGCGGTGACGGGAGCCACGGCGCTGTCGGCAGGAGCCACAGTGCTGTCGGCCACGACTGGGGTTGCAGTCTCGGCCACTTCGGCAGCTGCGGGCTCGGTGGCAGCAGCCACGGCGGGCGACTTGCCACTCTTCTTGAGCGCTACCTCACCCGGCGGCAGACAGTTCTCGTCGCTGCACACGCCATACTCCAGGTAGGCGTCGATGGTGTAGGTCGGCTTGGTAAACCGTATCTTCTGGACAAACTGTGCGGTGCCTTCAAAGTAGCGCACGTTCATGCCAAACATCGCATCGAAGTGGCTCTTCTCCTTGCCGCGAGGCATGAGCTTGCCTACGAGTTCTATACCGTCGGCCTTGTTGACATGGAACGAAGCCTCGGTGGGTCCGCTGCTGCCCAGGTTGGTCGAGTAGATATGCCAGCCGGCCTCGATGCGCCCGCTGAACACTATCTCTGCCTCTGCGGTCTTGCCGGTCTTGATTTCGGCGGTAAACTTTACGGGGTCTTCCATTTGGGCCATGGCTGTGAGTACCATCAGGAGCATGGCGCCCATTGCTATTATTCTCTTCATTTCTTGTAAGTGGTTGTTGCTTATTGGTGTTGGATATCTATGAATACGGGGACTGCGGTGGCGGTGCTCTCAGCCTTGAACCCTATCTGCCCGGGGGTGTAGGTGATGGCCGAGGCTGCTACGGCGCGCGAGCCCAGAGCCTGTCGCACGCGCTGGCTGAAGGTGCCTGCCGACCTCTCTGCCTGTGCCATCAGCGCCTTGATGTCTATGGGCTTGGCCGAGTAGATGACGCACACGTGGTCGGTGCCTCGGGTGTCGTCCATCTCGATATACCACTTCTCGTCGGGTATGGCTATGTTGCTCGAGCTGTAGAGTAGGGCGGGGCTGATATTGTCGGTCGGCGGGAACACACGCGTCACCTTGTTGGTGATGTCAGAGCCGATGATGTAGACATAGGCGGGGGCGCTGTTGGTGACATACAGGCGGTAGCGGGTACCGGAGATGTATGCCGACTTCATGCGGTAGATGCCAGCGTTGAGCGTGGCTGCCATAGTCTCGCCGGTGGAGAGCTGGAAGCGCAGTGAGCCTGCCAGTCTGTAGGTGGGCACGACCGGCTGGGGGCGTGGCTGCGGTTTGGGCTGTGGCTGCGGCTTGGGCTGGGGTTGAGGCTGCGGTTTGGGTTGTGGCTGCGGCTTGGGCCTCTTGGCCACATACATCTCAAAGGCATAACGGGTGTTGTCGGCAAAGTCACGATACTTCACCCAGGTATAACCGTTGTTGCCCCATGCGGTGCCCCAGCTGTTGAGGATGAGGAAAGCGCCGCCGTACTTATAGTCGTCGTAAGCCACCACACACATGGCGTGGCCGCCGCCGTCATTGTTGGGCTCGGTCTTGACCCACACGTCCTTGCACTTGAAGAACGAGTTGGGCACCGACATGCCGATGATGACCGGCATGTCTTGCGACAGCGCCTTCTTGACCGTCCTCACCTTCTCATCGTAGGTGTCGAAGGGGTAGAAGAGGGTGTTGTAGTCGTCTATAGTGTGGTTCCGCGCCTTGTCGAAGAGCGCTGCGGGGATGTAGTCGGCACAGAGCACGTTGAAGTCTCTGAACTTGGGCGCGCCCTTCTCGGTGAGCAGGTCCAGGGCGTCCTGTATGGATGTGCCGTCGCTGCATCCGGGCTTGTTGCTGCCCTTGATTTGCTTGTAGACGAATATGGGCGAGAACGCCTCGCGGTCTATCACTATCTGCGATGTCCACCCGTTGCGTATGGCGTCGGCTATTGTGCGTGCAGCGTATGATGTGGCCCAACTGGTGCAGGTTCCAAACTGTCCCTGGTTGCGGGCGACGGGGCAGAAGCGCCTCAGAGAGTAGGCCTTGGGCAGCACGGTGTAGTCGCGGGTAAGCAGGGTGGCCTGGCGCGGTATGCGGGCGTAGGCGTCGTCGTCGAAGACCAGTCCGGTGCCGTATTCGCTCTGCGCCATCATGCCGGTGGCACAGAGCAGGGTTATGAGGAGTGATGTAATTCTCATGTCTGTCTACTTGTTGTTGAAGATAAAGTCTCCCTGGAACAGCGAGCTGGAGTACCAGGGCGTCTGCTGACGGTTGGTGGCGGTAAACACGCTGGCGGCGACACGCTTGAACACCGTCTCGATAGACAGTCCGGGCGTGTCGAGCGTCTGCAGCAGTGCTGTAGTGTATGGACTGTTGCGGTTCTGGCCGTCGGCAGCCACGCTACCTGGGCTTGTGGCGTAGGAGATGAATGTTCCCACGGGCGCATTGACAGCCGAGAGACCCCTGTCGGCGCTTCCGCGATACCAGCTGCGCTCAAAGGGGTTGTTGCGGCAGGCGTCGAGAGCGATAATCTTCATCTTGCAGCCCGACTCGTCGAGCTTGTCGAGCACGCGGCCCAAGTCGGTACACTCATACTCCACATCGCTCGCCGAGTGCATATTGGCGTTGATGGGGATGAGGTAGTTGGCACCCTTGTACTGTATGCCGTGACCGGCGTAGTAGAACATGGCGGCGTCGTAGCCCTGTGCGCGCTGTCCCAGCTGGTTGATGGCGTCGTCCATCTGCCGTTTGGTGCCGTTCTGGAGCAGGATAACCTCGAAGCCCAGCGTTTTGAGCTTGGCAGCCATATCTGCGGCGTCGTTCTGCGGGTTGGCGAGCCGCTGGGCGGGGTATGCCGAGTTGCCTATGACGAGGGCGATGCGCTTGCCCTGGGTTACTGTCACTGGCTTGGTGGTCTGGCGCACTACGGTGCGCTCGGAGGTGGCGGTGCCGTCGGCATTGGTGGCGCTCACCTTGATGATGTTGCTACCCTCGACGAGGGGCACGGTCTGCTCGATGCGCATATCCGAGCCATCGTTGGTCACTGCCTTGATGCCACGATACATCTGACCGTTGACATAGACATGTGTGGCGGTAATCTGGCTCTTTGAGCGTATGCCCACCGATATCTTCACGCTGGTCAGCGTGGTGGTGGCGGGGAGGGTGGTCCAGGTGAATGTGGGCACAGCCTTGACGGTCACCACGGGAGCGGGCTTGGGTTGGGGTTGTGGCTTGGGTGCGGGCTGGGGAGCTGGCTGCGGGGCGGGGGTGCGGTCGTCGTAGACGGGGCGTACAAGGATGCCGCGCGCGGGGAAGTCGCATTCGTCGATGCGGGGCTCTATCTTGCCTTTGGGGTTGTTGTTACACCAGAAGGAGATAATCTCGGCGGGGCCATAGCCATAGTTCATGACCTCGCTCGACCAATAGTAGCTCACCTTGCCTATATAGTATTTCTTCAGCTTGTTGTTGTCGCTATCCAGCCATCCGCCGTTGGTGAGGAAGATGTGGTTGCCGTTGGGGCCGGTCACCTTGATACACTTCCTGCCATTGACTCTGTCCCACTCAAACTTGCACTTCTCTATCAGTTCGGTCCAGTCTGCCTTGTTGGGCATGCGCCAGTGGCTGCGCAGAATGACTCTGGCGGCATCGTATTGGGGCAGAAGGATGTTGTCTTTGCCCACTCGCTCGGCCAGTTGGCTACTTATCTGGCTTCGGTATATGGTCTTGTTGGGGTCCAGCTTGGCTTGGATGGCAGGGGGATAGGCAGAGGCCTTGTAATCCTGCATCCATACTCCCTTGGGCTCACCCCATTGGAAGTAGTACTTGCTCTCCCCGTCGGCGCTGCCAAGGTCGGCATCGGCCCACTTGACCGACAGACCCAGGTCTACGGCCTTGATGTTCTGCGCCTGCAGCGCGATGGCTACCAGGGCAAGAAGTGTGGTGATGATGTATCTCTTCATCGTTGTGCGGATAGTGGATAGTTACTTTTGGGTTGGTATACAGTCTCTCCGGAGCAGCAACTGGAGCACCGGGGCGGCGGCTGACGGCTGGCGGGGTGAACACACTGGCGGCTGGCAGGGCTGACAGGGTAGGGATAATCGGCGCTGGGGCTCTGCTCATGACCTGTCTGCTCGCGTCAGGGTAAGCGAAAAGCCTCATGAGCCTTAGACTTCCCGAGGGAATGGAAGGCACATGAGGCTCTACAGTCTATATTTATCCTACCTGGCTTCCAGGCTTGACATCCTTGGATGTGGTGGTCACAGAGAGTGTGCCGTCGTAGTTGACAGCCGAGAGTATCATGCCCTGGCTTTCCTCGCCCATCATCTTGCGTGGCGCGAAGTTGGCTACAAACAACACCTGCTTGCCCACAAGCTCCTGGGGGTCTTCATAATAGGCAGCGATGCCGCTGAGGATGGTGCGGCCGTCCTTGGTGCCGTCGTCGATGTGGAACTTGAGCAGCTTCTTCGACTTCTTCACCTTTTCGCACGAGGTGACGAGGCCCACGCGGATGTCCAGCTTCTCAAAGGTGTCGAAGTCCACGTTCTCCTTGATAGGCTCGGGCTCATAGTTGGCAGCCTCGTTGGCCTTCTTGGTGTTCTCGAGCTTGAGCAGCTGAGCGTCGATGACGCTGTCTTCCAACTTCTCGAAGAGCAGCGACGCCTCTCCCAGCTGAGTGCCGGCGGCGAGGATGTCCATGCTGCCCAGCTGTTCCCACTCGAAGCTGTCCATATTGAGCATGGCGCGCAGCTTCTTGGAAGAGAACGGCAGGAAAGGCTCGAAGGCGATGGCGAGGTTGGCGCAGAGCTGCAAGCACACGTAGAGGATGGTCTCCACACGCTTGGGGTCGGTCTTCCACACCTTCCAGGGCTCACACTCGGTGATATAGCGGTTGCCGATACGCGCCAGGTTCATGGCCTCTTTCTGTGCGTCGCGGAACTTGAAGCCGTCGAGCAGCTCCTCGACCTTGGCCTTGACGTCCTTGAACTCGGCGATAGTCTGGCGGTCAACCTCGGCCAGCTCGCCACAGGCGGGAACCACGCCGCCCCAGTATTTCTTGGTGAGCTGCAGTGCGCGGTTGACAAAGTTGCCATAGATGGCCACCAGCTCAGAGTTGTTGCGCTCCTGGAAGTCCTTCCAGGTGAAGTTGTTGTCCTTGGTCTCGGGAGCATTGGCTGTGAGGACATAGCGGAGCACGTCCTGCTTGCCGGGGAAATCGACGAGATACTCGTGGAGCCACACCGCCCAGTTGCGCGAGGTGGAAATCTTGTCGTTCTCCAGGTTGAGGAACTCATTGGCAGGCACGTTGTCGGGCAGGATATATCCGCCGTGGGCCTTGAGCATGGTGGGGAAGATGAGGCAGTGGAACACGATGTTGTCCTTGCCGATGAAGTGGATGAGGCGGGTATCGTCGTCCTTCCACCACTTCTCCCAGTTGCCCCAGCGGGCCGGGTCGCTGTCGCAGAGCTCCTTGGTGTTGGAGATATAGCCGATGGGCGCGTCGAACCACACATAGAGTACCTTGCCATCGGCACCCTCTACGGGCACGGGGATACCCCAGTCCAGGTCGCGGGTCATCGCGCGTGGCTGCAAGTCCATGTCGAGCCACGACTTGCACTGTCCATACACGTTGGGACGCCACTCCTTGTGTCCCTCCAGTATCCAGTCCTTGAGCCACTGCTGATAGTCGCCCAGCGGGAGATACCAGTTCTTGGTGGGACGCTTCACGAGGCCGTGGCCAGGGTTGTTCTTGTTGGTGGGGTTGATAAGCTCCTCGGGCGAGAGCGTGGCTCCGCACTTCTCGCACTGGTCACCGTAGGCACCCTCGGCACCACAGCGCGGACAGGTGCCCACGATATTGCGGTCGGTGAGGAACTCGCCGGTCACCTCGTCACAGTACTGCTCCTCGGTTATCTCTTCGAGCTTTCCGTCGTCATAGAGCTTGCGGAAGAAGTCGGATGCAAACTTGTGGTGTATCTTGCTGGTGGTGCGGCTGTAGATGTCGAACGAGATGCCGAACTCTGCAAACGAGTCCTTGATGAGCTTGTGATAGCGGTCTACCACCTCCTGCACGCTGATGCCCTCCTTGCGGGCACGTATGGTCACGGGTACGCCGTGCTCGTCGCTTCCGCCGATGAATATCACATCCTTTTTCTTCAGTCTGAGATATCTTACATAGATGTCGGCAGGCACATATACGCCGGCGAGATGGCCGATATGCACACCGCCGTTGGCGTAAGGAAGCGCCGCAGTCACGGTAGTACGCTTGAAATTCTTCTCCATATTTGTTGTGATTGTATTTATTTTGGTGCAAAGTTACAAAATTATTATTAAGTAATGTGTTTGTTTACAAACAATTGCACCCTGCCGCTGCAATTATTTGCGCTGTCGCCACCCTCACGATTGCCCCCGACGCCGCCCCCATCCCCATTCCATCGCCCATGACTCCGACCAAGATAGCCCCCGCTGGCAATATGCCCGAGTCCGCTGCCGCCATGCCCGAGTCCGTTGCCGCCATACCCATACCCGCAGTCGTCATGCCAGAGGCCACAGCCATCTCGTCTGCGACCATCCCCATCTCACCCGAGCCCAAGCCCATCTCGCCCGAGCCCACAGTAAAGTTGGGTTCGTGGCACGAAATAGTGATTGCCAAGCCTGCAATAATGACTGCAAGCCCCGCAATCACTATTTCCCACCCCGCAATCAGAATAAACACCATCTCCACCCATGCCGCAAGGGTCTCAGCCTTTGCTGCATGGGTGGAGATGGTGATGAAGGTAATGGCTGTGGCGCCGCCCTTTTTATTGGGAATGCCATTGCTTCAAGTAAAGTTGTCAGTCTGCCTCTATAAACTTACAAGGATTGAAAGTTTCATGCTCTCCATGAAAGACATACCCCAGTTGATTGGATATACACTTGGTATTGCCTATCTTTACATCCGCGTTGTAGTGAGAGTGTCCATATATCCAGTAATCAATGCCGCTATCCTTGATATAATCTTCCAATTCCACGGTGAAGGCTCCATTGGCTTGGCTGTCGGCAAACTTGGGACATTGCATCTGGAAAGACGGAACATGGTGGGTTACTACAATCTTCGTTCTGGCTTTGCTGCATGAAACTGCGTCTTTCAAAAACGTAAGGCACCTTTCGTGCTCACGGTTGAATTCTGCAAACGTGAGCAACTCCCCATTGAAGATGATACGCCGGAAGTCGCTTACGACATGCTCCGTGTAGTATGCCTCGCTCAGGGGAATCTTAGCCCATAACGTTGTTATGATGAAGTCGGTGTCTTCTATATTTACAACTGCATTGTAATAACTGTGGACGTTTGGGCGTATTTCAAGGCAATAGCCATCTTTAAGTTTGGCGATGTCATAATACTTGTAAAACTCATGATTGCCCATGCAGGCTATCACTTGCTGATAGTTCTCGGAAGCCCAGTCCCAGAAAGGATGCCTGGTATAGTTGTCATCTCCCAAGTATCCGATGTCGCCTGCCAGGACGAGAATATCCCCTGTCACTTGCAGAGGGTTATCCTTCAAGTATCTCCAGTTGTCGGCAAACTCCAGATGGATGTCTGATGCGTATTGTATTCTCATGACCGTTCTGTTGTGAATAGACCGTATAATTGTTCCAGTAATGCTTCGATAAATGATGTTTCCTGGTCAAGGGATTTGGCAAGAGGTTCTGCGAGCGTACTCCAATCGTTTCTGATAGACGAGACAAAATCCCTTATACTGGCAACAATCGGTTCTGGAGCGGTAATCTCGCCGTCTTCCATGATGACCACGTTCTTCAATATGTCGGACCTGTGCTTCTTGATGTCCTTGCTGTTGACATGCTTTCCCGTAGCTTTGTCTTGTAGCAGATTGAGGTAAGCGCGTGCCTTCAGGGCTATGAGTGCAGCAGAGTCTGCATGGCGAATCCCATTGGTCAGTCTGCTGTGCTGGATGGTGAAGTGATAGAAGTCATCGTCCATGATGATGGCGCTAAGGCTTGATATCTCCTCGCTGGTGGGAAGTGGCTCGATGGTCAGTCCTTTCGGCTTGCCGAGGATGTCGGGATGCCGTGAAAGCAGTTCTATCATTTCTGGGTAGTCTGGCTTCCCATCGACAAAACGGTACAGTTCGTACTTCGGGGTTTCGCCTTCTTCCTGCTTGCGTTTCTCTGGGCGATAGCCGCCATCACGCACGAATTGCCAAAAATGCTCGGCGAAGTCGGCGGTCATCTTTTCCACGATTACTATCATGTCGATGTCGTGGGTGGCGCGTGGCCGTACAGTCGTCCCGGTCATGGTGATGTCACAAGCTGTGCCACCGATGATGACGTAGTTTTCTGAGTAGGCTTCAAACGCTTCGCGAAATTTCTCTAATCCTTCCATGCCATATCATTAATTAAACGTTCAACTTCACCCTCCACTCGTGGGTCTTGTTCATCACGAAGAGAGATGGCCAAAGACAACTTGTCTACCCATTCGGATTGTGTATCAATGATTGTAACAGGAGGGTATTTCCATGCTTCAATGATGATGTTACCATCAAACTCATTGGGGCGTACCAAGGCTCCTGATGACTTGAACTCGCGGAGTTGTTTGATGGTCACCATGATTGTCCTTTCGGTATCTGGGTTCAACCATGTATAATGTGCAAGGGCATTGATACCGCATACGGGGAAATGTTCGTCAGAAATCAGATCATCACAGTAAATACGCTCTTCAACTGGATTGAGAAGGAGCGGCAGGGCTTGTTCCCACAGTTCCTTTCCCTTCTTGTCAAAGTGAATGACCTTCCGCTTGGAGCCATCTGATATTTTCTGGCACAGCCCCATGTCTTCCAGACAGGTGATGCCAAGCGTAATGCTTGCGTATGAATATGGAATCTTGCCCTCTATGTCGCGTGCGGCCAATCCTTCGATACTCTCTATCTGCAGATGATAGAGTAACAGGTATTGAGCGACTGGTGTCAGAGCCTTGGCCTGTCTGGTTTTGCGTATGCGTTCATTAGCCAGAAGCATGGGCAAATGAACGTATTTGTCGGAGACGACAAAATACACGTCTTTGTCAATGAGCCTCTGCCGTTCATAAGCTGGACATGCAGGCAATATATATACGGTAGGACGCTGGAACAATGAAATCAGTTTGCTTGCCGTGACAGACAGGCTATGTGGTGTGGCCATTTTGCCTTTAGGCTCTGCAAACAGTAGGGACATACCATGAAACTCTCCATCGTAGAACTTGTATGTCAGCGAGTCTCCGATGGTAGCTCCCTTCATCTGTGCCTTGCTTCGTTCTTGCAACTGGACAGGTCTCCCTAATATGACAATATCTTTCGTTTTAATCATTTTGCATCATTTTAATACCCTATTAAAACGATGCAAATGTATTAAAATAATCTGACATTGCCAAAGATTTTTCTGAATATTATGTAGAGATAATGCGTTTTTGCCTTTAATCATGCATACTGATTACTTTCGATTGATACAATCTATCAACTTATGGGTGTATTTATCTCCATTTTGGATAAGCTAAAACACCTTTTGCTCAAGTCTTTGACGGGGGCTCTCATCGTGTGTGGCAACGCAGCCGACAGTACAAATTATGCCGGTGGCGACAATGGCGAGGCTGGCGGCGGCAGCGAATGGTGGTGTAGCCTACGCCTTGCCAGTCGCAGCCTTACTAAAATGTATCGTTTCATCATCATGCCGCAAAATTACCACTTCCGCGCAAGCACAGGAAACAATCACAATTAGAACCCTATCATCCAGCATTAAAGATTTCTAATCGACGGCAGGCAACGAGATGCCAGACAGCCAACTCTTCACCATCTCCATGCCTCCTGGACGGGTGGGGGACGACCGTAAGACAGCCATGTGACAGCCCTTATATATAATTATAGGTGTAAGGGTGAATGAGGTGAAGATAGCGGGGGTGATGTAGGATATGTCTTAGTGCCGCAGTGGCAATGCGGAAAAGAGAAAGGGCTGGAGTCCTCGCAAGAGAACTCCAGCCCTAATCCTGTCTATGTCAGCGACGGTTAGGCGGACAATGTCAATCTGCTATTTTTCTTTATTTCCACATAATCTTGCGACTTGTGCCGTCGGAATAGCGCACGATGTAAATCTGGTGGCTTTCGGGAGTGGTCACCTGTTGGCCGCAGAGGTTATAGATGGCCCTTATCTCATGCTTGGTGTTGCCGGGGGCTACAGTATTGTCTATGCCGTTGGCTACAGATGTGTAGTTGACCACTGGGCCCATCGCCATAGAGCAATAGCCTGAGACGTTGGCTATCCATCGGTCCGAATACTGTGCCAGATCCCATGTGGCGCAGAGTCCTCCCTGGTTGCGGGTCACGCAGTAGAGGGCTATCTGGTCCTCATAGCTGCTGACACCCTGATAAGGGAATGGGCCAATGGCTACGAAGAAAGGTTTGCCCTTTGCGAGGGCTACAGGTTCGGCAAACTCGAAGGTGGTCTGTACGTATTCGGAGGCATTGCTCTTGAGCTCGCTTGCTTTGAGCGATGTCTTGGCGAGCACCTTGCCAGGTCCGCCATCGGCAGCCATATCGTATATCGCCAGCTCGATGGAGGCGTCGGGTTCACGAGTCTTGGTTGAGGCGAAGTAGGCGTCGACGGTCTTCACGGTAGCATCGGCCAATGGTGCAGGATATTTCTCGGCAAAGCGGTCGAGGCCGCACATATTGCTGCCAGCATAGAAGCCAAAGCTGTCGTAGCTGATGGGTTTGAGATTGTCTATCTCCTGCTCGGTGATGTTCCATATCATCATTTCGCCGCCAACCTGCAGGCACTCCGCCTTGTATGCCTGATTGGAGCCGATGGCATTGGCAGTGGTGAGAGTCACATCATAGCGACCTTCCTTGGTAAAGGTAACGGTGGGGTTCTGCTCGGTGCTGGTCAATGTCTCGCTGTCGCTGGTGAACTTCCATTCCCAAGAGGTGGGCGCCCCCTCGCTCTTGTCGGTGAACTGTACGGGTACTCCGGCGGGAACAAATGCCATGTCGGCTGCAGTGGTGTAGGTGTCGGAGGTGATGGCAAAGGCTGAGGTGGGTGCCTTACCGATGATTTCGACAAACTGCTTGATTTCCTTCACATCCTTCTCGCTCTTGCGACTGATGGTAAGGGTGACGTCGTAGATGCCCTCTTTGGGGTAAGTCACTGTGACGCTGTTGCCGGCATACTCGTTGTTCTCGCTGCCAGGGAGCGTCCATATCGTCTTGGTGGGCTCGCCCTGGCAACGGCTGATGAAGGTGATAGGCTCGTCGACGGAGGCTGTGATGCGTGTGGCAGCCTCGGGGTTGTCGCGTACCAGACGGAAGGCGTCGATGGCCAGGTTCTCACCGTCAAAGTTGTAGTTGAGCACTATCTGCACTTTGTGTCAAGCATAGGCGGCGAGGTCTATGTCTATCTTCTTCCACTGCATGATGTCGTCGGAGACAAAGTTGTTTTCCAACGTCCAGCGATAGATGTAAAACAGGGTGGTTGTCTGTCCTGTGGTAAAATCGGTAACGTCAATCGTCCATGGCGCCCAGTTCAAATTTTTGGTCTTGAAGTAAGCGTAGAATTCCAGACGTTGCCCCTCTTTGATGTCGAAAACGGGCGAGGTGAGCGGTGCGGCGCCGTCTCCGGCTGCGTAGGTAATGGCGATAGATTTCTTGTCGCCGTCTCTGACCTCATCGAACTTCATATCGTCTATGTGCCACTCGCTGGGTACCGTCCAGTCGGCGAGGTTCTTGCAGGACTCGAAATACTGGGCGTAGTCTGCCATCACCGACTTGTCGGTAGTGAAGTCGGCCTTGAGCGGCATGCTGATGGTGAAGTCGGCTTCTATCACGGGGCTTTTTGTGCCTCTGCCGCGCGTCATCACATAGAGCTTGCAGGAGCGGTCGATACGGATGGTTCCAGTCTGCCCAGTTATCATGTAACTGGTGTTGGTGTCGCTGTTCTTGAACTCTTCGGCGCTCTTGGCCACGGTGGAGTACCATATCTCCGTGGCGGCAGCGTCATCGGTGGTGACCTGTACCTCTACGGCGTGGTCAAAGGTGCCGCCCATAGGAGTCATCTCGGGAATCTTGAGCGGAGAGCGGGGAATGATGCCTACCTCGAGGGTGGCTGTGCCGGGGCGGTATTCGTCGTTGCCGGCAAACGAGGCGGTCACCGTCACTACGGTAGTGGCTTCGACCAGCGCCGTGCTTATCTTACCACTCTCATCCACCTGGCAGATGGACTTGTCTGATGAGGTGTAGACGATGGGCATCAGTCCGTGGGGGTTACGCAATGGGGCTTCGAGAGCCGTGCCGGCGAGGATGCCGACAGAAGAACTGTAGAACGAGAGTTCTGGGTCTTTGCGTGTGTCTTCATCGGCATATACAGAAAGGCCGGTGAAGAGAAAGGCCCAGAGGAGTAAGAGGGTCTGTTTTATAATTGTTGTTGAGTTAAAGTGAAAAAGGATGCGCCACAACTTGAGTGACGCATCCTTTGATGTATTGTTGGTTGGTTTATCTCTTGACAAACTTCATGCTTACACCGTTCTTTCTTACGATGTAGATGCCAGGAGCCAGATTGCTTTCAGACACCTTGACACCGTTCAGGGTGTAGATGCCGTCGGCAACCTTGGATGTATGTCCGGCTTCGATGTTGCCGATGCCATCAACGGTGCCTTCTACGATATTGGTGAAATTCTCCCAGTAGATCGCGCCCCTGTAGTTGTCGACTGAGCCAGCAGGAACATGCACTGTACATGTGGGATAGATGCCGTCTTCGAAAGTACCATAGTTGGCTGTCGGTGCCTTTTCTCTCTTGGCGAAGATGTGGGCCAGCTTCTTGCAGCCTTTGAATGCGTCGCCGTCGATGTAGGTCACTGTTGTGGGGAGGGTCACCTTGGTAAGTTCGAAGCAGTCTCTGAAGGCGTTGGTTCTGATACGGGTCACACCTTCGGGGATGACGATGTCCTTCAGGGCATGGCAGCCAACGAATACATTGGATCCGAGCTCTGGCTTGGAGCTGCTCTCCGGCTTCAGAGCGGCAGGCAGCACGACGTGCTCAAGAGACACGCAAGCCTCGAAAGCATAGTTACCGATGCGGGTGATGTTGTCGGGGATAGTCAGAGTGCCCTTGAGGTTGTAGCAAGAACCGAATGCTCCACCCTCGATGGCTGTAGCTGTAGCGGGGAATACGAAAGACTCCAGCTTGCAGTGGTCAAACATATACTCGCTGATGATATTGGCGGTAGTAGTGAACTCGAGATTGGTGGTAGAGTTTTTGTAGTAGCTGTCTCCACCTGCCACAATGTTGGCACCAGAGAGGTCGAGGCTGACGAGCTTGCCCGATGTCTCAACATTCATCTTGTCACGTCCAGCCATCTCGCGGAGGCAGAGAATGTCGGAACTGTTGATGTCGCCAGTAACCTTGATTTCGGTCAGGTTGAACTTGTCTGCGCCTACGAGAGTAGACAGGGTGCCGGCGGTCTTGACATCGATGGTCTTGACACCAGTCTCGGGAGTGGTGGTGCCGCCCTCTTCCTTGATTTCCTTGAAGAGACTCCAGTCGGTATCGGCCTTATACATATCTGCACAGCCTGCGGGCACATAGAGAGTGATGTTTCGCTGGTCGATGCCGGCAAATGGCTTCCAGCCCTTGTTGGGCAGAGTGGTAGCAGCGATATGTATCTCGGTAACTGATGAACAGCCGCTGAACATGCCGTAGCTCAGTTCGGTAACAGTAGCGGGGATGGTTATCTTGGTCAGTGCAGTACAGTTGGCGAGTACTGAGCTGGCAATCTTTGTTACTTTGGGGAAGTCGAAAGTGACGAGTGACGAGCAGCCTTCGAATGCGTTGTCGCCCACCTCGGTAACCTCTTCGGGGATGGTGATGGCAGTCAGCTTGTTGGATTGCTTGAACGACTCGCTCTTGATGGCGCGCAGCGACTTGGGCAGCTTGATTTCCTTCAGTGTGGTCATCTCAAAGCAGTGGCTCTGCACGGTGTTCTCTGCAGCGGCAGCCTTGTTCCACTTGTCTTTCTCATAGAAGTTGCCACCTCCGGCTACGAAGTTGGCGTCGGTCAGGTCGAGTATTTCGAGTTTGCCGCTGGTGGGGTCGCTCTTGATGTCGCGGCCAGCCATCTCGCGGATGTAGAGCAGGTCGTCACCGTTGATGTCGCCCTTGATGGTAAGCGAGGTGATGGTGAGTTTCTCAGCTGCATCGATGGTCGTAGAGAGTGTGCCAGCTGCGGTGAGTTCTACAGAGCGTACTACCTCGGTAGTACCGGGCTCTCCAGGATTGACGGTGGGGTCGTACTCTGACTCCTTCTTTACTTCCTTGAACAATTTGCAGGTATAGTCGTCCTGATACTTCTTCAGACTCTCGTCGGGTACATACAGGGTGATGTCACTCTGGGTGATGCCGCTGAAGGCAGAATAATTTATCGAGGGAACGTTGGCAGCAGCGATGTGAATCTCGGTGAGAGCAGAGCAGTTCTTGAAGATGTTGCCCTTGAGGTCGGTCACTGTCTCGGGGATGACAACCTTGGTCAGAGCGGTACAGCCCGAAAGAACGAAGGCAGAAACTATCTTGACCTTGGGGAACTCGAATGATTTGAGTGAGGTGCATCCGCTGAAAGCGCTGGCGCCAACCTCTGTCACATCCTTGGAGAAGGTAACACTGGTAAGAGCGGCGCACTTCTCGAAGGCACTGTCCTTAATCTTGGTAACAGAGTTGGGGAGTTTTACCTCTTTTAATATGGTACCGGCAAAGCAGTAGGAGCCTACAGTGGCATCGGCGGGTGAGCCCTTCTCGGTGAGGCTCTTGTCGTAGTAGTCTCCGCCGCCAGCCACAAAGTTGGCTTCGGTCAGGTCGAGCACTTCGAGTTTGCCTTCGGTGGCTACGCCCTTCTTGTCACTGCCAGCCATCTCGCGGAGAAACAGTATGTCGGCTCCGTTGAGGTCGCCCTTGACGACAAGTGAGGTTGTGGTAAACTTCTGGTCAGAGGTGACCAGTGTGTTGAGGGTTCCAGCAGTAGTCACATTGACGGTTACTGGAGTCTGTTCGCCTGCTTTGGCCTGGGCAAACGCATCGGTAGGTGCAACAGCGAGAATGCTGGCTGCCACCATACCCAAAAGGTGTGAATTGTGTTGCATAAGCATGTATTATGTAAGTTAATTATCTCTCTCCGTGGTTAACATACCTCTTAGTCAGGGTGCATAGCATAGATACAGGATGGCTCAGAAGGCGTGTTGTCGCATTAATTTGCCACAAAGGTAATGGATTTATTTATAATATGTATCGTTGTTTCCTTATTTTTTTTGAGTGGCGCAATATTTTTCGTGATTTTTCCAACGTTTACGCATTATTTGTGTATCTTTACGCTGAAAAATGCCCGTTTTTGGGCACTTGCCTGCAACAAAGATGCAAGATTATTCATTAAAACTCATCTATATGAAAAAACATCTACTTACGTTGGTATTAATCACATTGGTATCATTGACAGCCAATGCGCAGACCGTCTACGAGTCGCTCAAGGGGCAGCCCGTGCATGTCGTTTCGGGCAACGGGACGATTGACCATTCTCTATCTGCAACTCAGACTTCTGTGGCGGCACCTATGTGCAAGGCTGAGGGCGAGGGCGGTACAAAGGTTCCGTTGGAGTATCTCTTCGTCAATGGCGCCGATGTTCCCTTTGGCGCCGACGGCTTCCCCGAAGCTCCTGGCTCTAATGCGGTCTTTGGTCGTATCACCGCCGATAAACTCAAACCCTATGCCGATTATAGCATTGTGGGTATCGCATTTATAGTGGCTTCAGACTTGGGCTCCGTTCCCAGTATCATAGCGATGGAGCGCCGTACTGATGGATAACATACTGTAGCTGGTGGAAACATCGAGAGTTATGATGTGACCAATGCTACCAATGGCATCGTGCTCAATGAGGTGGGATGTACACAGACTTATGTCATTCCCAAGGAGCCCAAGGACATTCTCTTCGGATATGGCTATACCCAGTCGGCCACTGGTACTAATGCCGACAAACCTATCTTCCTGGGCAAGACCACTGATACGGCCAACGGATATCTGGTACTGGGTACCCTCAATGCAGCCTATGGTCGTGGCATCTATACGGTGAGTAGCGCCAAGTTCCCTTATGCCGCTTGCGTGCAACTCATTCTCTCCAATGGCAGCACGACAGAAATCGTTGGCGTTGACGGCAAGCGCGACGTCAAAGTCGTAGAGCGCTATACTCCCGACGGGCAGCGTGTTTCTGCCCCTGTGGACGGAATCAATATAGAAAAACTAAGCGACGGCACTACGCGTAAGGTGTTTGTGCAGAAGTAAAGCCATACGGATAAAGGCCCCGAAGAACGCGACACTGATGGTCGTATCTTCGGGGCTTATAGTGTCCATACTTGTTCTCCATGTCTTTCTGTTGATGTCATCGGAAGGTCGGCAGACAGCCATGTGGTCACCCCTATATATAATAATAGGTGTAATGGTGGCCCAGATGGGGGTGAAAGCGGTCGTGACGGCGGTGGAGATGGCGACGGGCTCGGAAGGGGTGTGCTACAGGGCGTTGGAGATGACTGCGGCGATGGCGTTAACTAAAGTTGGCAGGAATGGCGGTGGCTGTTAACAGAATTTTGCAGGTTATGGCGTGCGCAGATTTGGTATCGACGAAGTGCGTGACTACCTTTGCATTGTCAAAAGTACCGGAACGGATGACAACAAGCGAACACACAAACACAATGTCAAACTAACAAAAATCAATCATTATGTTGAAGTACAAATTGTATCAAGACAACCGCAGCAATGCGCAGCACAAGGGCAACTGGTATGCCCACATGAATCTCGACGGCACTATGGGCCTTGACGAATTGGCCGCTCACATGTCTGACCATGGCACCCCTTACTCCAAAGGTGTAATCTGCGGTGTGCTGAACGATATGGTGGGATGTATCAAGGAACTTGTGCTCGAGGGCAATGCCGTGAAGCTCGACAACCTTGCCATCTTCTCGGTAGGAATTGAGAGCAAGCCTGCCAACACCAAGGAGGAATTTAATGCCCGCACCCATATCACCGGTTACAAGTTGCGGGCGCGAGCCACTGGTGGCAGTATCAATGCCCGATTGAGCCAACTTGCATCCATCAATCAGATGGGCGAGTACAGCCATGACGAGGCAGAGACGGCAGAGAACAGCCAGGACGCCAATAACGGCGAATGATGACACAGGAGGCGACGCTGCCGGTCAGGCATCATGGATGACATAGGAAGAGAGGCAGACTAACCTCACTGAGACCCAAGAGTCCCCGAGGAAGGCGAAGGATGAAAATCCTACCCTGACTCGGGGATTTTTGTTGTCCTCCCTTACCGTCGCCGCGACAAGCCGGCTGATGGCGATGAGAGTCTGGGAAGGAATGGCGACCGGAGATGGGCGCAGCAGGATGATGGCTGCCGTTGGCGCGACTTTTTGCAGCCGGACAGCAAATTATAACACAATTTTTTTGAGACTTCGGATAAATATCACTACTTTTGCGGTCATGATGAAGATGTATCGTATCATAGGTATGGTGTGCCTGATGGTGGCAGCGATAACTGCTGACGCTCAGACCGCTAAGCGGGCGGGCATAAACCCTGAAGACCGAAAGGTGGACATGGACAACCCCACCTTTGTGCCTATGGTCAAGGTGGGCAAGGTGCTGCTGGGCCGCGACTCGGTGCAGTATGTCGAGCTCAATAACATCTATGTATATCCCAAGCCCGTCTTCAAGAACGAGCGGCAGATGATGGCGTACAACAGACTGGTCTATAACGTGAAAAAGGTGCTGCCTATAGCCAAGGAATGTCGTGGCATCATCCTCGAGACCTATGACTATCTGCAGACATTGCCCAACAAGGAAGCGCGCGACCGCCACCTGAAACTCGTGGAGAAGGGCATCAAGGCCGAGTATACTCCCCGCATGAAGCGGCTTACCTACCAGCAGGGCAAACTGCTCATCAAACTGATTTACCGTGAGTGCAACTCGTCGTCCTACAATCTTATCCAGTCGTTCTTTGGTCCCACCCGCGCTGGCGTCTATCAGGCCTTTGCCTGGGTCTTCGGAGCCAGTCTGCGCAAGGGCTACGAGCCTGAGGGAGTAGACCGTTTCACCGAGCGCATCGTGCGCCAGGTAGAGAGCGGGCAAATCTGACGCCGCCACGCATTGCTTCAGAAAATCTTATGCTATCAATAATGCCATGGGCACCATCTTGACGGATGGTGCCCATGGCGTTTTATCGCTTGATGTGGCCCTGCAGCGTGGTATAGAACTGGTCGACTATTTCGAGCATATCTGCGGGCAGGTATTCATAGGCTTTGGTAATCATCTCTTCGGGTATCTCGTAGTAGGCTTCGGCTATGCTGCCGCAGATGGCACCCTTGGTGTCGGTGTCGCCCTGGGCGAGGATGGCTGTGCGTATGGAGTCTTCGAAGTTGTTGCTGTCGAGAAAACAGCTGATGGCCGCCGGCACCGTCTCCTGGCAGGTGGCGTCGAAGTGGCCCTCGTTGCCGAGTCTGTAGACCTCCTTGAGGTCGGGGATGTCGTAGCCGAAAGTCTGCTTGACGGTGCCTATCACCTCATCTTTGGTGATGCGCACCGTGCGCAGCCAGTAGATGAGCGTAGCCACACACTGTGCTCCGCGTATGCCTTCCCTGTGGCAGTGGCTGGGCAGCGCCGTCTTCATCGCCTCGTCCTGCATCTGGTGGAAGTCGTCGTAGAGCCATCCTATCGGGCTCACCCGCATCGCCGAACCGTTGCCATACGAGGCCTGGGGCAGATGGTCGGCGCTCTGCAGCCACTTCAGGAACCTCCCTCCATAGCCTCCCATGGGGTCGGGATAGCGGCTGCACCAGTCTACCAGTGCGTCCTTGTACTCCCGATGGTTCATCGCCGCATCGGCTATGGCGATGGTGCAGATGGTGTCATCGGTGTAGCTGCAGTCGGGGCTGAAGAGCTTGAAGCCCGGTGTAGCCACATTTTCAAACTCGAATCGCGACCCTACGATGTCGCCAATGATAGCTCCTAACATAATGGATAGATTTAGGTGGATGATGGTTTACTCTTCGGTGTAGATGACCTGAATCATCGTCTGTCCCACGGCTTTGAGGGTGTTGCGGCTGATGTGCTCCATGTTGTCGTTCAGCGTGTGCCACGTGGGTCCGAAACTGCTCTGGGCGCAGTCGGGGTAGAAGGGGATGATGTCTATCGTGGGTATACGTGCCGTCTGGTTGAGTGGGATGTGGTCGTCGGTGACCATACCTCCCTCCTGACGGGGGAAGAAGTTGCCATAGCCGGCCTTGCGGGCTGCCCGCCATACCTTCTTGACTATCTCCGGCGCAAACTGCATTGACATTCCCTCCTTGTAGAAGCGTGCTCCCTCGCCGCCTACCATGTCGAGCAGGATGGCGTAGCGCACCTCGAAGCCGTCGGGGAGATGGCTGGCGAAGTGCTGGGCACCCAGCGCCCATGTACTCTCGCTGTCGCCGCTGTTGATCCACTGCGGGGTGCCCCAGTCTTCGGCGTCGAAGCACACGAAGTCTACTCCGATGTTGAGGGTGGTGTCGCGGTGGATGAGGCGAGCCACCTCGAGCATCACAGCCACACCGCTGGCGGCGTCGTTGGCAGCGAGGATGGGCTTGCGCCAATTGGTGGAGTCGGGGTCATTGTCTGCCCACGGACGGCTGTCCCAGTGGGCGCAGAGCATGATGCGTGTGGAGCGCTCGGGATGCGACCGGGCTATGATGTTGCGGCATTTGAGCGTGGTGCCGTCATATCCCGTCACATCGGCTTGCTGTATCTCCAGTTGGCAGCCATACTCTTCAAACTTCTTCTCTATCCACTGCGCGCAGCGGTCATGCCCCTCGGTGTTCATGGCTCTTGGGCCAAAGTCACACTGGGCCTGGGTGAAGGCGTAGGCACTGTCGGCGCTGAACGCGGGACCCACGGGGTCTATCTTGTCCATACTTTCTTCCATGTCTATGCTGTCGGCATGTCCCCATCCGGTGTTCATGCCGACGGCAGCGATGGCAACCACCACGGCGGCGGTCGCTCCTCCTATTATCATCTTCATTTTTCTGGTCATCATTGTCCTTTGTTGTATTGTTGTACTTGGTTCATCACGCGCAGCCAGTTGCCGCCCCATATCTTGGCGATGTCTTCGCGGCTGAAGCGCTTGGCGAGCAGCTGCTCGGTGAAGAGTATCGCCTCTGAGGCATCGGCTATGCCTCTCACTCCGCCGTCGCCGTCGAAGTCGGTGCCTATGCCCACGTGGTCTATGCCCATCACGTCGATGGCGTGTTGCAGATGGGCTACGGCGTCGGTGATGGTGGCTTCGGCCTCGTTGCGCAGAAATCCGTGGTACAGCGTAATCTGTGCCACGCCACCCTTGCGGGCGAGGGCACGCAGCTGGTCGTCGGTCAGGTTGCGCGGCACGTCGCAGAGGGTCTTGCAGTTGCTGTGGCTGCACACGATGGGCGTGGCGCTGAGGTCGAGGGCGTCGTAGAAGCTGGTCTCGGCAGCGTGGGAGAGGTCGACCATAAGCCCCAGGCGGTTCATCTCGGCTATCACCTCTGCTCCCCAGGGGCTCACGCCGCCATGGGTGGCTGTGCCGCGGGCAGAGTCGCAGATGTCGTTGTCGCCGTTGTGGCAGAGGGTGACATAGACGATGCCACGGTGGGCAAAGTGGCGCAGATGGCTGAGGTCGTGCTCGATGGCGAGACCGTTTTCAATGCCCGTCATGATAGATTTCACCCCGTCTTGCTTGTTCTGCCACAGTTCTTGTGGGTTTCTGGCGCGGCGTACGACGTCGGGATGGGCGCCGAGGATTTCGTCTATGCGGTCGAATATCATGTCGGCATACTCATGGGGCGAACCGGCAGGCAGCGGGGCTATCTCGGCAAAGTTCTGTCCGGGCTTGGGTTGGGGCAGATACGCCACCATGGTGGTGGCGTCGAGCCGTCCGTCTGTCATCTTGTGCAGGTCTACGAGGATGCGAGGGTCGCGGGTGCCGAAGTCCACCCCTTGCGGGAAGAACATGGGCGTGTCGCAGTGGGAGTCGAGGGTGAGGGTGCGTCGGTGTACGCTCTTGGCTTCGGCGAAGAGGCTTGCCCGGCAGGTGAGCCATTGGAATAGCGGCAGTCCGTCGGCTCCGAGCCATTCGGGATGCCACTGCACGCCGATGATGCCTTTCTGCTCGCTGCTCTCTATGGCCTCTACCACTCCGTCGGCCGCTGTCGCCGTGACGGTCATGTGGGGTCCGCCGGCTGTCACCGCCTGGTGGTGGAACGAGTTGACGTATATACGCTCTTCAGCGTAGATGGCGCTGAGCATCGAGCCCTTCCCGATGGTCACCGAGTGGGTGGGCTCCTGTCGGTCGGCGTCTTGCGAGTGCTTGAGCTGCATCTCGGCATGCTGCGCCACACTTCCGCCGAGGGCGATGGCGAGTGTCTGCATGCCGCGGCAGATGCCGAGCATGGGTAGCTGGCGGTTGAACGCCAGGCGGGTGATGAGCAGTTCGGGCAGGTCGCGCTCGGCGTTGATGTTGCCCAGCTGCGGCTGCGGCTCTTCGCCCGTCCAGAGCGGGTTGTAGTCTCCGCCACCCGTGAGCAGCAGTCCGTCGATGCGGTCCAGCGTTCCCGCGAGGATATGGCGGTCGGCGATGGGCGGGATGATGACGGGAATGCCGCCGGCAGCCTCTACCTGGCGGTAGTAGCGGTCGCGCAGCGTGGCGTCGCCCTGACTATAATTTGCAGTAATGCCTATCACCGGACGGCTTTCACCCTCGGGATAGGCAGTATATATCTTCTGGAGATGGGCCTCCAAATCGAAATGTTCCATTATTATCAGATAGGCATAAACTAATACTTACTGTGGCTGTGGCACCACTGTCGGGGCTGTCGGATTAGACCTCGTCGGGCTGGATGGTTATCTCGCGCTTGATGCTCTGCTCGAGCGAGATGAGGGTCTCTGTCGACACCACGCCGGGGATGGTCTGCAGCTTGTTGTTGAGCAGGTCCATGAGCTGCTCGTTGTCGCGGGCGTAGAGTTTCAGCAACATGGTGTATGAGCCAGTGGTGAAGTGACACTCCACAATCTCGGGTATGCACAGCAGGCGCGACACTACCTCCTTGTACATGCTTCCGCGCTCGAGGTTGATGCCCACGTAGGTGCAGGTGGTATAGCCCAGACTCTTGGGGTTGACATAGAAACCGCTGCCGGTAATCACTCCGTTGTCTATCAGATGCTGTACGCGCTGGTGAACGGCTGCACGCGACACGCCGCACTCGGCTGCCACATCCTTGAAGGGCATACGGGCGTTGGTGGATAAGATACCCAGTATCTTTTTATCCAGTTTATCTACTTTCTCCATATCTTGTAAAAGTGTTGGTTACGATTAACTCAACAAAATTACGCTTTTCTATTGATACTGGCAAACAAAATGCACGATATTTTACCCAATATCGTGCATTTTGTCAGTAATTGGCCTCTCCGAGGGGCTAATCATCGAATGGTAGGGGCAGTTCCTGCCCGGTGAGGTTGTAACTGCGACGGTGATAGGGGGTGATGCCGTGCTGGCGTATGGCCTCGCGGTGCTCGCGGGTGGGGTAGCCCTTGTTGCGTCGCCAGCCATACTGCGGACACTCGTCGTCGAGGGCGTCCATATAGTCGTCGCGGAAGGTCTTGGCCAGGATGCTGGCGGCGGCGATGGCCTGGTATTTGCCGTCGCCCTTGACGATGGTGGTGTAGGGCAGGTCGCCGTAGGGCTTGAAGCGGTTGCCGTCGACGATGACGGCTTCGGGTCTCACGCCGAGCTGGTCCAGGGCGCGGTGCATAGCCAGGATGCTGGCGTTGAGGATGTTGATTTGGTCTATTTCCTCCGGGGTGACCACGCCCACTGCCCAGGCCACGGCGTCGTCCATAATCTGTTGGCGCAGTGAATACCTACGGCTGTGGCTCATCTGCTTCGAGTCGTTGAGGTCGGGATTGTCATAGTCGGCAGGCAGTATCACCGCAGCGGCATAGACACTGCCGGCAAGACAGCCACGGCCAGCCTCGTCGCAGCCGGCTTCGATGCAGTCTTTATAATAATGTGGGAGGAGTGGATGGCGTTTGGTCATAGGATAATCTGTTCTTGCTACAGGCTGCAAAATTACAAAAAAAAAGTGATTATCGTTTTGATACTCATTATTTTTTAGTAGCTTTGTGGTGATTAAAGATTAAGGAGGACTTGATTATGTACAATCGCAGATTTACCCCACATTTCATTACCCGACTCGAGGATAATGAGATTTTTGTTTTTGGCAGCAATCTTTCTGGTTTTCATGGTGGAGGCGCAGCCCGCACCGCCCTCGACACCTTCGGAGCCGTATGGGGCCAGGGTGTAGGCCTGCAGGGACAGAGCTATGCCATACCCACCATGCAGGGAGGTGCCGAGACCATCAAGCCTTATGTAGACCAGTTTATTGCCTTTGCCGCCGAGCACAGCGAGCTCACCTTCCTGGTCACCCGCATAGCCTGTGGCATAGCCGGACTTCCCGTCAGCGAGATAGCGCCCCTCTTTGCCGCAGCCATAGACATGGAGAACGTGATACTGCCCAAGGACTTTGTAGACGTCATCCACGCCACCTGCACCCCCGACCACGGATGGCAGGCCGAGACCGACTTCCTCCAGTCTTACCGCCATCTCAAGGGGTGTATGAAGAATGGCGACCGTGAGGCATACTACCAGATTAAGGGTCTGCGCACCAAGGTATATCGCAACACCATCGACCTGGTGACCCAGGGCCACTACACCACCGAGGACGGCAAGCGCGTGGAGCTTGGCGACGGAGCGGAGATGATGAACGCCACGGTCTACTATGACCACGAGATAGAGACCGATGCGCCCACTGCCGACGAGACCTGCATCGAGGTGGTCAACGACGACTGCCTCGCCGTGGCCATGCGCCTCAAGGCCGACGGCTATACCCCCGCCGTGCTCAATATGGCCAACCGCCACCATCCCGGCGGTGGGGTAGACAATGGTGCCGCTGCCCAGGAAGAGACGCTCTTCCGCCGTACCGATCTCTATCGTTCGCTCTACCGTTTCTCGCCGCTTGCCAAGGTCTATGGTCTGCCGCCTTCGTCCCATCACTATCCCCTCGACAGTCACTTTGGCGGCATCTATACTCCCGGTGCCACCATCTTCCGCGAGAGCGAAGACCAGGGCTACCGCCTCATGGCAGAGCCTGTGAGCATGGACTTCATCTCTGTAGCAGGCAAAAACCGCCCCGACCTCACCCCCGACGGACTGATAGCGCCCCACCATGTGTCTGCCATCTGCGACAAGATACGTACCATCCTGCGCATAGGACTTGCGCATCATCACGATGCCCTTGTGCTGGGCGCTTTGGGCTGCGGAGCCTTCTGCAATCCGCCTGCCCATGTGGCGCGACTCTTCCACGAGGTGCTCTCAGAACCAGAGTTCTACCAGAAGTTCCGTCGCATCACCTTTGCCATCATCGACGACCACAACGCCCACCGTCCCCACAATCCCGAGGGCAACTACCGTCCCTTCTTTGCTGAGTTCAAGGACGGAGCAAGTGCCTTGCCTCTTTGACAGTCCAGCTGCGGCTGCCGGCGAGCCCTCGCGGCATAGCCCCCGGCTGTCGGCACCGATACGTATAGCCAACGGCAACACCAGAGCCTCCAGAGCTACTGGTGTTGCCGTTGATGCTTTATCCCTGTTGACCCAACAAAAAAATACGGCATCTGCCATGGAGACAGATGCCGTAAACCTTGAAGATTATAAGTGTCTTGTATTACAAGATGCTCTTGTAGAGGGCCACAATGTCGTCGCGTGTCACCTCGCGGGGGTTGCCCGGAGTACATACGTCGGCGATAGCCTGGTCGGCGAGTGCGTCGATGTCGGCCTCGGTGATACCCAGATCAGACAGATGGGCGGGGATGCCCACGCGGCGGCTCAGGTTCTCAATCTCGGTGCATGCAGCGTCGGCAGCCTCTTCCTTGGTCATACCCGGAGTGTATACATCGAGCGCCTTGGCGATGTCTACATACTTGTCGAGAGCGGCAGGAGCGTTGAAACGCATTACTGTAGGCAACAGGATGGCACAAGCCACACCGTGGGGCACATCGTGCAGAGCCGACATGGGGTGAGCCATGCCGTGGTCTACACCCAGACCTACGTTAGAGAAAGCCATACCAGCCACATACTGGGCTACGGCCATACCGTTGCGGCCCTCGGGGTTGGTGGGGTCTTCTACGGCTACGGGCAGGTAGCGGTGAATCATATTGATGGCTTTGATTTCAAACATATCGCTCAGTTCCCAGGCACCCTTGGTGATTAGACCTTCGATGGCGTGGGTCATAGCGTCCATACCGGTAGCGGCGGTGAGGCTCTTGGGGAGCGAGTACATCAGCTCGGCATCAACGATAGCCACACAGGGAATGTCGTTGGGGTCTACGCAGACCATCTTCTTCTGCTTGGTTTCGTCGATGATTACGTAGTTGATGGTAGTCTCGGCAGCAGTACCGGCTGTGGTGGGCAGGGCGATGATTGGCACGGTCTTCTTCTTGGTGTCGGCCACGCCTTCGAGCGATACCACGTCGGCAAATTCGGGGTTGTTGCTTACAATACCGATACCCTTAGCGGTGTCCATGGCACTACCGCCACCGATAGCCACGATGAAATCGGCCTGGGCAGCCTTGAGGGCTTCTACACCCATCTTCACGTTGGTCACAGTGGGGTTGGGCTTTACGTCGTCATACACAGCGTAAGGAATGTTGGCCTCGTCGAGCACGTCGAGCACCATCTTGGCAACGCCAAACTTCATCAGACCCTTGTCTGTTACTACCAATGCTTTGGTGAAACCCAGTCGGGCAACTACTCCAGGCAGCTCCTTGCGAGCACCGGGACCGAAGTAAGACACTTCGTTAAGGATAAATCTACTTACCATAAGTGTTTTTGTTGATAAATTGGTTAATGTTATATATATAATAATGTGTACTGGTACAGGTATCGGTAGAGACACGAGGCGGAGGGCAAAGCAACAAACTTGTTTTTTGATTTATGCTTCCTGCCCGTAGCCTATCTTTTGCAAAGATAGTGCAAACCCGAGTGCCATAAGCTCGCTTAATGGCCGAGGTGCCGCCTATCTTATGCAAAGATAGTGCAAGTCGAAGACAATGCCAAGAAAAACACGAAGTTTTTTTCAATTGGCATTGTTGAGGCGCCGCCTATCTTATGGAAAGATAGTGCAAGTCGAAGACAATGCCAAGAAAAAACCGAAGTTTTTTTCAATTGGCATTGTTGAGGCGCCGCCTATCTTATGGAAAGATAG